>OGXI01000522.1_pt1 | contig 34218 bp, 31 predicted proteins | sample 1576221 | NCBI WGS metagenome assembly OGXI01 (sample SAMEA3541523, study PRJEB24748) | human gut metagenome | biome: human gut; feature: human-associated habitat; material: faeces | place: China | collected 2012
AAGTAGGTACTTTCATACGGATCGAAAAAAACCAATAATCCGAACCCATCTCCTATCGGAAACAAGTTCGGATTATATTGGTTTGGTGCCGGTGGTGGGACTCGAACCCACACGGGGGATTAGCCCAACGGATTTTGAGTCCGTCACGTCTGCCAATTCCATCACGCCGGCACGTATTGGGTATTATACCATACTTCCGGGGAGGAGGCAATACCCCGGCCGGGGTTTTTGCGGGGCGGTTTTCTCCGCCTGCGCCGCTCACCCGTCCTGCCGCCGCTTTTCCATCACGAAGTTCGTCATCCGCACGCCGCGGCGCTCCACCCGCTGCTCCCGGATCACGCGGTACCCCCTGGCCTCAAAAAACGGCCGGGCCGTGATGGAGGCGTGGGTGGTGATCAAGGGCGCGTCCACCGCCCGCTCCAGCCGGTCGCAGAGCGCCGTGGCGATGCCCTGCCCCTGGCGGTCCCTGTGCACGTACAGCCGGTCGAGGTAGCCCGTGCCGTCGATATCCCCGAAGCCCACGATAAGGCCCTCGCCCCCCACCGCCACCAGCGAATGGTGCGCCAGCAGGGATCGGTTCCAGCGGTCCCGGTCCGGCGCGCCATCGGCCCAGGCGTCCAGCTGCTCCGGGGAATAGTCGGCGGCGTTCACCGCGTGCACCGTATCATAAAACAGCGCCGTGATCTGCGAAAGGTCATCCGGCTCATACCTGCGTATCCGCATGCGGCATTTCCTCCTTTGATGCACGCGGCTGCGCGCTTTTCCGCTGCTTCCGTGGCAATGGGGGCAGCACCTTCACACGCTTGAAGCGCTTAAGTTTTTTGCGTACATATTCCTCCGCCAACGGCAAATCGGCCAGCGGGCAGCGCATAGCCAGCACCTGCCAGTACCGGGGATGGAAAAACAGCAACGTTGCCCCCTCACGCCACACGCGCACCCGGCGGATGCTCTCCCAGGGCAGTGTCACGCGCCGAACCAGCATAAGCCCTTCCAGCGGCGGACGGTCGTCCCCGGCGGCAAGCCGCTCAACAGCCTCCGGTGTGGTGAAGCGCGCATACAACCGAAGCGCGCCGCATCCCTCCGGCATGTAGATGCGTGCATGCACCCCCTGCCGGTCCATGACGAAGTGCGCGCGCTCCGGGCCGCGAAGCAGCAGCACCGCCAGCAGCGCCAGCAGCATCCCTGCCAGCACCCCAAGCATCACCCACAAAAACCCCTGCTGAAACAGTGCCGCCACGCCCGCCGCCCCGGTGGCCGAGGCCTCAGCCATCAGCACGGCTCCCAGTGCCACCAGCCATGCCGGCAGTGCTACGCGCAGCACATCGTTCCAGGAAAACCAGTCCGTCACAGGGGTTCGGATGATGCCGAAGGACAGCTGCTCCCCGGTTTTGGGGAGCCTTCCCCCGCAGTAAGGACAGCTTTCGCCAAGGGGCGTTTCCGTACGGCATTTACGGCAATAATTGACCAGCGGCATGGGCCACGACCTTTCCGTTTTTTGGGATGCATGCCCACGCGCCCGGCGGGCATGCTTTTTAATGAGGTGATCGCAATATGGATATTTACCCCACTCTGCGGGACTTGATCGAAAACGACCCCGCCAGCCGGCAGCTCTTTAGCCGTCTGCCGCCCGACGCGCAGGTGGCGCTGCAGGAGCAGCGGCAGGAGATCCGCACCTATGCGGACCTGGAGCGCGCGGCCGCAAGTTTTGAGCGCCGCGGGCGCGGCTGGTAGGCAATTTGGCGGCCGGCAGCTCATAGGCTGTAGGGACATCACCCCGAAAGGAGAACCTCTATGGCCGAACAAAACGGTACCACCACAGGCAAATGCGCCGAAGAATACGTCGTCAAGCGTGGCGACAGCTTCTACCTGATCGCGCACAAGCTGGGCGTGCCCCTGCGCGACCTGCTGGCCGCCAACCGCGACATCCACCCCGCCCGCCTGATGGTAGGCGACGTGCTGTGCGTGCCCCGCGAGGAGGACGATTCCCCGCAGGCGGGCGGGCTGGGCGGCTCCGGCACGACCCAGACCACGCAAGCCACCGGCACGGCTCCGTCCACCGGCACAACCCAGACCACCCAGGCCACCGGCACGGCTCCGTCCACCGGCACGACCCAGACCACCCAGGCCACCGGCGCGGCTCCGTCCACCGGCACGACCCAGACAACCCAAGCCACCGGCACGACTCCGTCCACCGGCACGACCCAGACCACGCAAGCCACCGGCACGGCTCCGTCCACCGGCACGACCCAGACAACCCAGGCCACCGGCGCGGCTCCGTCCACCGGCACGACCCAGACAACCCAGGCCACCGGCATGACCCAGACCACGCAGGTCACGGGCACTGTTCAGGCTACCGGCACGACCCAGGCCGTCCAGCCGACCTGCATGACCGGCCAGATCGCCCCGGATACCACCCTTTCCTGCACCGAGGACGAACAGTGGACCGTGCAGAAGGGGCAGACCGTATCCGACCTGCAGCTGCGCGGGCTGGTGAGCCGCCACACGCTGGAGACGGCCAACCCCGGCGTGGACTTCGAAAATCTGCGCGTGGGCCAGAGCGTGTGCATCCCCAAGGACAACGTGCCCTGCGAGCTGCCGGAAACCTATACGCTGGCCGCCACCGAAACGCTGGAGGCCGTGGCCATGCGCTTCAACCTGCCCGTGGCCAGCCTGCTGCGCGCCAATCCGTGCCTGGCCCCGCAGGACTTTGAAGGGGGCGTCACGGTCATTCTGCCAAGGTAAACGCTCACCCGGCCTCGCGGATGAGACGGGCCACCAGCCGCTCGATATGCTGCCGGGCGGCCTGCGCGGAGAGCAGCTCGTCCTCCGGGGCGGGCGGCTCGTCGCCCATGAGGCCCACGAACTGGCTCACCTTCAGGCCCAGCGCGTCCTGCATGTCCTGATCGCTTCCGCCCTGGGACACCAGATAATAGCACAGGATGGAGTCCGTCTGGCCCATGCGGTGGGCGCGGTCCTCCGCCTGGCTGTGCACGGCGGGCGACCAGTCCAGCTCGCCAAAGACCACGCAGCTGGCGCGCTGCAGGTTCAGGCCCGCCGCCGCGCGCAGCGACAGGCAGCACAAATTCGTACGCCCCGCCATGAAGCGCTCCACCGAGCGCTCTTTCATGGCGGGCGTTTCGCGTCCGGTGATGAAGGCCGGCGAATACGCCTTAAGCTCCTTTTTGTACAGGTCCATCACCTGATGATGATGGGCGAAGAGCAGCACCCGCTCGCCCGCGTCCAAAAGCGCGCGCACAAACTGCGCCACGTAGGGCGCCTTGGCCATGCCGGTGGCCTGCCGCTCGCCGCTCTCCACCGCCATCTTCCACAGGGCGCGCTGGGAGGGGGCGGCCGCCTCGTCGCTTTTCAGCCGGGCCAGCGTCTCGCGCACGGGCTGCATCAGGCGGCGATACACCGCGTCGTCGCTTTCCACGGGCATGACCAGCCGGCGCTTGGGCGGCAGCTCCGTGAGCACGTCGCGCTTGGTGCGCCTGAGCATGAGGCCCTCCTCACGCAGTTTTTCGCCCAGCAGCTCCGGCTTGGCCACGATCTGATTTCCGTAGCCGTAGCACCATTCGCGCGTGAAGCTCTCGTAATCGCCCAGAAAATGAAAGTCCAGTATGTTGACGACGTTCCAGATCTCCGCGCCGCGGTTGTAGATGGGCGTGCCGCTGAGGCCCACCACACGGCGGGCCGCCCCGGCCAGCAGGCTTGCGGCGGAGTATTTCTCGGTGCCGCTGTTGCGCAGCTCCTGAATTTCGTCAAAGATCACGGTGGGGATGGCGCATTCGGGCAGCGCCTCCTTCCAGCCGCGCAGAAGCAGGTAGTGCATCAGGTAGATATCCGCCGGGGGCAGGGCGTAGGGCTTGAGGCCGCGGATCACATGCACCGACAGGGGGCTTCCGTCCGGGCGGCGCACGAAGCGCGCGATCTCGTTTTCCCAGTTGCGAAGCAGGTGCGGCGGGGCCACCACCAGCGCCGGATACGCGCCCGTCTGCGCCAGCATCGCAAGCGCCTGCACCGTTTTGCCAAGGCCCATCTCGTCGGCCAGCAGCGCCCGGTCCGTGCGCAGAAGAAACGCCAGCCCCTCCTGCTGAAAGGGCGTCAGCGTGCCGGTAAAGACCGACGGGCTGGGCTCCACGCGCTCGGGCATCCGCCGCGCCGTCTCGCGGCGCACCACGTATTCCCGCGCGTCGGTCAGCGCCTGCTCCCAGCGCTCCCGGTCCGCGGCGCGCACGGCCAGCGGATAGCGCAGCATCAGCCAGTTGAGGTCTCCCACGATGCGCCGGTGCGCCGGGAAGCGGGCCTCGCCCCGGCGGCCGCTCTCCGACCCCGGAAACAGCCGCTTGCACAGCTCCGTCACCCCGGGATCGCCCCGGACCACCCAGCAGTCCCGCCGCCGGTTGTAGGTGAGGGTGCCGTAGGTGCGGTGCGCGCCGCCCTCCTCCGGCTGCGCGCCGTCCGTGTCCAGAAGGTAGGGCGGAATCAGCGAAACATCGTCGTTCACGGCAGCGACACCCCCCACAGGCGGTTCAGCGCCACCCCGCGCACGGGCTTGCCCCGCAGCCGGCCGGGCAGCGGCACCGCACGCTCGGTCAGCACCACCAGCGCCGCCACGCCCTCGCAGGCGGCATAGCGGTCCAGCTGGCGGCGCAGAGCGGCGGGGTCGGGCCGGCCCTTCTTGATCTCCACGCCCACGCCGCCCACCAGATAGTCGATGCGGCAGCCGGGGGCGAGCAGGGCCTCATGCACCGCGGGCAGGCCCGCGGCGCGCAGGCATTCCCCCACCCGCAGGTGAAGGTCCGCCTCATAGGGCGCAAAGGGAGACCTGAGCGTGCCCAGCGCGTCCAGCACCCTGTCCAGCATGCCCCGGCCTCCCTTCCCTGATGCTCCGCATGTCGAAAAAGCTTGCCTCCGGCGATCTTTTCCGCCGGATGATTAAGAAATGTTTACCTCCGCCCGCCAGAATCGGACGATATGAATTCTCTTTGGAGGTGATGAAGGGAAGCGTGCACCCGCAAGGCGCACGCTTCCCTCCAGCGTCCTACAGTTCGATACGCTTATTCTGCCGGCTCTCGCGGTACATCACGAACCGGCGGCCGATGCACTGCACGGGCTCGGCGTGCACGCGGGCGCACAGCTCCTCCAGCGCCTCGCGGGCGGTGAGCTCGCAGCCCTGCTGCACGGCGCACTTGATCAGCTCGCGCGCCTCCAGCGCGTCGTAGGCCTCCTTGACGGTGTTGTCGGTGATGCCTTCCTTGCCGATGTAGAGAATGGTGTCGAGGGTATTGGCCATGCCGCGAAGGCTGGCGCGCTGTTTGCTGGTAAGCATGACGTACTCCTTATTCGATGAAGTCAAATTCCATGTCGCCGATGGAAACGGTGCTGCCCTCGCCCGCGCCCTTGTCGCGCAGGGCCTGGATGATGCCGCGGTCGCGCAGCGTGCGGTGGAACCAGTTGAGGCTTTCCTCGTCGTCGAAGTTGACGCTGTCCACAAAGCGCTGCATGGCCGCGCCCTCCACGTAGAAGGTGTTGTTCTCGCGGCGGATGGTGAAGCCGTCGTCCGGGAGGACATGGCTCTCCTCCGCCTCCTCGGCCTCGAACACGCGCGGCGGCGGAAGCTCCCCAAGGAGCTGAACCACCCGGTCCAGCAGCGCGTCGAAGCCGCGGTTCTGCGCGGCGCTGACGGGGAACGCCTCGTAGCCCAGTTCCTCAAACGCCTGCTTCAGGCGCTCGATCTCGCCGTCCTCGTAGATGAGGTCGCACTTGTTGAGCACCACCAGCTGGGGGCGGCCCTCCGGCTCGCCGTACCTGGCCAGCTCCTCATTGATGATGCGGAAATCCTCCAGCGGGTCGCGCCCCTCGCTGCCGGAGGCGTCCACCACGTGGAGCAGCAGCCGTGTGCGCTCCACGTGGCGCAGAAAGTCATGCCCCAGGCCCACGCCCTCGCTGGCGCCCTCGACGAGGCCGGGAATATCCGCCAGAACAAACTCGGTTTCGTAGCGCCGGGCGATGCCCAGGTTGGGCGTGAGGGTGGTAAAGTGATAGTTGGCGATCTTGGGCCGGGCGGAGGTGAGCACGGAGAGGATGGTGCTCTTGCCCACGTTGGGGAAGCCCACCAGCCCCACGTCCGCGATGGTTTTCAGCTCCAGACGGAACACGTGCGCCTCGGTGCGGATGCCGGGCTTGGCGAAGTTGGGGGCCTGACGCGTGGGCGTGGCGAAGTGCTGGTTGCCAAAGCCGCCCTGCCCGCCGCGCAGGAGCACCTTGCGCTCGCCCGGCCGGCTCATGTCGGCCACCACAGCCCCGTCCTCCTCGCGCAGGAACACCGTGCCCACCGGCACCTTGATGATCAGGTCCTGCCCGCGCTTGCCATGGCAGCGCCCGGCCGCGCCGTCCGCGCCGTTTTCAGCCAGATACTTGCTGTGGAAGCGAAAATCCAGCAGCGTGTGCATGTTGGGGTCGGCATAGAGGACGACGTTGCCGCCGTTGCCGCCGTCGCCGCCGTCCGGGCCGCCGTTCTGCACGAATTTCTCCCGGTGGAACGACACGCAGCCGTTGCCCCCGTTGCCTGCCTTGGCGGTGATTTTGACCCGGTCCACAAAAGACGCCATGTGCTCTGCTCCTTCTTTTATTACAATCCTTGCGCGTTTCCTACGCCTGCGCCGCGCCGCCCTTTGCCGCCCGGCGCGCGGGCGCAGGGGTCGTCACCGCGCCGCCCGCGGCCCTCGCCGCCTTGCACAGCGGCCGGAGCGCGCAGGTGCCGCACTCGGGGCCCCGCGCGTGGCATACGCGCCGCCCATGGAAGATCAGCCAATGGTGCGCGGCCACCCAGTCCTTTTTGGGAATGGCCTTCTGCAGCTGGCGCTCGGTCTCCTCGACGGTCTTGGCGTCGGCCAGCCCCAGCCGGTTGGACACGCGGAACACGTGCGTATCCACCGCGATGGTGGGCACGCCGAAGGCGTTGGCCAGCACGACGTTGGCGGTCTTGCGCCCCACGCCGGGCAGCGCGGTGAGCGCCTCCATGGTGCCGGGCACCTCGCCGCCGTGGTTTTGCATGATGAGGCGGCAGGCGGAGACGATGTTGGCGGCCTTGGTCTTGAAGCCGCAGCTCTTGACCATCGGGTACACGTCCTCCACGCTGGCGGCGGCCATGTCGCGCACCGTGGGGTAGCGCTCAAAGAGCGCGGGCGTCACCTTGTTGACCTGCTTATCGGTGCACTGGGCCGAGAGCATCACGGCCACCAGCGTTTCGTAGGGGTTGCGGAAGTGCAGTTCGGGCCCCGCGTCGGGATACAGCGCGCGAAGCCCTTCCAGAATGGCCTTTTTGCTGATTCGCATGGGGGGTGCGGCTTCCTTTCTCGTATCGTCCTGATGCGCCGCGACGGCGGGCACCGTGTTATTGTACAGGATAACGCGCGGGGTTGCAAGTGCCGCGCCGCTTACGCGTCCCAGTCGCAGCCCGCGGTCAGCCGGCGGGCCAGCACCTCCAGCCCCTCGCGGTCGCTTTCGTCAAAGCGGCCGGGCAGCGGGCTGTCCACGTCCAGGACGCCCAGCAGCCTGTCCCCGTCAAGCAGCGGCACCACGATTTCGCTGCGGGAGGCCGCGTCGCAGGCGATATGGCCGGGAAAGGCGTGCACGTCCCCGACCACCTGCGTGCGCCTCTCGCGCGCCGCCGCGCCGCACACCCCGCGCGAAAGCGGGATACGCACGCACGCCGGCATGCCCTGGAACGGCCCCAGCACCAGCATGCCCTGTTTGTAAAGGTAGAATCCCGCCCAGTTGAGATCGGGCAGGGCCTGATAGATCAGCGCGGCCGCGTTGGCCAGGTTGGCCAGGGCGTCCCGCTCGCCCTCCATCAGCGCGGCCAGCTGGCCGCCAAGCAGGCGGTAGCACGCCCCCTTGTCCCGCGGGTATTCCGTCCGCCGCCATGCCGCCATGCGCCTCGCCTCCCGTCCTCTTTTCTCCCGGCACAGTATACCACAAAACATCGGTTTCAGCATCCATGTTTCCGGGTAGAATACATCCGGTACGCACATTCAAAGGAGGAATGACCATGGCGCTTGATCCCACCGCTCTTTTCAACCTCAGCTACGGCCTGTATGTGCTGACCGCCCGTGAGGACGGCCGCGACTGCGGCTGCATCGTCAACACCGTTACACAGCTGACCGAGAACCCCACGCGCATCGCCGTCAGCGTCAACAAGCAGAATTTTACCAACGAGGTCATCCAGCGAACGGGCGTCTTTAACGTCAGCGTCCTGACCGAGGCGGCCACGATGGACCTGTTCCGTCACTTCGGCTTCCAGAGCGGCCGCGACGTGGACAAATTCGCCGGCCGGGCCGACCCCGTGAGCGAGAACGGCCTGCGCTATATCGGCGGCCCTGCCAACGCCCTGATTTCGGGCAAGGTGGAGCAGGCCATCGACTGCGGCACCCACATGCTCTACATCGCGCTGGTCACCGAGGCCCGCAAGCTCTCCGACGCGCCTTCCATGACCTACGCCTACTATTTCGCCAACGTCAAGCCCAAGCCCCAGCCCAAGCCCGCCGAAAAGCCCCGGCGCGGCTTCGTGTGCCGCATCTGCGGCTATTTCTACGAAGGCGACGAGCTGCCCCCGGACTTCATCTGCCCCCTGTGCAAGCACGGCGCGGCCGATTTCGAGCCCGTGGGCTTCTGATCCCTGCACCCCCTTTGCCCCCCACCGGCGGCAAAGGGGGTTTTCTTAGCGGAAAACCGTCTGTACAAAAGCGGAAAAAACGAATATAATACCCCTGTGTTCCGCTCAAAGGCGGCGATTTTTCCCCATGAGGCAGGAGGTCCAGCGTGCAAGCCGCAAACAAACCCGCGTTCCACAGGCGTTCCATCAAGCCCGAGCGTTTTCTGGCCTTGGGTTTTTTCATCCTGATCGTGGCAGGCGGCTTCGTACTCACTTTGCCCGTCTCCTCCTCCGACGGCCACACCGTGGGCCTGCGGCAGGCGATGTTCACCGCCACCTCCGCCGTGTGCGTCACGGGCCTGACCATCGTGGACGTGGGCGTGGAGCTGTCCTTCTTCGGACAGGTGATTTTGCTTGCGCTCATTCAGGTGGGCGGGCTGGGCTTCATGGCCTTCGCCACGCTGATCATGGTGGCGCTGGGCCGGCGCATCTCGCTGCGGGACCGCATGATCCTGCGCGACGCCATGAACCAGGAGGCGCTCAGCGGCATGGTGCGGCTGACGCTGGCGTTTTTCCTGATCGCGCTGGTGGTGGAGCTCACGGGCGCCGCGCTGCTCATGACCCGCCTCATCCCCCTCTACGGGCCCGCGCGGGGCGTGTGGCAGAGCCTGTTCACGTCGGTCAGCGCGTTCTGCAACGCGGGGTTTGACCTTTTCGGCGGGTACCGAAGCCTGACGCATCTTCAGCACGAGCCCGTGATCCTGCTGACGCTGGGCGGCCTGATCATGGTGGGCGGGCTGGGCTTCCCGGTGATTCTGGAATGCCTGAGAGCGCGCTTTCGCTGGCGCAAGCTCCCCCTGCACGCCAAGCTGGTGCTGACCGTGACCGCCGGGCTGATCGCCTTCGGTACGCTGGCCATCCTGGCGCTGGAGTGGGACAACCCCCGCACGCTGGACGGCGGGCTCACGGTCTGGCAGAAGCTCTACAACAGCCTCTTTCAATCCATCACCTTCCGCACGGCGGGCTTTGCCTCGCTGGACCAAGCGTCCCTGACCGACCCCAGCAAGCTGATCGGCTCGGTGCTGATGTTCGTGGGCACGTCCTCCGCCTCCACGGGCGGCGGCGTGAAAACCACCACGGCCGCTTTGCTGGCGCTGCTGGTTTTGCAGGTGGTGCGCGGGCATGAGCGCATCACGGTCTTCAAGCGCGAAATCTCCGCCGATACGGCGCGCCGGGCCGTGACCATCGTGCTGATTGCGTTTTCGGCCATCTTGATCGCCACGTGCGCTATCAGCGTGATCGAGCACGGACGGGGACACGACTTTCTGGATCTGCTGTTTGAGACGACGTCGGCTTTCAGCACCACGGGGCTGTCCAGCGTGAACACCACCACGCTCACCCCCGCCTCGCAATGGCTGCTGATGCCGCTGATGTATTTCGGCCGCGTGGGTCCGCTCACGCTGGCCTACGCGCTGGCCAACCGTCTGGAAAGCCGCCGCGCCAACCGCGTGCACTATCCCGAGGAAAAGATCATGATCGGCTGACGGGAAAGGATGGATACCCTATGAAAAGCAAGCAGTTTCTGGTGCTGGGCCTGGGTCGCTTCGGCGCCAGCCTCGCCAAGACCCTGTGCGACCTGGGCCAGGAGGTGCTGGCCGTGGACGCCGACGAGGAGCTGGTCAATAACATCGCCCCCTATGTGACGCAGGCCATGCAGCTGGACGCCACGGACGAGACGCTGCTGGCCACGCTGGGCGTGAAGAACTTCGACGCCGCCATCGTCAGCATCGGCCAGAACACGCGCGACAGCATTCTGGTGTGCGTGCTGCTCAAGGAGCTGGGCGCGCCCTACCTGGTGGCCAAGGCCAACGACGACCTGCACGCCAAGGTGCTGCGCAAAATCGGCGCGGACCGGGTCATCTTTCCCGAGCGCGACATGGGCGCGCGGCTGGCGCGGTCCATCATCACGCCCAACGTGCTGGAGCTGATGAACCTGAGCGACGACTATCAAATCATGGAGATCCGCGTGCCGGAGCGCTGGGTGGGCGATACCATCATCGGCGTGAACGTCCGGCGCAAATATGGCGTCAACATTCTGGCCATTCACCGTGCGGACCGCTTTCTGGTATCGCCCGCGCCCGACATGGCCTTCGTGGAAGGGGATACGCTTCTGGTGATGGGCAAGCGAGAGGATATCGAGCGTCTGGACGCATAAGCCCGTCCCCTCCGGCATAGAGCTTACCATACCACGTTTTTTCACGAAGGGAGCGTCAAGCCATGAAACCCACGAAGCCCGGCTATTTCGATCGCGAGGAATGCCGCCCCTTCTATCACCGGGGCGGGGACAACGGCATCCTGCTCGTGCATGGCTTCACGGGCAGCGCGGCGCACATGCGCCCTCTGGCGGACGAGCTGGCCCGGCGCGGGCGCACCGTGCGCACCATCAACCTGCCCGGCCATGCCCAGACCGAGGAGGACATGGGCCGCGCGGACTGGCAGAGCTGGCTTCAGGCCGTCAAGCAGGCGTGCCTGGAGATGATGGGCGAACTGCGCGTATTCACCGTATGCGGCCTTTCGATGGGCGGCGTGCTGGCGCTGATGGCGGCCGAGCAGATGAAGGTGGACGGCTGCGTGCCCATCTCCGCGCCCATGGCGGTGAAAAACCGCTTTCTGCATCTGGCCGGACCTGCCTCGCTATTCATAAAGCGCATCTCCTGGGGCGACCCCGGAAACCGCGCGAGCCTGGTAGACCCGGCCTACGATTTCGGCTACACGGGCTTTCCCACGGCCAAGGGGGCGGATTTGAACCGCCTGATCCGCTTGGCCCGGCAGAACCTGTTCAACCTCACCTGCCCCATCCTGTGCGTGCAGAGCGACGCGGACGAAACCATCTGGAAGGGCAGCGCCGACTGCATTCTGGAGGGCGTAGGCAGCGAGGTGCGGCAAAAGCTGTGGCTGAGCGGCATGCCGCATGTGTGCACCCTTTCCAAAGAGCTGCCCGCCATCGTGGCCGCGGTGGACGCCTTCATGGACCGCGTGGAGGCGGAAAAGGAGGGGTAACGCGGGCCGTTTCGCCTCCCGCTGCACGGGCCGCATGGGCCGATCCGGACACGGGCGTTCCTTCCCTCGCGGAGGAGCGCCCTTTTTCTGTGCGCTTCCTCCCATCCCTTCCAGCCGGCCAGCCTTGCATCTGCCGTGTTCTGTGGTATAATGGTCGTGTGTGTGATTTTGCCATGACGGCTTGAGGGGGCGGCTGTGTGACTTCGACAAGTCCCAGAATAAAAAAACCGGCGCGCACGCTTCTGTGGGTGCTTCTTGACGTGCTGCTTGTCAACGCTTCGTTGTTTCTGGCGCAGGTGGTGCGGTATTCGTCCAATATTTCCTACAGCTTCTTTGAAAATTCCATCCGCCTGGCGCCTGCCATGACGGTCATTTTTCTGCTGGTGTTCTGCGGCTTTGGCATGTACCGCACGATGTGGCAGTACGCCTCCGCAAACGACGTGCTGCGCATCGCCCTGGCCACGCTGGTGGCGTCGCTGATTACCTACCTGTTCTCTCTGGCGGCCAACGCCTTTGTCAGGCCGCAGAACCTGTTCCGGCTGCACCGGATGGTCTACCTGCTGTTTTGGATCATTTCCATGGCGATGGTGGGGGCCTCCCGGCTTTTGTACCGCATTGCGGTCACGCGCGAGCGCTTCGCGCTCCTGTCCACGCCGCGCGACGATGTGCGCCGCGTGATGGTGGTGGGCGCGGGCTGGGCCGGCGCGAGCATCGTGCATGAGATGCAGCGCGGCAGCTACGGCAACCGCGCGCCCGTGCTCGTGGTGGACGACGACCGCATCCGCACCGGCTCGGAACTCAGCGGCGTGCCCGTGGTGCGCGGGTCTGGCAACATTCTCAAGCTCGCCAGCGATTACCGCGTGGATGAAATCATCATCGCCATCGCCACCCCCAAGGGCGATCTCAAGCCCCTCATTGAAAAGTGCCTGGCCACCGGCTGCCGCGTGCGCCGCCTCGCCCCCCTGCAGGAGCTGGGAAGCGACGCCGCCGTGCCCACCGCGCTGGTGCGCGACGTCAACATCGGCGACCTGCTGGGCCGCCCCGAGGAGCAGCTGGACATGACGCCGGTCGCCGCGTTCTTCCGCGGGAAAACCGTGCTCATCACCGGGGGCGGCGGGTCCATCGGCAGCGAGCTGTGCCGGAGGCTTCTGCCGCTGGAGCCGGAGCGGATCATCCTCTATGATATCAGCGAAAACTACATGTATGACCTCTTCAGCGAGCTCAAGCTCCTCTACGGCGACGCGCTCAAGGAAAAGCTCATCCTCTGCGTGGGCTCCATCCGCGACGCGCAGCGCCTGGACGAGATCTTCGCGCGCTACCGGCCCGAGGTGGTGCTCCATGCCGCCGCGCACAAGCACGTGCCCCTCATGGAGGACTGCCCCGACCAGGCGGTGAAAAACAACGTGTTCGGCACGTGGCTGACCGCGCAGGCCGCGGTGCGCCATGGCGTGAAGCGCTTCGTGCTCATCTCCACCGACAAGGCCGTCAACCCCACCAACGTCATGGGGGCGACCAAGCGCCTGGCCGAGATGATCATCGAGGCGCTCAACGCCCAGACCGGGACGGAATTCACCGCCGTGCGCTTCGGAAACGTGCTGGGCTCCCACGGCAGCGTGGTGCCGCTCTTTGAGCAGCAGATCCGCGCGGGCGGGCCGGTGACGCTCACCCACCCGGACATCATCCGCTATTTCATGACCATCCCCGAAGCCGCCTGCCTGGTGCTCAAGGCCGCCAGCATCGCCAGGGGCGGGGAGCTGTTCGTGCTGGACATGGGCCAACCGGTCAAGATCCGCGAGCTGGCTGAGCGCATGATCCAGCTCTACGCCCCGCACGACGGCCGCAAGGTGGAGATCGTATACGTGGGCCTGCGCCCGGGCGAGAAGCTCTACGAGGAGCTGCTGCTCGCGGGCGAGGGCATCGCCAAGACGGAGAGCGAAAAGATTTTCGTGGCCAAGCCCGAGCTGGTGGACAAGCCCACGCTGGACGCCATGCTGGCCCGCCTGAAGCGCTGCCTGGACGAGGGCGGCGATATGCTGGCCTGCCTGCATGAGCTGGTGCCCACCTTCAAGGAGGCCGATCAGGTCAACAGCGCCCGCACCGCTGCTGCCGGGCAGGCCGCCGCCGTATGACCCCGCATGAATCCCTGATGCGGCTGGCGCTGGAGGAGGCCGGGGCCGCCTTCCGCGAGGGCGAGGTGCCCGTGGGCGCGGTCGTGGCGAAGGACGGCCGGCCCGTGGCCCGCGCGCACAACCTGCGCGAGCAGACCGGCGACCCCACCGCCCATGCCGAGCTGCTGGCCATCCGCGAGGCGGCGCGCGTATTGGGCGCGCGGCGGCTGACCGGCTGCACCCTGTATGTGACGCTGGAGCCCTGCCCCATGTGCGCGGGGGCCATGGTGATGGCCTGCCTGGACCGCTGCTATTTCGGCGCGCGCGACGCGCGTCAGGGCTGCTGCGAAAGCGTGTACGCCCTGCCCGGCGATCCCGCGTTCTATCACCGGCTGCCCTGCGTGGGCGGGCTGATGGAGGAGGAGGCCGCCGCCCTTCTCAGGCGCTTTTTTCAGGCCCGCCGCTCTACCGAAGAAGGAGGAACCCCATGACCATCGACACCATCGTGACCGATCTGGACGATACCCTGCTGGACGGCAGCGGCCGGCTGAGCGCCTATACCATCGAGGTGATGGCCGAGGTCAAGCGCCGCTGCATCCGCCTGATTCCCTGCAGCGGCCGCACGCACGCCAGCATGTATCCCTTTCTGGCGAAGCTGGATACGGGCCTGCCCTACATCGGGGGCAACGGGTCGGAGATCGTGGGGGCGGACCACCGGCTGATGGAGCAGCTGACGCTGGATGTGGAGCTGGCGCGGGAGATCTGCGCCTTCCTTGTGGAAAACGGGCTGTACGTGCAGGTCTACACCGACGAGGCCTTCTACTATTCCGCCGAGTGCGACATCGCCCGCCGCTACAAGCAGTCCTCCGGGATGAAGGGCGTGGCCGTGGGCGACCTGTGCGCGTTTCTGGACTTCGCCACGCCCAAGGTGCTCAGCGTGGGCGAGCCGGAGGACATGCTTCGCCTGATGCCTCTGGCCAACGAGCGTTTTCTGGGCCGGGCCACCTTCACCATGAGCAAGCCCTATTTTCTGGAGGCCGAGCCGCCGGGAGCCACCAAGGGCGAGGCGCTTATGCGCCTGGCGGACCGCATCGGCATCGTGCCGGAGCGCACCGTGGCCTTTGGCGACAGCCTCAACGACAGGAGCCTTTTGGCCTTCACCCCCAACAGCGTGGCCATGGCCAACGCCATCCCCGAGCTGCGCCAGGCGGCGGCCTACGTCTGCCGCCCCAACACGGAGGACGGCGTGGCCCGCTTCGTGGCGGAGCACATCCTGTAAGGAGGCGCCGGAATGATCGATCTGGAGGACTTTCGCACCAAGCTGGGCCTGGAGCTGCTCGGCCCCACGACCAAAAAGCAGCTGGACATCAACGTGACCGACATCAACCGCCCCGGCATGCAGTTCTGCGGCTTTTACGAATACTTTGCCCACGAGCGCGTGCAGGTGATCGGCAAGGTGGAGATGACGTACCTGGAGTCGCTGGAATCGCGCATGCGCCGCCCCGTGCTGGAAAAGTACATGAGCTATCCCATTCCCTGCATCATCACCTGCTGGGGCATGACCCCTCCGCGCGACCTGCTGGAGATCGCCCGCGCGCATAACGTGCCGGTATTCCAGAGCAAGCTCAAAACCACCAAGTTCTCGTTGCAGGCCATCATGTACTTAAACCGCATGCTGGCCCCGCACATCACCCGCCACGGCGTGCTGGTGGACGTCTACGGCGTGGGCATTCTGCTCACGGGCGAAAGCGGCGTGGGCAAGAGCGAGGCCGCGCTGGAGCTGGTCAAGCGCGGGCATCAGCTGGCCGCCGACGACGTGGTGGACATCTGCCGCGTGGCCGACGACCGCCTCATCGGCGAATCGCCGGAGATGGTGCGCCACTTCATGGAGATCCGCGGCATCGGCATCATCGACATCCGCGCCATGTACGGCGTGGGATCGGTCATCGTCAGCAAATCCATCGACATGGTCATCCACATGGAAAAGTGGGACTCCTCCAAGGAATACGACCGCCTGGGCCTCACGGAGGAAACCGTGACCATTCTGGGCGTGAAGGTGCCCTACCAGACCATGCCCGTCCGGCCGGGACGCAATCTGGCCATCATCATCGAGGTGGCCGCGCGCAACTTCAGCCTCAAGCGCATGGGCTACAGCGCCGCGCATGAGCTGGACCGCCGCCTCAACGAGCTGATCGCGCAGAACTCCGGAAATCATACGTGAGACAACAGGGAGGCTTTTCTATGGTCTATATCGGCATTGACCTGGGCGGCACCGGCATCAAGATCGGCGTGGTGGACGAAAGCGGCGCCATCCTCTTCCAGGGCGAAACCCCCACGCTGGCGGGCCGCCCCTACGAGGACATCATCGCGGACATGGGCCGCTGCATGCTGGATGTGATGGCGCGCGGCGGCTTTGAGGAAAAGGACATCGCCTCCATCGGCGTGGGCATCCCCGGCGTGGCCGATGAAAAGACGGGCCGCGTGATCTTCTGCACCAACCTGGGCTGGAGCGACGTGCCGCTGCGCACCGAGCTGCAAAAGTACTTGAGCAAGCCCGTCTACATCGACAACGACGCCACCGTGGCCGGCTTTGCCGAGAGCATCTGCGGCGTGAGCGCGGGCTGCCATTCCAGCGTGTTCATGACGCTGGGCACGGGCGTGGGCGGCGGCATCGTGATCGGCGGCCGGCCGTGGAGCGGCTTTCACGGCGTGGGCAGCGAGATCGGCCACATCCCCATGGACATCGGCGGCGAGCCCTGCTCCTGCGGCAACTACGGCTGCCTGGAGCGCTACTGCAGCGCCACGGCGGTCATCCGCATGGGCAAGCAGATGGTGCTGCAGCACCCCGACAGCCTCATGTACGACCTGTGCGGCGGCGACGTGAGCAAGCTGACGGCCAAGATGGTCTTTGACGCGGCCAAGGAGCTGGACGACGTGGCCATGAAGGTCTTTAACCACTACGTGGACTATCTGTGCAAGGCCATCTACACCATCATCGCCTTCCTGGACCCGGAGATGATCGTGCTGGGCGGCGGCATCAGCAAATCGGGCGACTTTTTGCTTAACGCCGTGCGCGAGCGCATCCCCCGCTACCTTTTGTTCAAGACGCTCCCCTACTCGCGCGTGGAGATCGCGCGCCTGGGCGCGGACGCGGGCATGATCGGCGCAGCCATGCTGGGCCGCCACGCCTGAGGGCTTATCGGGACAGACCATCGACTGAACCTGCTTTCTGGCGGAAAAGGCCGGCGCGGCCGGGCTTTCCTGTCAAAAACCCATTTAAGAGGTTTGGAGGGCCGCAGCCCTCCAAGTGAAATCCGAATCCAGCGACATGTGCGGTGGATTCGGAAGCCTTGCGCAGCAAGGTTTCCCTGCGCGTTTCCCCGGCCGCGCTGAAGGCGCAGGGGAAACGCGTTCTGTCGGAAAAGATCGCCGCAGGCGAGCTTTTTCGACAAGCTGATAGAGGAGGTTTCCTTTTCATGTCGGATCTGAACATTCGGGACCTGTACCTCGCGCCCCCGGAGGCGGGCATCAAGGAATGCACCGTATCCGGCTGGGTGCGCACCGTGCGCGACAGCAAGGCGTTCGGCTTCATTGAGCTCAACGACGGCACCTGCTTCAAAAACCTCCAGATCGTCCTGGAGGACGGCCACACCCGCGACTTTGCCAGCGCGGTCAAGATCACGCTGGGCAGCGCCATCCGCGTGACCGGCGAGCTCGTGCTCACCCCCGGCATGAAGCAGCCCTTCGAGGTCAAGGCCTCCCAGGTCGAGGTGCTGGGCCTGTGCGCCCCGGACTTCCCCCTGCAAAAAAAGCGCCACTCCTTTGAGTTCCTGCGCACCATCGCGCACCTTCGTCCCCGCACCAACACGTTTTACGCGGTGTTCCGCATCCGGTCGCTGGCGGCGCAGCTTCTGCACGCCTTCTTTGCCGAGCGCGGCTTTGTGTACGTGCACACCCCCATCATCACCACCAGCGACTGCGAGGGCGCGGGCGAGATGTTTCAGGTGACCACCCTGCCGCTGGACAAGGTGCCCCTCACTCCGGACGGCCAGCCCGATTACACGCAGGATTTCTTCGGCAAGCAGGCCAGCCTGACCGTGAGCGGCCAGCTCAACGTGGAGACCTTCTGCATGGCGTTCCGCGACGTGTACACCTTCGGCCCCACCTTCCGCGCCGAGAAGAGCTACACCCCGCGCCACGCGGCGGAATTCTGGATGGTGGAGCCGGAAATCGCCTTCGCGGACCTCTTTGACGACATGGCCCTGGCCGAGGACATGCTCAAGTACGTCATCTCCGGCGTGCTGGCCAAAGCCCCGCAGGAGATGGCCTTCCTCAACAGCTTCGTGGAAAAGGGCCTCGTCGACCGGCTGAATGCTATCGTAAGCAGCGAGTTCGCCCGCTGCACCTACACCGACGCCATCGACATCCTCCAAAAGAGCGGACAGGCCTTTGAATACCCCGTGTCCTGGGGCATGGACCTGCAAACCGAGCACGAGCGCTACCTCAGCGAAAAGCACTTCGGCCGCCCGGTGTTCGTCTACAACTACCCCAAGGAAATCAAGGCCTTCTACATGCGCATGAACGACGACGGAAAGACCGTCGCCGCCGTGGACCTGCTGGTGCCCGGCGTGGGCGAGCTCATCGGCGGCAGCCAGAGGGAGGAGCGCCTGGATGTGCTCAAAGGCCGCATCGAGGAGCTGGGCATGCGCGAGGAGGACTATTCCTTCTACCTCGACACCCGCCGCTATGGCACCACGCCGCACGCGGGCTTCGGCCTGGGCTTCGAGCGGCTGGTGATGTACCTCACCGGCATGCAGAACATCCGCGACGTGCTCCCCTTCCCCCGCACCACGGGCAGCGCGGAATACTAAGTGGCGAAAAAGTCCGCCTTCAGCGGCCTTTTTCGCCAGGGTTTGCACGTTTCCCCTGCGCCTTCGGCGCGGCCGGGGAAACGTGTAAGGAATGTTTGCGCCCAAGGGCGCAAACTCCCCGCCCGCCCGGCGAAGCCGGGCGATACGAATACACTTTGGAGGGGACGGAGGGAAGCGCCAGCCCTGTGGGCTGTTGCCACCGAAGGTGGCAAAGCGACCCGAAGGAGTCAACCGAAACGAGCGGCGGACGCGGCCAGCGGCCGCCGCGAAGATTGAGGTTGCGGAACTACGGCCCTCCAAACCTCCCGGAAAGGGTTTATCAACAGTCTGACAGCGAAGCGGCGGCGGGCCATGGGGCCTGCCGCCGCTGATTTTTTGCACTTGTTGGCGGAGCCGTCCTCCTACAGCCCGGTAGCCGCCTTTGCCGCCGCCGCAACCTCCGCCACGGGGGCGGGCGCGTCGGTGATGACGCCCATGGCCTGCAAAATGATGACCAGAATGCCCAGAACCGCCACGTAGATCGCAAAGCCGTTGAGCGAGACGCGGCTGATGAGCCTGAGGAAGAAGCGGACGGCCAGATAGCCGCTCACGCCGGCCACCGCCATGCCCACCAGAATGGCGGGGAGGTCCGGCCCGATGTTCACGCCCTCCTTCAGCACGTCCATGCCCTCGCTGACCAGGCCGCCCACGATGGCCGGGGCGCTCATCATGAAGCTGAACTTGGCGGCCGTCTCACGGTCCAGCCGGGCGGCCACGCCGCCGAAGATGGTGCTGCCGCTGCGGCTGACGCCCGGCAGCATGCCCACGGCCTGCAGGCAGCCCATGGCCAGCGCCTCGCCCACGCCCACGCGGTGCTTTTCCACGCCGCGCAGCGCGTTTCGCCGGGAGAGCCACTGGGTCAGCACCAGCAGGAGGGCCGTGATGAGGAAGCACACGCCCAGGAGGCTGTTGTGCGTCTCCACATAATCGAGGGGCTTGTCAAAGAGGATCTTCCCCGCCAGCGCGGGCAGCGAGGCGATGAAGAGCAGCACGAGGGTGTGGTTTTTGATGGGATGGGCGATCATCGCCACCCAGTCCTTCCAGAATACGATGGCCACCGCCACCAGCGTGCCCACGTGCAGGAGGATGTTGAACAGCAGCTGGTGCTCCACATCCACGCCGAAAAGCGCCTGCAGGAGATTGAGATGGCCGCTGGAGGAGATGGGCAGAAACTCCGCCAGACCCTGGATCAGGCCCAGAAGGGCCGCGGTCAACACATTCATGCCAGAATCGTTCCTTTCTGTAGCCGGTTCAGAGGCAGTATACACCATTTCCCGGTGGATGTCACGCTTTTTACAGGCGCGCCCCTTTCAAAAGTATGGCCCGGCAGGATATAATAGACGCGGGAGGTGACTGGAAATGAGGCGATATCATCGTCTTTTGGCGCTTGTGCTGGTGGTTTTGCTGCTGCTTGCGGGCGCGTGCGCGCGGGCGCAGGAGCAGGTGCAGGCCCTGTTTATCAACGTGGGCAAGGCGGACGCGGCGCTGTTTTTCCTGGATGACCAGCGCTTTCTGGTGGACACCGGCACCAAGGACAGCTACGACCAGCTCGAGCGCGTGCTGGAAGCCTACGGCGTGACCCGGCTGAACGGCGTTGTGATCACCCACACGGACAAGGACCACGTGGGCGGGCTGAAAAAACTGCTGAAAAGCGGGATCGCCGTGGACCGGGTCTACGCCGGAGCGCTCCACTCCGAAAAGAGCCTGGAGGATCATCCCGTCTACGAGGCGGCGGAGAAGTACGACGCGCCGCTCACCTGGCTTTCGGCCGGGGAGACGGTCGAGCTGGCGGACAGCTGCGCGTTTCATGTGCTGGGGCCGCTGAGCCAGGATGACGAGGAGGAAAACAACAATTCGCTGGTGCTGCGCCTGACCACCCCGCAGGGCGACATGCTGCTCACCGGCGACATGGAGCTGCCCGAGGAAAGCGAACTGATCGAGGCGGGGCTGATCTCTCAGGCGGCGGTGCTCAAGGTGGCGCACCACGGCAACGAGGACGCCACCAGCCGGCAATTCGTGTTGCTGGCCCGGCCCCAGTGGGCGGTGATCTCCACCAGCTCGGTCGAAAAGCCGGAGACGCCCAGCAGCAAGGTCCTCTCGCGCCTGTATGACGTGAAGGCCGGCGTGGCCGTGACGCAGGACGCGGAGGTGGGCATTCTGGTGACGCTCAGGGACGGGCAGGCCGTCGCGGAGGCCATTGACTGGCGCTAGCGCACCGGGCCGTGCCGCATCGCATAGGATGGCTTGGCGAAAACCGCTTCGGGAAGCGGATCGCCAAGCCATCCTTTTTGTATCTAGGAGGGGACCCGCTATGCATCATCCGCCCTGCACCTGCCACGCCTGCGGCGAAAAGCCGTCCAGGCCGTGCCCGCCGCCGTGTCCGCCGCCCGCGCCGGACTGCGGCTGCCGCCCATCGCCGCCCTGTCCGCCGCCGTGCCCGCCGCCCGCGCCGGACTGCGGCTGCCGCCCGCCCCGGCCCTGCAAGCCCTGCAAGCCGGGCAAGCCGGAAGGCGTGCTCCTGCAAAAGATTCTCAGCTGCGACCGCTTAAGCGTCTCCTGCCTGTGCGTGGACCTGGCCCTGAGCGGGCTGGACTGCGCCCGGCCGCCGCTTACGCTGATGAGCGTACATGAAAGCGGCGCCCAGCCTTCCTGGACGCCGCTTGGTGAGCCCGACTGCGCCGGGCGCGTGATGGCGCGTGTGACCGTGCCCGTCTGCGCCCAGGTATCGGACGCGTGCGGGCAGCGCTTCGCCGCCACAGGGCAGGTGGACGCGGAAGTCTGCCTGCGCCTGCCCGGCGCCTGCCACGGATATTACAGCCTGTTCCTGCTGCCCTGCGTGCGCCTGTTGTGCGCGGACGGCTGCGCGGAGGGGCCGGTGTTCCACGCGCGGCTACAGGTGGTGCTGGACGCATACGCCGTCCGGCCGGAACCATGCATGCTGCGCCGCCCGGAGCCCGCCTGCCCGGACCTGCCGCTCTATCCGCCGCCCATCACACCGGGGCCGCCCTGTTGGCCACAATGCCCAGCAGGCCCGGACCCGTGTGGATGGCCAGCACGGGGCTGACGGGCATGATGTAGGTCTCGCCCGTCACATCCAGTTCGCTTCTGAGGCGCTCCATGAGCTTTTCGGCCTCCTCGCGCGCCTTGCCGTTGACCACGGAAAGCTCCGCCCTGGCCCCACCCAGGAAGCGCTTGACCTCGCCGACCATGGTATCCACCGCGGATTTGTACCCGCGCGCCTTGGCCAGAGTGGCGTAGACGCCCTCGTCGTTGACATAGATGATGGGCTTGATCTGGAGCAGGCTTCCCACCACGCCCTCGACCTTGCCGATGCGCCCGCCCTTGCGCAGAAATTCCAGCGTGCGGATGACGAACATGCCCAGCTGGTTTCTGCGCACGGTCTGCGCGCGCTCGATGGCCTCCTCGGGCGTGGCGCCTTCCTCCAGCGCGCGGGCCGCCGCCAGCACCATCATGCCCAGCCCCATCGACAGCGTGCGCGAATCCACCATGTGCACGCGCATGCGGCTTTCGAAATCCCGGGTGATCATGCGCACCATGTTGAACGTGCCGCTCAGGCCCGAGGAGATGGACATGTGGATCACATCCGTCACGCCCTCCTGCGCCAGCGATTCGTACAGCGCGCTCACGTCCTCCGGAAGGGGCAGGCTGGTCTTGGGCAGCTCGCGGGTCAGAAGCTCGTAGAGCTCATCCTCCTGAATGTCGATGCGGTCGCGGTATTCCGCGTTCTGGCACACGATGCGCAGCGAAATCATGCGGATGCCGTAGCGCGAAAGCTGCTCGTCGCTCAAATCACAGGAGGAATCCGTTACAATCACGGTTTTACGCGTTGCATCCATTCCCGCTCACCTCTGTCTTGCCGCGGAAACCCGCGGCTTAAGCTTGTCGGAAAAGTCCGCCTGCGGCGGTCTTTTCCGACAGGACACGTTTCCCCTGCGCTTTCAGCGCGGCCGGGGAAACGCGCAGGGAAACCTTGCTACGCAAGGCTTCCGAATCCACCGCACATGTCGCTGGATTCGGTTTTTACTCGGAGGGCTGCGGCCCTCCGAACCTCTCAAAAGGCTTTTTTGACAGTCTGTTGCCGCGGAAACCCGCGGCTTTTCTGTCATCATTCTCAAAGCATACCTATTATATCATGCCGGCCCGCGCTGTCAACGCCGCCCGGCGGCGGCGCGGAGGTTTTTTTACATTTGCTTCGCCCCGCGCGCGGCCGCCACCGTTGACAACCCCGTGGGAATGCCTTACTATGGAGGATGGGAATACACGCATACGAATTTTGGAGGCAACGCCGATGAAATCGTTGAAGATGAACCTACGTTGGCTTCTGACCGTCTGCGCCACGGCGGCGGTCTGCGCGCTGATCTGCCTGGCGCCCCCGGCCCGCGCGGCGGGCGGCGAGGTGTCGGGCTGCGCCTATGTGGACGCCAATGAAAACCTTGTCCATGACGAAAGCGAGCAGCTCATCACGGGCGTGCCCGTCCGGCTGGAGCTGCGCGACGGCGGCGCGTGGACGGAGGCGGCGCGCACCGAGACCGATCTGTACGGCAAGTATGCCTTCACGGGCCTTTCGGCGGGCGAATACCGCGTGATCTGCACGCTCAGCGGGCAGGAGCTCTACGCCGTGAGCGTGGGCACTTCGATGGCGTCGGAGGCCGGCGCCGTCGTGGGCGATGCGGTGACGCTGGAGGAGGGGAAATCCGTATCCGGCGGCGACGTGGGCCTGGCGCCCTCCGCCCGGCTGGCGCTGACCGTTTTTCAGGACAGCAACGGCGACGGCAAGCGCGGCGACTACGACCGCGGGGTGCCCGGCATCGAGGTGACGCTGCTGGAGGGAGAAACGCCGCTGGATTCCACCTCCACCGACAGCGACGGAAAGGCGGCGCTCTACGCGCGCGCCGGCCGCTACACCGTCCGCGTGACGCTGCCCGCGGGCTATGGGATATCCGACGGGAGCGTGCAGAGCCGCACCGTCGATCTGGACGTTTCCTTCGCCACCGGCGAGGAGGAAGCCCTCACCCTGGCCGCGGCCCCCGTGGGCGCGCTGGGCGGCAGGGTGTTTGAGGACATGGACAACGACGGCATCATGGGCGACAGCGACCCCGGCGTGGCGGGCGTGACCGTGCGCATCGAGGGCAACCGCACGGGCACGGTGCGCGAAATCACCACCGATGAAACCGGCGAGTACCTCTTCGACTTCCTGCCCGACGACATGTACACCATTTCCGCCACTTTGCCCGAGGGCATGCTCTATGCCCGCTATTCGCAGACCGGCGGGGATTTGCGCAGCATCTTCACCGGCTCCAACATCACCCGCGAGTTTCCCGTGCGCGACGCCGCGCGCGTGATGGACAAGAACATCGGCGTGGTGGAAAACGGCGTCATCAGCGGCGTGGCGTTTCTGGATTTGAACTACAACGGCCGCCTGGACGAGGGTGAGCCGGGCTATGCCGGGGTGACGGTGGAGGCCCTGCGCGGGAGCGGCTCCGAATCTCAGGGCAAGACCGAAACCGGCGAGGACGGCGCCTTCCGCCTGGAGGGCCTGCGCGGCGGCGACTACCAGCTGCGCGCCATTTTGCCGGACGACGGCTCCATCTTCTCCGTGACCGCCGAGGGCGCCGCATCCGAGGTCAACCGCTTTGAACAGCGGTCCACGCGGCGGGAGTTCACTATCGGCGGCCTCACGCTGGGCAGCGGCGGTGAAACCACCGCGCTGGTGGGCGTGGCGCGCATCGCGTCCGTCAGCGGCGTGGTGTTTGAGGACGCGGGCTACGACGGCGTGCTGGGCGAGGAGGACAAGCGCCTCTCCGGCATCCGGGTCTATGCCGTGGACGCCTCCGGCCAGTCCGTCGCCGACACCGCCACCAACAGCAGGGGCGAATACACCCTCACCGGCCTCATGCCCGGCGTCTACACCGTTGAGGTGCAGCGTAAGGCGGGCTACGGCTTCACGCGGCTGCGCCCCGCCGAGGACGGCGGCAGCCATGTGACCGCGCTGGTGGGCGAGATGGGCGTGACCGCCGAAATGGACATCGCCATGGGCGAGGCCCTCACCGGGGTCAACGCCGGCATGCTGCCCGCCTCCACGGTCGGCGGCGTGTTCTTCCACGACGTCAACGACAACGGCCTGCGCGACGAAAACGAGATCGGCATGCTGGGTGCCGAGGTGCGCCTTGTGTCCGAGGACGGCGAGATCGACCTGATCCAGACCCCCGCCGAGGACGGGACCTACTTCTTCGACGGCGTGATGCCGGGCCGCTACACCCTGCACTACCTGCTCGGGGAGCACCGCGAGATGGCGAAAGTGGTCGAGGGCGGCAACACCGTGGCCCACGACGGGCCCGACACCGTCTACGGCCCCTTCGAGGTCGTGATGGGCGAGGCCCTCACCTTGCCCACGGCGGGCGCGGTGACGCTGGGCAATTTCAGCGGCGCGGTCTTTGAGGACCTCAACGCCAACGGCCAGTGGGACGAGGGCGAGAAGGCCCTCGCCGGCGCGGCCGTGACCCTCACGCCCGACCGCACGGGCATCGAGGCCGCGCAGGCCGTGACCGGCGCGGACGGCGCCTTTGATCTGGAGGGGCTGCGCCCGGCGGGCTACACGCTCACCGTCTCGCTGCCGGAGGGCTACATCTTCAGCTGCCCGCTGGAGGGGCTGGCCTTCGGCACGCTGGGCGAGCAGTCGCTCGTGTGCGCCTGGCAGACGCTGACCGACCGCACGGACAAGGCCATCGGCGCGGTGAAGCCGGGCAGCATCTCCGGCGTGATCTGGCTGGACGAAAACGAGGACGGCAGCCGCGGCGAGGGCGAGCTGCTCATGTCCGGCGTGAGCCTTGAGCTGGTGGACGAGCGGGGCGGCACCGTGGTCAAGCGCACGGCCTCCACCGATCAGGGCTTCCGCTTTGACAACGTGCGTCCGGGCACCTACACCGTGCGCCTGACGCTGCCGGACCAGTCCTCCCCCGCGGCGGACAGCGCCTCCACCTTTGTGGCAAACGGCCTTCGGATGACGCAGACCGGCGTGACCGTCGAAGCGGGCGAGGACGTGGACGGCCTGACCACGGGCCTCGTCTCCGCCACCAGCGTGGCCGGCCGCCTGTACCTGGATGAAAACGGCGCGCGCACGCCGCTTGCCGGCGTGACGGTGAGCCTCTACAAGGGCGGGGAGCTCAGCCCCCTCATGACCGTGCTGACCGACGACAGCGGCCGCTACCGCTTCGACGGCCTGTGGCCCGCGGACTATTACCTGGAGGCCGGGCTGCCCAGCGGCACCATCTTCGTCCGGCCCGACGATCCCAACTACGAATCCGGCGCATCCGCCGTGACGGCGTCGGGCGAAGGGGCGGGCACGAGCGAGCTGTTCTACCTGCACATGGCCCAGCACCGGCTGGACATGGACGTGATCTACATCAAGCCCGCGCGCGTGGGCGACCTGGCCTGGCTGGACGAAAACGGCAACGGCCTGGTGGACGAGGGCGAGCCGGGCATTCCGGGCATCACGGTGCAGCTTTTGCAGGACGGCGAGGCCGTCTACGAAACCGTGACCGACGCCTACGGCTACTACCTCTTCACCGACGTGTACCCCGGCGCCTACACGCTGGTGGCGAAGGCCTATCCCGAGCTGACCCCCACCAGGCAGGTAGAATCGCTTCGCATCATCTCCAGCTGCCTTGTCGGCGGGGACGGGAACGAGGCGCACAGCGATCCCTTCGAGGTGGAAAGCGGCAGCCTGAACGTAAATTATGATCTGGGGTATCTTCTAAGGGAGGGCGAGTCCCTCCCTTCCGCCATCACGGCCCCGCCCACGCGGGACTGGACCCTCTCCAACACAAAGTAAAAAAAGTGGCGCGGCCGCGTTCCTGCTATCGGGAACGCGGCCGCGCGCCGCTTTGTCAGGATTTGTACATCTCGCCCAGCGGGATGGCCAGAAACACCAGCCAGCCCGGATGCCACAGCCCGAAGAAGAAGCCCAGCACCAGATAGATCAGCGTGACCGTCACGGGATTGGTCAGCCGCTCCCACTGGGAGTCGAAGTGCATATAGTGGATCGGCACCGTCAGAAACACCAGCCACCCCGGATGCCACAGTCCGAACACAAAGCCCAGCACCAGGTACAAAACCGTAATCCATACCGGGAACATCGCGTCCCCCCTGGCCCTGCGGGCCTCTTCCTCCCTGCGCGCCTTATGTTCAAAATAGCTGCCCTCCGGGCCCAGCCCGTCGTGATCGCTCATGAGGCATCCTCCTTCAGCCGGTTTCGATTGTTTGTCAGAGGTATCTTACCATGCTTTGCCGCCGGAAAAAAGGGGGCGGCGCTCAAAAACCGGTAAGCGCCGCATGAAAACCTCATGAGAATTTGGTGAGAGCGGCCTGCGTTTCGGAAAAAATTCTTGCAAAACGCACATCACTATGCTATAATCATTTTTGCGGTTTAAGACAACCCACAGCATGCGCAAAAGAGGTGAGAACGCGTGAAAGAAAAGATCCATCCCAAATATGGCAAGTCCATCGTCCGTTGCGTATGCGGTGAGACGTTTGAGACGGGGTCGGTCAAGCCCGAGCTGAAGGTCGAAATTTGCTCCAAGTGCCACCCTTTCTTTACCGGCAAGCAAAAGCTGGTTGATACCGGCGGACGCGTTGACCGCTTCAAGAAGCGTTTCAACATGGAATGAGCCATTCAAAAGAGCGCCGTTTCGGCGCTTTTTTTGATTTTCCCCCAAATGCTGGAGTCCGCGCCGCCGCGGCAGGAAACAGGCCGGGCCGCGTCGAAATATAGGATTTGCGCACCTGTGTCCTTTGCAGGCGCGCAGAAAGGAACAGGAGAATTTATGAACAATCGCAAGCAAGGCGCGTGCGGACGCGTGGATATCGGCGGTCAGGCGGTGCTGGAGGGCGTGATGATGAAGGCCCCGGACGCCATCGCCATCTCGGTGCGCCGCCCCAACGGCACCATCGTGACCCGGCGTACCCCCTACGTGCCTCTTTCCAAAAAGCACCCATGGATGGGGTGGCCGATTGTACGCGGCATCGTCAATTTCGTAACCATGCTTTCCATGGGCATGAGCGTGCTGCAGCAGAGCACCGACATGCTGGGCATGCTGGACGAGGAGCCCAGCAAATTTGAAAAGTGGCTGTCCCAAAAGCTGGGCAAGGGCATTGACAAGATCGTGATGGCCGTGGCCATCGTGCTGGCGGTCGTCCTGTCGATCGGGCTGTTTTTCGTGATCCCGGAGCTCTTCGCGCGCCTGCTCAAGGCGTGGATGCCGGACCCCTCCTCCAACTGGCTCATCAACCTGCTCAGCGGCATTCTGCGCATCCTGATTCTGATCGGCTACATCCTCTTCTGCGCCAAGGTGCCGGACGTGCGCCGCACCTTCGAATACCACGGCGCCGAGCACAAGACCGTCTACTGCAACGAGCACGGCCTGCCCCTCACCCCCGAAAACGCGCAGCAGTTCAGCACGCTCCACCCGCGCTGCGGAACCAGCTTCCTTTTGATCGTGTTCGTCATCTCCATCGTGCTGTTCACGCTGGTGGGCTATCAGGGCGAAAACTTCTTCCTGCGCCTTGGCAGCCGGCTTCTGCTGCTTCCCTTCGTGGCCGGCATCAGCTATGAGGCGCTCAAGGCTCTGGCGCACAGCGAAAGCCGCCTGGCCCGCATCCTGCGCTGGCCCGGCATGCAGATGCAGCGCCTCACCACCCGTCCGCCCACAAACGAAATGCTGGAGGTGGCCATCGTTTCCATGAACGTGGCGCTTCACGGCCTGCCCAAGGGGTGCGAAACCACCCCGGAAGGCTACACCGTCATCCGGGACTACCGCGTGGCCGATCCCGCCTACACCCCGCCCGCCGCGGAGGAGGCGGACACGCCTGCCCCCGCCGAATCCCCCGCGGAGCAGACCGCGCCCGAAGCCGGGCAGCCTGCCGCGGAAGCCGAGTGACATGGTGGACGTTCGTCACACCCTTCTGGAGGCCACCCGTGCTCTGGAGCGGGCGGGCGTGCCCGATCCGCGGCTGGACGCGGAGTGGCTGCTGGCCCACGTGCTGGGCATGGACCGCCTGGCCATGCGCATGAGCGGCACGGCCCAACTGACCCCCCAGCAGGAGCAGCGCATGGCGTCGCTCCTGCTTTCGCGTACCCGGCGCACGCCGCTGCAATACCTGCTGGGCACGCAGGGCTTTTACGGGCTGGAGATCCGGACCGACGCGCGCGCGCTCATCCCCCGGCAGGAAACCGAGACGCTGTGCGAAACGGGGATCGCGCACCTGCGCGCCCTCGGCCCCCTTCCCCCTCCCGCCGCGCTGGACCTGTGCACGGGCAGCGGGGCCATCGCCCTGGCGCTCAGGCACGAATGCCCCTTCGCGCAGGTATCCGCCTCGGACGCGAGCGCCGAAGCCCTTTCGCTGGCCCGCGAAAACACGCGGCGGCTGGGGCTTTCGGTGGATTTTTTCGCGGGGGATCTGTTTGACGCCGTCGGGGAGCGGCGGTTCGACCTGATTCTGTCCAATCCGCCCTACATCCCCTCGGACGAGTGCGCCCGGCTGCAGCCGGAGGTGCTCCGCGAGCCGCGCATGGCGCTGGACGGCGGCGCGGACGGGCTGGATTTCTACCGCCGCATCGCCCGCGAGGCGCCCGCGCGCCTGACCGCGCGCGGCATGCTGGCCGTGGAGGCGGGCGACGGGCAGGCCCCGGCCGTTGCCGCGCTGTTTGAGGCGGCGGGGCTTTGTGGCGTGGAGGCCGTCAGCGACCTCTACGGCCATGCGCGCGTGGTGCGCGCCTATGCGGCGGGCCACCTCTAGCGGAGCGTTTCCCCCCTCTGCCCCACCCCGAACCCAAGGAGGAAAACGGCTTCATGTTTGAAAAATTCGACTGGATGCTGGCCCGCTATCAGGAATTGTCCGAGGCGGTGAGCCAGCCGGAGATCATCGCGGATCAGGCCCGCTGGCAGCGGCTGCTCAAGGAGCATGCCGCGCTGGAGCCGGCGGTGGAGGCCTACCGCGCCTACCAGAAAACGCTGTCCGATCTGGCGGAGGCCCGCGAGATGCTGAGTCAGCCCGACATGGCCGAGCTGGCCCAGGACGAGGTCAACCGGCTGGAGGCGGAAAAGCAGCGGCAGGAATATGAGCTGCGGCTGCTTCTGCTGCCCAGGGACCCGGACGCGGACAAAAACGTGGTCATGGAGATCCGCCAGGGCGCGGGCGGCGACGAGGCGGCGCTGTTCGGCGCGCTGCTGCTTCGCATGTACACGCGCTACGCCGAGCGCCACCGCTTCCGCGTGGAGCCGGTCAGCTACAACATGACCGAGCTGGGCGGCGTGAAGGAGGCGGTGTTCACCATCGTGGGCGAGGGCGCGTTCAGCCGCCTCAAGTTTGAAAGCGGCGTGCACCGCGTGCAGCGCGTGCCCTCCACCGAATCCAGCGGGCGCATCCACACCAGCACCTGCACCGTGGCGGTGCTGCCGGAGGTGGAGGACGTCGATGTGACCATCGACCCCAAGGACCTGCGCATCGACGTGTACCGCTCCACCGGCCACGGCGGCCAGTGCGTCAACACCACCGACAGCGCCGTGCGCATCACCCACCTGCCCACGGGGCTGGTGGTGACCTGTCAGGACGAGAAAAGCCAGATCAAGAACCGCGACAAGGCCATGCGCGTGCTCAAAAGCCGCCTCTACGACAAGCTGCGCGAGGAGCGGGACAGCGAGTACGCCCAGAACCGCCGCGGCCAGATCGGCACGGGCGACCGGAGCGAGCGCATCCGCACCTACAACTTTCCCCAGGGCCGCGTGACCGACCACCGCATCGGGCTGACGCTCTACAAGATCGACAGCGTCATGGACGGCGACCTGGACGAGATCATCGACGCGCTGCTTCTGGCCGAGCAGGCCGAAAAGCTCAAGGCGCTTTCGGAGGGCTGACCCGGCGCGCGGAACGCAAGAAGCAAGGAGTCTTTCATCATGGAAACACAGATTCTCGCCCCCACGGAGGAGGCCGTCGCCCTGGCCGCGCGCATCCTGCGCGAAGGCGGGCTGGTGGGCCTGCCCACCGAAACCGTCTACGGCCTCGGGGCCAACGCGCTGGACGAGGCCGCCGTGCGCGCCATCTTTGCCGCCAAGGGCCGCCCGGCGGACAACCCGCTCATCGTGCACGTGCCGGCGCCGGAGGACGCCGTGCCGCTGTGCCGCATCAGCCCCGCCGCGCGCGCGCTGATGGAGCGCTTCTGCCCCGGCCCGCTCACGCTCCTCATGCCCAAGAAGCCCTGCGTGCCGGATGTCGTCAACGCGGGCCTGCCCAGCGTGGCGGTGCGCATCCCCTCGCACCCGGTGGCCCAGCGCGTGCTGCGCGCCTGCGGGGTGCCCGTGGCCGCGCCCAGCGCCAACACCTCCGGCAAGCCCAGCCCCACCACGGCCCTGCACGTCTACCACGACCTCAAGGGCAAGCTGCCCCTCATTCTGGACGGGGGCGAGTGCCAGGTGGGGCTGGAGAGCACCGTGGTGGACATGACCGGCGACATCCCCACGGTGCTCCGCCCCGGCGGAATCACGCCGGAGATGCTGCTTGAGGTGCTGCCGCAGGTACGCGTGGCCGACAGCGTGCTGCGCCCCCTGCGCGAGGGCGAGCGCGCCCTCTCCCCCGGCATGCGCTACCGCCACTACGCGCCCGGCGGCGAGCTGACGCTGGTGAAGGGATCGCAGGAAAACGTGCGGGCCCTGTGCCTGCGCATGTACCGCGAGGCCGTGGCCGCGGGCAGGTCCGCCCGCATTCTGGCCTTTGAGGAGCACCTGCCGGATTACGCGGGCGCGCAGGCGCTGTCCATCGGCAGCCTCGAGAAGCCCGAAACCGTGGCGCACCGGCTGTTCAACGTGCTCCGTCAGATGGACGAGGAGGGCGTGGAGGCGCTCACCTGCGAGGTGCTGCCCGCCGAGGGCATCGGCCTGGCGATCATGAACCGCCTGAGCCGCGCCGCCGCCTTCCGCATCCGCAACGCCGACGAGGAGGCCGCCCCATGAAAACCGTATTGTTCGTCTGCACCGGCAACACCTGCCGAAGCCCCATGGCCGAATGCCTCTTCAACGCCCTGGCCCGCGAGCAGGGCGCGCCGGGCGTGTGCGCCGTCTCGGCCGGACTGTGCGCTCCCGACGGCGCGCCCGCGTCCGAGGGGGCGCTTTTTGCCATGCGGCGGCGCGGGCTGTCGCTGGAAGGACACCGGGCGCGCACCGTGACGCGCGGCCTGCTGGAGGGCGCAGACCTCGTTGTGTGCATGGGACAGAGCCATCTCAGCGCCCTGCGCGCGCGCTTTCCGGGGCTGACAACGCCGATTCGCGCCTTTGACGACCCGCCCGTGAGCGACCCCTACGGCGGGGACGCCGCCGCCTATGAGCGCGCCGCGCGCGACATCGCGCGCCAGCTGCCCGCGCTGCTGGACGCGCTCTCCCCCGCCGTCCGTCTCGTCCCGCCCACCGAGGCGGACGAGGGCGAGGTGCTGGCCTACCGCGATGAATTCCTTTCCGCGGGCGAGCCCCTGCACGGCACGGCCCGGCTGGCGGAGAGCGGCAGCTACCGCGAATGGCTGGCCGCCGTGCGAGACAATCTAACGGAAGAGACGGTGCGCCCCGGCCTGGTGCCCTCCACCACGCTGCTGGCGCGGGACGCGAAAACGGGCGCGCTGGTGGGCATGATCGACATCCGCCACCGCCTCAACGACTTTCTGCTGGCCTTCGGCGGGCACATCGGCTACAGCGTGCGCCCCTCCCGGCGGCGCAGGGGATATGCCACGCGCATGCTGGCCGCCGCGCTGGAGGTGTGCCGGGAGCTGGGCCTCTCCCGCGTGATGATCGCCTGCGACAGCGAAAACGCCGCCTCGGCCCGCACCATCGAGCGGTGCGGAGGCGTTATGGAAAACGAGGTGCCGGAGGACGGCCGTCTCACCCGGCGCTACTGGATCGACCTGTAGGGGAGGGAGCAAAGCGTGAAGCTCACATTTCTGGGCGCGGCCCGCGAGGTGACGGGCAGCCGGTTTCTTTTGCAGGCAGCGGGGAAGAACATCATGGTGGACTACGGCATGGAGCAGGGCGTGGACCTGTACGAAAACGCGCCGCTGCCCGTGCCTGAAAACCGGATCGACTACGTGTTTCTCACCCACGCGCACATCGACCACAGCGGCTACCTGCCGCTATTGTACAAAAGGGGCTTCCGCGGCGCCATCTTCGCCACCGACGCCACGGCGGACCTGTGCCGCATCATGCTGCTGGATTCGGCCCACATTCAGGAGAGCGACGCGGAGTGGAAAACCCGCAAGGCCCAGCGCCAGGGCAAACCGCCCGTGGAGCCCCTCTACACCCAGGAGGACGCGCTGGGCGCATGCGGGCTGTTTCGGCCCTGCCACTACGACCAGCGGGTGGAGGTGTGCCCGGGCGTGAGCATCCGCATGGTGGACGTGGGGCACCTGCTGGGATCGGCCTCCATCGAGGTGACCGTGACCGAGGGGACGGAGACGCGCGTGATCGTCTTTTCCGGCGACATCGGCAACCTGCGTCAGCCACTCCTGCGCGACCCGCAGTACCTGCATGCCGCCGACCTGGTGGTGATGGAATCCACCTACGGGGACCGTTCCCACGGCCCCGTGCCGGACTATCTTTCCGCGCTGTCCCGCGTATTGCAGGAAACCTTCGACCGGGGCGGCAACGTGGTCATCCCCAGCTTCGCGGTGGGCCGCACGCAGGAGATGCTCTACTTCATCCGCCAGATCAAGCAGGAGGGCCGCGTTCACGGGCATGACGGCTTCCCCGTCTACGTGGACAGCCCGCTGGGCATCGAGGCCACCACCGTCTTTAACGACAACACCCGCGAGTGCGCGGACGAGGAAACCCTTGCCCTGCTGCGCGCCGGCGTCAACCCGCTCGCCTTTGACGGCCTGCGCATCGCCCAGAGCGCGGAGGAAAGCAAGCTCATCAACACCGACCCCACCCCCAAGGTGATCCTTTCCGCCAGCGGCATGTGCGACGCGGGCCGCGTGCGCCATCACCTCAAGCACAATCTCTGGCGGCCCGAATGCACGGTGCTGTTCGTGGGCTACCAGAGCGTGGGCACGCTGGGCCGCAGCATCGTGGACGGGGCCGACGAGGTGCGGCTCTTTGGCGAAACCGTGGCCGTCAACGCGCACATCGAAACGCTGGCGGGCGTCAGCGGCCATGCCGACAACGCCAGTCTGATGCGCTGGATCTCCGCCTTTGAGCAAAAGCCCCGCCACGTATTCGTGGTGCACGGCGAGGACGAGGTGGCCGCCGCCTTTGCCGCCCGCCTGGAAAGCGAGCTGGGCCTGGAAGCCAACGCGCCCTACAACGGCGAAAGCTGGGACCTGATCTCCCTGACCCGTCTGAGCGAAGGCAACCGCGAACGGCTGCGCCGTCCCTCGCGCGAGGCCGCCGCGCTGGACGCGCTGCCGAGCCGTCAGGTTACCATTATA
>OGXI01000528.1_pt1 | contig 34111 bp, 35 predicted proteins | sample 1576221 | NCBI WGS metagenome assembly OGXI01 (sample SAMEA3541523, study PRJEB24748) | human gut metagenome | biome: human gut; feature: human-associated habitat; material: faeces | place: China | collected 2012
CACCCTGTTTTCACCAAATGGAAGATCCTGCGGGATTGTCCATTCTTTTTTAACCAGTGTGATTTTGTTCCGGTTAACGTTTTGATTGTAGAATTTTGGTCCGTTGATGCTGGTAAACCACTCGATTTTCTCCAATGCACCGATTTCATCAAAAGCCTGAACATAGAGTTCAATGGCATGCAAGGCGGTATAGCACCCCGCACATCCGCAAGCGTTTTCTTTCGCGCCCTGCGCATGAGGAGCCGAATCGGTTCCCATAAAGAAACGCCTGTTCTCTGTCGAAACGGCTTTTAGCAGGGCTTGTCTGTTTTCTTCCCTCTTCAGGATAGGCAGGCAATAGTAATGTGGCCTGATACCGCCCTGAAAGAGGCTGTTACGGTTGAAAAGGAGGTGGTGGGCAGTAACGGTCGCCCCGATGTATCCTTCGGCCTCTGAGACGTATTGTGCGGCTTCCCTGGTGGTTATATGTTCGAATACGATCTTCAGATCCGGCAGTTTTTTACGGAGTGGTATCAGAACCCTGTCGATGAAAACGGCTTCCCGGTCGAAAATATCGATAGAGGGATCAGTCACTTCACCGTGCATTAATAAGGGAATACCCTGTTTTTGCATCTCCTCGAGTGTGGCAATGCAATTGTCCAGAGAGGTGACTCCGGCATCGGAATTGGTCGTTGCGCCTGCAGGATACAGTTTGGCGCCGTGAATGATCCCGCTTTCTTTTGCACGTTTGATATCTTCCGGGCTTGTGTTGTCCGTTAAATAAAGCGTCATAAGCGGTTCGAAATCACTGCCGGAAGGTAATGCATCCAGTATCCTTTTACGGTATTCAAGAGCTTTTTCCGTTGTTGTGACGGGCGGTTTGAGATTAGGCATGATAATGGCACGATGAAATTGCCGGGCAGCCTGTGGCACGGTTGATTTCAATACATCTCCATCTCTCAGATGAAGATGCCAGTCGTCTGGTTGAATGATCGTCAAGGTTTGCATATCGGATTCTGGCATAGTAAGTAATAGGTCTTGGCTCTTTGAAACTTTTATTTTATTGTATTTGTTCCGGTTCATTCATCTTTTTTATAAGGTTTTCGTCAAAGTGAAAAATCGCATATCGAGAGTGGTTACCCGTTCAGGCGATCAGGGAACGACAGGTCTTGCCGATGGTAGCCGTGTGTCGAAGGACAATCTCAGAATCGATGCTATCGGTCAGGTGGATGAGCTTAATTCGGTAATCGGTCTGCTTGTCAGTGAAGGTTTGTCTGACAAAATGAGACAGGAACTTCAGGCCGTTCAAAACGAATTATTCAATATCGGTGGGGAATTGGCTGTTGTGAAAACTTCTTTGATGACGGAAGACAAGGTTCTCGTTCTGGAAAAACTGGTTGAAGAGTATAACGATGAGTTGCCTCCTCTTCGCGATTTCATCCTGCCAGGGGGGACAAAGACTGCCGCTTTATGTCATCTTGCCAGAAGCGTTTGCAGACGTGCCGAGCGCGCTATTGTGGCACTGGGAAAACAGGAAAATATTTCTCCTGTTCTTTACCAGTACCTTAACCGTCTTTCTGACCTGTTTTTTGTTTATGCACGCGTCGCCAATCAATTGGCGAATCAGTCCGATATTTTCTGGAAAAAATAAGCTTACTGTTTTCGTTTGTCGAATTCAATGCAGGCGTAAGCGGAATGATTGTGTATCGATTCGAAATTTTCCGCTTCCAGAGAATAAGCCAGTACACGCGAGTCGGCATTTAACATGCCTGCCACGTCACGCACCAGATCTTCGACGAATTTCGGGTTGTCGTAGGCGTGTTCTGTGACGTACTTTTCATCCGGACGTTTCAACAGTCCAAACAATTCACAGGAAGCCTGTGCCTCGATTTTGGAAATCAGGTCTTCAATCGGCAAGTCATCCTTGATAATGGCATGGACGGTAATGTGCGAGCGCTGGTTGTGAGCACCGTAAGCCGAAATTTCCTTGGAACATGGACACAGGCTGGTTACCGGAACGAGTACCTTCTGCGAAATTTCGATTTGGCCGTTTTTCATTTCCCCGATCAGACCCACTTCATAATCCATCAGGCTTTTGACGCCGGAAACCGGGGCTGTCTTGGTAATGAAAAACGGAAAAGACAGTTCGATCCGACCGGATTCAGCGTCAAGCAACTCCAGCATATTGCGGATCAGCTTGCCGAAAACATCGACATTCAGCGGTTTGGAATCGGAACTCGTGAATTCTTCCAGCAAAGCCATGAAGCGCGACATGTGTGTGCCCTTCTTCTGTTCGGGCAGGTGCACAGTCATATTCCATGTACCGACGGAAGACTGGATACCGTCTCTGGTCTGGATCTGAAGGGGATGGCGAACGCCTTTGACACCAACCCTTTGTATGGCTATGTGTCTTGTATCCAGAGTATTTTGTACGTCCGGAATGGAAAAGTTGTCGTCTGCATTCATGTTTGGTGCCGATGAACTGGTTATGGTTGTATGAATGTTTGAGCAGTCATCCCAGTTACATTCAAAAGAGTGTGAATCTCGGAAATTCATTATTAAACCTTAAAAAACGGCGGTCGGTACAGGAAAGAAACAAAAAAGTTGATGATTTACTCTTTACCGGAGTCGTCAATCTTTCCGAACCGTTCGATAATGGATGCCATGATGCCATGTTTATCCAATTTGTGCATGGCAAGCAATTGTCCCACATCGCCGTGATCGATGAATTTGTCAGGCAATCCCAGTAACAGTACCGGATGAGTCAGTTTTTCTTCTGCAAGTGTTTCCATAACGGCAGAGCCTGCACCACCATGAATGGTTCCTTCTTCCACTGTGACCAGACAAGGATGGGTTTTCGCCATTTCACAAATCAGTTCCTTGTCAATCGGCTTGACGAAGCGCATATTGACGACGGTCGCATCCAGTTCCTCACCAGCGGACAGGGCAGGATTGACCATGGTACCGAAAGCCAGTATGGCTATATTTTTTCCCTTGCGCAGGATATCTCCTTTGCCAAGCGGGAGTGCAGTCAATTCTTTTTCGGGTTCAATACCGATTCCTGCACCACGAGGATAACGCACGGCTGCCGGTCCATTGTAACGATAGGCTGTCGTCAGCATCTGCCGGGCTTCATTTTCACTCGATGGAGCCATGACGACCATATTCGGTATGCAACGAAGATAAGCCATATCATAGTTGCCCGCATGGGTTGCGCCGTCAGCGCCGACAAGACCGGAACGGTCCAGCGCAAATGTCACATCCAGATTTTGCAGGGCAACGTCGTGGATCAGCTGGTCATAAGCCCTTTGCAGGAAAGTCGAATAGATGGCTACAACCGGTTTCAGGCCTTCACAGGCGAGGCCGGCAGAGAAAGTGACGGCATGTTGTTCGGCTATACCGACGTCAAAAAAGCGCTCGGGGTAATCTTTTGCAAACTGGACCATTCCCGAGCCTTCTTTCATGGCCGGGGTAATGCCGATCAGCTTTTTATCAACAGCCGCCATATCGCATAACCAGTTGCCAAAGATATCGGCGTAAGTCGGTTTGGCAGCCAAAACCGGCTTGATCCCTTCTTCAGGACAGAATTTGCCAAGGCCGTGATAAAGAATGGGATCAGCCTCGGCCAGTTTGTAGCCATGTCCTTTTTTCGTCACGATATGCAGGAATTGTGGGCCTTTTCTTTCCTTCAGATTTTGCAGGGTAGGAACCAGCGCTTCGAGATCATGACCGTCAATCGGTCCGATGTAATTGAATCCGAATTCCTCGAACAGGGTTGCAGGAGCGATCATGCTCTTGGCGTGTTCCTCGAATTTTCGGGCGATATGTCTCATTGGAGCTGGCAGAACTGTCTTGCCGACGTTTTTCGCTGCCGCATAGAATTTGCCGGACATCAGCCGTGCAAAATAACTGTTCAAGGCACCGACTGGCGGGGAAATCGACATATCGTTATCGTTCAAAATAACCAGCATGTTGATGTCGTCGTAAACGCCGACATTATTCATGGCTTCAAAAGCCATTCCGCCTGTAATGGCACCATCTCCGATAACGGCGATGGAATAGGTATCTTCCCCTTTCAGTTTTGCAGCGAGTGCCATTCCCAATGCAGCCGAAATGGACGTCGATGAATGGGCAGTACCGAAGGAATCGAATTCACTTTCATCCCGTTTCGGAAATCCGGAAAGGCCGTTTAACTGGCGAAGCGTATTCATCCGGTCTTTCCGGCCTGTCAGGATTTTATGGGCATAACTCTGATGACCGACGTCCCAGATCAATCTGTCGTCTGGCGTATCGAAAATGTAATGGAGAGCGATAGCCAGTTCGACCGTACCCAGATTGGACGATAAATGTCCTCCGGTTCTGGAAACGGATTGAATAATGTAATCCCGCAATTCATCTGCCAGAAGCGGTAATTGCGATGCCTGAAGGCGTTTCAGATCAGCAGGACTGTTAATCGTATTCAGCAGCTTCATTATTTCTTTCTGCGTACAACCAGATCGGCCAGTTGACGGAGATAATCCGCTTTTTCATCAAAAATGGAAAGCGCTGCATACGCGTCATTCCGCAGTTTTTCAGCCAGTTGCCGGGATTCTTCCAGTCCCAGCAGTGAAACATAGGTAGGCTTGTTGTCAGCACTGTCTTTTCCTGCCGTTTTGCCCAGATCGGCAGAATCAGCCGTGACGTCCAGAATGTCGTCGACAACCTGAAAAGCCAGTCCGATGGCCTTTGCATAAGCATTCAAGGCATTTTTTTCCTGTTCGGTCGGAATTTTCGAACAATAAGCCCCGAGGAAAACGGAAGCAGTCAAAAGCGCACCGGTTTTCAGCCGGTGCATGTTTTCGAGTTCATTGACTGTCAGGGATTTGCCGACGCTGGCAAGATCGATTGCCTGACCACCGCACATACCCGCTGCACCGGCGGCTTCAGACAACAGTCGCATCATTTCAACGGTCAGGACTGGGTCGCATTGCTGGTTTGACAAGACGACAAACGCCTGAGCCTGCAAGGCATCTCCTGCCAGAAGGGCAGTCGCTTCACCGAATCTGACATGAACGGTCGGTTTTCCCCTTCTTAACACATCATTGTCCATACACGGCATATCGTCATGAACAAGCGAATACGCGTGGATCATTTCGACAGCTGCAGCAGCCCGGGCCAGTGCAAGCTTTTCGGCATCGAAAAGATATCCCGTGGCAAAGACCAGCAATGGACGAATGCGTTTTCCACCATCTAAAACGGCATAACGCATGGATTCATGCAGGGAAGAAGAAGCGAGTTTTCCTTCCGGCAACAGGCTGGAAAGGCTTTCTTCCATCGTTGACTGGACGTTACGCATCCAATCGTCAAAACTGGCGGGTACGGTCATTATTCGATATCACTTTTGTCGGAAGAGAAAGGCTTCAACAATTCCTTGTCGAGGATTTTTATCTGGTTTTCCACCTTCTCAAGTCTGGAAGTACATAACTGAACGAGTTCAACTCCCTTTTTGTAGGCGGCAATCGATTCTTCGAGAGGTAATTCACCGGCTTCCAGTCGGGATACGAGCGATCCGAGTTCGGCAATGGCATCTTCAAAAGACATTTCGTCTTTTCGTTCCTGATCTTCTGTCGTCATATGGCAAGAGAGAAAAAATACAGTTTAATTAAGCCGTTATTATACCCTTCAGGCGTTTTCAGACTGCGTTTTTCTATTTTTTAAACCAGAGAAATGGATCTCTGCCGCAGTACGATCCGGTTTTGCCTGAGACAGGCTGGAAGCCTTTTCCATCTGTATTCTGAAAGTAAAACTTGTCAAAGCACCAAATCGGTATAAGATCACTGTTTCAGTCCTTTTTGTTTTTCATTCTTTTCAGGTTTTTTCATGCAGTCTCTCTGGATGCTCGTTGCCGCTTTTGTATTTTCCCTGATGGCAGTATGCGTCAAGCTCGTCTCCGATACGTATTCCACTCCTGAAATCGTTATGTATCGCAGTCTGATCGGAGCTGTTTTTCTTTTTTGTATGGTGCTGGTCAAAGGCGGTTCGTTCAAAACGAAGTATCCGCTTCAGCATCTCTGGCGGGGAACGGTCGGTGCAACGGCATTCGGCCTGTGGTTTTTTTCCATGTCGCAATTGCCTCTGGCAACGTCGATCACCTTGAATTACATGTCGCCGATCTGGATCGCGGCAATTCTCTTTGGAATAGGCCTGTTTCACGGCAGGCTCCAGTTTGAATGGCGACTTGCCTGTGCAATCATCGCCAGTTTCATCGGTATATACATTCTTTTGCAGCCGACTCTGGCAGAAGATCAGTGGTTGGGCGCCCTGATCGCTTTCATATCGGGCATTCTGGCTGCGCTGGCGTATTTGCAGGTAAAACATCTGGGCAATCTGGGAGAGCCGGAATATCGCGTCGTGTTTTACTTTTGCGTCATTGGAACAATAGGTGGAGCGATTATGGCCGTTATTGCGGCTCATATGCCCGGCGGGGACGGCATTCCTTTTCACGGACATTCAGTTTTAAGTGTTTTTTATCTCGTTTTCATCGGCGTGTCTGCCGCGCTCGGCCAAATGGCCATGACGCGGGCTTACCATCTGGGCAATACGCTTGTCACGGCCAACCTCCAATATTCCGGCATCGTTTTTTCCTGCATATGGGGATTGCTGATATGGAACGATAATTTGAGCTGGCTCGGATGGCTTGGCATTGCCATCATTATCGCCAGTGGGGTCACTACGACGTTCTTCGACGTGCGTCATCGTATGGCAGCGACTGCGGCCAGGTATGACGCGGCACGCAAAAAGCTGTCACAACAAAATCAGCCCGAAAAAGCCTGATATTTCTAATGGGCCTGGTCCCAGTTGTCTCCAACGCCGACTTCGGCTATCAATGGCACTTTGAGTCTGGCGACCTGCGCCATCAGTTCAGGCAGTTTTTCCCGAACCAGAACCAGTTCTTTTTCCGGCACATCCAGAACCAGTTCATCGTGTACCTGCATGATCAGTTTCGAATCCAGCTTTTCTTTTTCCAGCCAGTCCTGAACGGCGATCATCGACAATTTGATAATATCGGCCGCCGTTCCCTGCATCGGAGCGTTGATAGCCGCCCTTTCGGCAGCCTGACGGCGCGGACCGTTTGGCGAATTGATTTCAGGCAGCCAGAGTCTTCTTCCGAAAACTGTTTCCACATAACCCTGTTCCCGGGCCAGCTGGCGGGTTTCATCCATATAACGGGCAACACCCGGATAGCGCTCAAAGTAACGGTCGATATAGTTTTTGGCGTCTGTGCGGGAAATGCCCAGATTGGAGGCGACACCGAAAGCGCTCATGCCATAAATGAGGCCGAAATTGATGACTTTGGCATAACGTCTCTGGTCGGAGGTCACTTCCAGAGGAGTGATGTCGAATATTTCGGAAGCCGTCGCACGATGGACGTCCTGTCCATCGTGGAAAGCTTTCAGCAAACTGGCGTCGTCGGAAAGATGGGCCATGATCCTGAGCTCGATTTGGGAATAGTCGGCCGAAATGATTTTGTTTCCGGGTGAGGCGATAAAAGCTTCACGGATACGCCTGCCCTCTTCCGAACGGATCGGAATATTTTGCAGATTGGGGTCGTTCGATGCGAGCCGGCCGGTGACAGCTACAGCTTGTGCGTAATTTGTGTGAACGCGTCCGGTTTCCGGATTGACCATTCTCGGCAATTTGTCGGTATAAGTCGTTTTCAGTTTCGACATGCCCCGGTAATCCAGAATGATTTTCGGAAGCGGGAAATCTTCAGCCAGTTTTTCCAGCACTTCCTCACTTGTCGATGGCGCACCAGATGGCGTTTTCTTGATCATCGGCAGTTTGAGCTTGTCGAAAAGCAGTTCACCCAGCTGTTTGGGTGAATTGAGGTTGAAAGGCTGTCCTGCCATTACATAGGCATTTTCCTGAAGGCTGTCCATTTTCACGCCCAGTTCACGTGATTGGACATTCAGTTTATCGACATCGATCAGTACGCCATTGCGTTCCATTTTCTGAAGGACGATGGACGTCGGGATTTCGATTTTTTCATAGATAAAACGAAGGCCATCGTTTTCTTTCAGGCGTGGCCACATGGATTGATGAAGTTGCAAGGTCACGTCGGCATCTTCAGCAGCGTAATGGGTCGCGACATCGATGGCGATTTCATCGAAGCCGATCTGGGAAGCACCTTTGCCACAGATATCGGTATAGCTGACCGGTTTGTAATCCAGAAACCTTTCGGACAGGCTGTCCATGTCATGTCGCCTGTGCGATTCGAGGACATAGGATTCCAGCAGGGTATCGTGAACGATCCCTTGCAACCGGATACCGTAATTGGCGAGCACATGGCTGTCATACTTGAGATTCTGGCCGACTTTGTGTTTCTTCGGGTTTTCCAGCCAGGGTTTGAGTTTGTCGAGAACGGATTGCAGTGGAAGTTGCTCGCTTTGTTCCATGCTGTGATGAGCGAGAGGAATGTAAGCGGCATGACCGGGTTCGATGGAGAGGGAAATTCCGACGAGTTTTGCGTTCATGACATCCAGTGATGTCGTTTCAGTATCGATAGCTGTCAGGTCAGCCTTGTCGATTTTTTCGAGCCATTTTTCGAGTTGTTTTTCAGTCAGGACGGTTTCATATTCCTTGTCACTGACAAATCCTGATTTTTTATCTTCCGACTCATCAAACAGTGCAATCTGTCCAGCTGCTTTCGGAGTTTCCTGACGGGCAGCATTCAGCTCTTTTGCCCAGCTCTTGAAACCGAAACGTTCAAACGCTTTTTTCAGGCCTTCGGTGTTTTCCGGTTTTTTAAGGAGCGATGTTTCGATGGAGGCGAATTTGTCCGGCAGTTCGCAATTCGTCCGGATTCTGACCAGTTCATGCGCCTGCGGAAGCCAGTCCAGCGACTGTCTCAGATTTTCACCGACCGCTCCGCCAATGTTTTGCGCGTTTTCGATGACGCCATCGAGAGTATGGTATTGCGTCAGCCATTTGACGGCTGTTTTCGGTCCTACCTTGGCAACACCCGGCACATTGTCGGATGTATCACCAACCAGCGAAAGATAATCGACGATTCTTTCTGGCGGTACGCCAAACTTTTTGATGACACCTTCCCTGTCCAGCACTTCATTGTTCATGGTATTGACGAGTGTTACCTTGTCATTGACCAGCTGGGACATATCCTTGTCGCCGGTTGAAACGATGGTATCGAACCCGTCTTCATGTGCCTTTACCGCCAATGTCCCGATAACGTCGTCCGCTTCGACTCCTTCCACCTGTAAAATGGGCCAGCCCAGCATATCGACAAGCTCGAGAATATGACCTGTCTGTTCGACCAGATCGTCCGGCATGGCAGCCCTGTTCGCCTTGTATTCCTGATAGAGATCATTGCGGAATGTTTTACCCTTTGCGTCAAATATACAGGCACGGTATGCTGTGGGATAATCTTTCTGCAAACGGCGAAGCATATTCAGGAAACCGTAAATGGCTCCGGTAGGTTCCCCTGCGGAGTTGCGAAGGTCTGGCAATGCATGATAGGCGCGGTAAAGATAACTGGAACCGTCAACTAATAACAAAAGTTTGTTCATATGGAAGAAAACTCAAAAAACGCGCAAAAGCTGCACGAAATTACTGACGTCAATTATGCAACGATTTTGAAGGCACGAGAATCGTGGAGCATGTTCTCCATTATGTCAGAGTTTATTGAATCGACAGAGAGACTCTCGGAAATAAATCCTGCCGTGACGATTTTCGGGTCTGCCCGACTCCATCCTGACAATCCTTACTATATCAAATGCATGGAACTGGCGAGACGATTGTCCGATGCCGGTTTTGCGGTTATTTCAGGTGGCGGCCCCGGCATTATGGCAGCGGCCAATCGGGGTGCCTATGAAGGCAAATCGCTTTCAGTCGGTCTGAATATCGAATTGCCACAGGAACAGGCCCCCAATCGCTGGCAGAATGTGTCTTTGAATTACAGACACTTCTTCGCCAGAAAAGTTGCGTTTGCCAAATACGCCGATGCTTTCGTTCTTTTCCCGGGCGGTTTCGGAACGCTGGATGAAATGAGTGAGGTGCTTACCCTGATCCAGACAGGAAAATCCCGTCGTATTCCGGTTATACTCGTCGGCAGCAAATTCTGGGAAGGTTTCATGAAATGGCTTAACGATACGATGCTTGCCGAGGAAATGATTCACAAGGAAGACATCGAGCTGATGCAGGTTATCGATGACGTCGACAAGGTCATAGGAGCCATTTTCACCTTTTATGAAAAACGGGCTATCGGCCCTTCCGAAGAAGAAAGACAGAAAATGCTTTACCTGTAAAACTCATCCCTTTGTTACAATAGCAGCATTCATTTACTTTAAGGTGCCACAACCATGCCAATTCTTTTTCACTTCAGAAAAACCATAGCGTTGGCCGCGCTTGCGGTAACGTCTGTGGCTGTGGGACAGGAAGTTCAGCAGAAAGCTCCGCCTGCGGATCTTGAAATTATCGACGAAGTCGATCAGCCGGCCATTACCATCCGCAAACCGGATACGACAGGCGAAATTACCGAAAAACGTCAGGGCGGCATGGTTGAGGAAATCAAGGTGAAAAGTGGTCCGAGCACCTATTATCTTTATCCGAACGGCCCGAATGGCGTTCCGGGTTCTTTCATGAGCAATGAAGTCAGACCGGCACTTTTCCGCGTCCATGAATTCGATGTCGGTGAAAAGAAACAGGATGAAAACAAGGAACAACAGCAGGAACCACTGAATGCGCCGGCACTGCCGCCTCCTTCCATGAAGTGAAGCGGGTCTTGATGTCGAATTAATTTAGTCAATCACCATTACATCTCATGGCAGTTTTTACATCGGTCAGTTTGCAGGATCTGACTCCCTGGATTTCATCCTTTTCTCTGGGGCAGGTACACAGTATCAAAGGGATCAGTTCAGGTATTGAAAACAGTAATTTTTTTGTCAGGACCGATAAAGGTGAGTATGTACTTACTCTCTTTGAAAAGCTGACTGCAGAAGAACTCCCGTTTTATCTGAACCTCATGCAGCATCTGGCTCAAAGAGGAATCAAGGTGGCAGCGCCTGTCCCCGACAGGGATGGACGGATTCTGCACTTCCTGTGCGGCAAACCGGCTTCTCTGGTCACCAAACTGGAAGGCGACTGGCAACCGGAACCCAAACCGGTTCATTGCGCAGAAGTCGGTGACATGATGGCGAAAATGCATCTGGCCGGACGGGATTATCCTCTGGAGCAACCCAATTTGCGAGGTATCGACTGGTGGAGAAAAACCGCTCCTCTGGTTCAGGATTATCTCCCGGTGGAAGCTTCCCTCTTTCTTCAGAATGAAATGCGTTTTCAGGAAGAATTTGCCGATTCGGATCTCTACTGGAAATTATTTCGCGGACCGGTTCATGCCGACCTGTTTCGCAATAATGTCATGTTCAATGGCGACAAGCTGTCCGGTTTTTTTGATTTTTATTTTGCCGGTTGCGATACCTGGTTATTCGATGTGGCTGTTGCCATCAACGACTGGTGCATCGATCTTGAAACCGGTGAGCTGGATGACACTCGTGTCCGGGCATTTCTTGATGCCTATCATGCTGTGCGCCCTTTTACACTTGACGAATGCGCTGCCTGGAAAGCAATATTGAGAGGTGCAGCCTTGCGGTTCTGGCTTTCCAGACTGTACGACTACTATTTGCCTCGTGAAGCTGAAATGCTGACGCCTCACGATCCCAGTCATTTTGAACGTATTTTGAGATTACGGGTCAATAAACCCGCTCCTGAACTGATTGCATGAATTCGATTACAGCTAAAACAGGCTTCACATGGATTGTGAACGGTTACGGCATTTTCCGTCAAAGGCCGTTTTTAATGACCAATCTCTTTTTCGGCTATATGATTGGCCTGACGGTGCTTGGCATCATTCCCTTTATCGGCCAGATTCTTCCCATCGTAGTGATGCCGGTATTTTCGTTCCTGTTCATGCAGACCTGTTACAAAATCGATTCGGGCACATATGTTTCATTTCGGGATCTCTTCAATATCTTCACCCGTCAGACAATGAACCGCCTGCTCTTGTTAGGCAGTTTGTACCTCTTGTATACACTGTTGTTGGCCGTCATTGCGATATTTGTCGACGGTGGCCTTCTGATTGGGACGGTTTCCCAACAGGCAGCAGAGGAACTGACTTCTTCACAGCAGGTCAAATTGTTCATGACGCTTGTTCTGGTCATTGCGCTTTATATACCCTTTGCCATGGCAGTCTGGTTTGCAACACCCTTGATCGGCTGGCAAAAGATGAGTATCGGAAAAGCCATTTTTTTCAGTTTTTTTGCCGTTCTCCGTACATTGAAAGCATTTCTTGTTTATATCTTCTGCTGGCTGGTACTCGGAATGTTTATGCCAGTCATTATCGGAAGTGTTTTGATCCTTTTGGGATTCCAGAATGTGGCCATGTTTATCATGGTGGTTTTATCCGTTTTCCTGAGCATTCTGGCCTATTGTTCTTTTTATCCCACGTATAAGGATGTTTTCGGACAGCCTGATACAGACAATTGATCATTTTTGAATTTTAAACGGTAAAATTCATCTTTATTCCCGTTTCGCCAATCCATTTTTTCATGCCATCGTCAAGAGGCTGTGAGGAATTCAAATGAGTGATCTCGAACCCAAAATCAAGGCAGAAATATTAGCTGAAGCGCTGCCTTATATTCAAAAATTTCACGGTAAAACCATCGTGATCAAATACGGCGGCAACGCCATGACGGAAGAAAAGCTCAAACATGGCTTTGCCCGTGACGTTGTTTTGCTCAAACTGGTCGGCATGAATCCCGTCGTCGTTCATGGTGGCGGACCGCAGATCGACAATGCACTCAGAAAAGTAGGCAAGAGCGGCACCTTCATTCAGGGGATGAGAATTACCGATGAAGAAACCATGGAAGTCGTGGAATGGGTTCTTGGCGGCGAGGTTCAGCAGGATATTGTCATGCTGATCAATCAGTATGGCGGTCAGGCTGTAGGCTTGACCGGTAAGGACGGCGGCCTCATCCACGCCAGAAAGCTGCAGATGCCGGACAGGGAAAAACCCGGTGAATTCATCGATCTGGGTTTTGTAGGGGAAATCACTTCCATCAATCCGGCTGTGGTCAAGGCACTGCAGGATGATGCATTCATTCCCGTCATTTCACCGATCGGTTTTTCTGACGATGGACAGGCTTTCAATATCAATGCAGACGTTGTCGCAGGTGAAATCGCCAAGATTCTCAAGGCGGAAAAACTGATCATGATGACTAATATTCCCGGTGTCATGGACAAACAGGACAATCTTCTGACAGACCTGACTGCGGTCGAAATCGACCATCTGTTCGCCGATGGGACCATATCTGGTGGTATGTTGCCGAAAATCGGATCGGCTCTTGAAGCGGCGAAATCAGGTGTTAATTCTGTTCATATTATCGATGGCAGAATCGAGCATTCCCTGCTCCTCGAAATCCTGACAGAACAGCCTTTCGGTACCTTGATTCGTTCTCATTGAGAAAGTATATTGACCAAATAAAAAGGGCAGCGAAAGCTGCCCTTTTTATTTAAATGACCGAAATCATTAATGCTTGCGCCGCAATTTTTTAATCATGGCCAACTGCGCGACTGCCATTGCAATTTCTGCTTGAGCTTTGGCATAGTCGATCTGGGATTCACGATTCAAAATAGCGTCCTCAGCCAATTTCTTCGCTTCACTAGCCTTGGCTTCATCAAGATCTTTTGCACGGATTGCCGTATCAGCCAAAACGGTGACGGCATGCGGTTGAACTTCAAGAACACCACCGGCGACAAAGACGTATTCTTCTTCTTCCTTGCCGCTGACTTTAATACGCACAGCACCAGGCTTGATACGGGTAATCAGGGGAGCATGTTTTGGAAGGATACCCAGCTCGCCCAGTTCACCCGGCAACACGACGAATTCGGCTTCTCCAGAAAAAATCAGTTCTTCTGCAGAGACTACGTCAACATGTATGGTGTTTGCCATGTTTGAAACCTTTATGATGGTTCTTTGCTATTCGATTTTGTCTCTGTGTGAGCGTACAGGATACCCTCACACAGATAACCCAATCACAAGCTATTACATTCTTTCTGCTTTTGCGATTGCTTCTTCGATGGCACCGACCATATAGAACGCCTGTTCTGGCAGGTGATCCAGTTCGCCGTTGGCGATCATCTTGAAGCCCTTGATCGTGTCTTTCAACGGAACGTATTTACCTGGAGAGCCGGTGAACACTTCAGCAACGGTGAAAGGCTGCGACAGGAAACGCTGCATTTTACGGGCACGAGCAACAACCAGTTTGTCTTCAGGAGCCAGTTCGTCCATACCCAGAATGGCGATAATGTCACGCAATTCCTTGTAGCGTTGCAAAATACCCTGAACCTGACGGGCAGTCTGGTAATGTTCTTCACCGACAACGAGTGGGTCAAGCTGACGGGATGTCGAATCCAGAGGATCAACGGCCGGATAAATACCCAGAGATGCGATGTCACGGGACAGAACGACGGTCGAATCCAGGTGGGCGAAGGTTGTGGCAGGCGATGGGTCAGTCAAGTCATCGGCTGGCACGTAAACGGCCTGAATGGACGTAATGGAACCGGTCGTGGTCGAGGTAATGCGTTCCTGCAGTTTACCCATTTCTTCAGCCAGTGTCGGCTGATAACCCACAGCGGAAGGCATACGACCCAACAGAGCGGAAACTTCGGTACCGGCCAGTGTGAAACGGTAGATGTTATCGACGAAGAACAAAACGTCACGACCCTGGTCACGGAAACTTTCCGCAATGGTCAGACCGGTCAACGCAACGCGCAGGCGGTTGCCCGGAGGTTCGTTCATCTGGCCGTAAACCATGGCAACTTTATCCAGAACGTTGGATTCCTTCATTTCGTGATAGAAGTCGTTACCTTCACGGGTACGTTCACCAACACCTGCAAACACGGACAAACCGGAGTGCTGTTTTGCGATGTTGTTGATCAGTTCCATCATGTTAACGGTCTTGCCCACACCTGCACCACCGAACAGACCGACTTTACCGCCTTTCGCGAACGGGCAAATCAGGTCAATAACCTTGATGCCGGTTTCGAGAATTTCCTGTGATGGGGACAGTTCGTCGTAAGCTGGTGCCTTACGGTGAATCGATGCACGATCTTCGGTCGCAATTGGACCTTGTTCGTCAATCGGGTCACCCAGCACGTTCATAATACGGCCAAGTGTTGCTTCACCGGTTGGAACCATGATTGGGTTACCGGTATTCTGAATTACCATGCCCCGACGCAGACCATCGGATGAACCCAGCGCAATGGTACGGACAACGCCGTCACCAAGCTGCTGCTGAACTTCCAGAGTCAGTTCGGAACCTTCCATTTTCAAAGCATCGTACACCTTAGGCATATTTTCACGTGGAAATTCCACGTCAACCACAGCGCCGATACACTGAACGATTTTGCCTTCCGCCATTTTTCGTTCCTTCAATATAAATTATTCGTTTAATGCAATTCCATCTAACCGGTCACGGATCAAACCGCTGCCGCACCTGCCACAATTTCAGACAATTCTGTTGTAATCGCTGCCTGACGGGTTTTGTTATAAACCAGTTTCAATTCTGAGATAACGTTACCCGCATTGTCGCTCGCGGCTTTCATAGCAACCATCCGCGCAGATTGTTCAGACCCGATATTTTCAGCGACTGACTGATACAACAGTGCTTCAATATAACGCTGCAACAAAGTATCGATAACGGCAGGTGCATCCGGTTCGTAAATATATTCCCAACTGTGGCTTTTGGTTTCCACCTTGAGAGTATCTTTAGGTAATGGAAGCAACTGATCGATTACCGGTTCCTGTTTCATCGTGTTGACGAACTTGTTGTAGCACAGGTAGATGGCATCCAGATTTTCCGCATTGTACTCATCCAGTAAAACTTTAAAAGGCCCAATCAGCTGTTCGAGACGGGGTGTATCACCGAGCTGAACGACAGAGGATAAAACCTTTGCGCCAATCCGGTTCAAAAATCCCAGACCTTTGGTGCCGATAGCGACTGTTACGATACTGTTACCCTTGGCTTCTTCTTCACGCATTTTATTGGTGACGACCCGTAATACATTTGTATTCAAGCCACCACACAAACCCTTGTCAGTCGTAACGACAACCAGACCGATTCTTTTGGCTTGCGCACGTTCAACGGTAAATGGATGAACGTAATCAGGGTTTGCTTCTGCCAAGTGAGCTGCAATATTGCGAACAATTTCGCTATATGGACGACTGGAGCGCATCCGGTCCTGCGCCTTGCGCATTTTGGATGCGGCCACCATTTCCATAGCCTTGGTAATTTTCCTCGTGTTTTCTACGCTGCTGATTTGGCCGCGTATTTCCTTGCCTGATGCCATGAGGCTTTACTCCTTGTCGCGTCAGTTAAATCGTTAATCAGGCAGCTTCCTGAGAACGGATCTGTTTGAAATCCGTAATCGCTGCTGCGAGAGTCGATTCATCGTCCTTGTCCAGCTTCTTGTTTTCATCAATTCTTCTCAGCAGATCAGAATGATTGTCTTTCATGTAAGCGTGCAGTTCGGCTTCGAATGGCAGGACATCCTTGACTTCGATGTCATCCAGGAAACCGCTGTTGACGGCAAACAGGGAAACGGACATTAAGGAGATAGGCAGTGGCGAATACTGATTCTGTTTCAACAGTTCGGTAACGCGGGCACCACGGTCGAGCTGACGTCTGGTTGCTTCGTCCAGATCGGATGCAAACTGTGCAAACGCGGCCAGTTCACGATACTGTGCCAAGTCGGTACGAATACCGCCGGAAAGGCTCTTGATCGCTTTGGTCTGGGCGGCACCACCCACACGGGAAACCGAAATACCGGCGTTAATTGCAGGACGGATACCGGCGTTGAACAGATTGGTTTCCAAAAAGATCTGACCGTCGGTAATGGAAATAACGTTGGTCGGAACGAAAGCGGAAACGTCACCAGCCTGGGTTTCGATGATCGGCAGAGCGGTCAATGAACCGGTTTTGCCCTTGACTTCGCCATTGGTGAATTCTTCGACGTAATGTTCGTTGACACGAGCGGCACGTTCCAGCAGGCGGGAGTGCAAATAGAAAACGTCACCAGGGAATGCTTCACGTCCAGGTGGACGGCGCAGCAGCAGGGAAACCTGACGGTAGGCAACGGCCTGTTTGGACAGATCATCATAGACAATCAGGGCGTCCTGACCGCGGTCACGGAAGTATTCGCCCATTGCACAGCCGGCATATGGTGCAATGTATTGCATTGCAGCAGATTCGGAAGCGGTTGCAGCGACGACGATGGTGTAATCCATGGCGCCATTGTCTTCCAGGGCGCGAACAGTATTTTTAATCGAAGAAGCCTTTTGGCCGACAGCGACATAAATACAGATCATGTCCTGGCCTTTTTGATTGATGATGGCATCAATTGCAACAGCGGTCTTGCCTGTCTGGCGGTCGCCAATGATCAATTCACGTTGTCCACGTCCGATTGGTACCATGGAGTCAATCGCTTTCAAGCCGGTTTGCATCGGCTGTGAAACGGACTGACGGGCAATAACGCCCGGAGCGATCTTTTCGATTGGGCTGGTCAGTTTGGCATTGATCGGGCCTTTTCCGTCAATCGGGGCACCCAGGGAATCAACGACACGACCGATCAGTTCAGGACCGGTTGGAACTTCCAGAATACGGCCCGTACATTTGACGGTATCGCCTTCTGAAATGTGTTCGTATGCACCCAGAACCACGGCACCAACGGAATCACGTTCCAGGTTCAATGCCAGGCCAAAGGTATTACCAGGGAATTCAAGCATTTCCCCCTGCATAACGTCAGAGAGGCCATGAATACGGCAGATACCGTCAGAGACGGAAATAACGGTACCCTGATTGCGAATCTCGGCCGAATCACCCAGATTCTCTATCCGATTTTTAATCAGATCACTGATTTCGGACGGGTTTAGTAACATGCTAACTCCTAATATTGTTCTATCGGTTCGCGCCGCTCAAGCAGCTTGATTACGAAACAAGGGTTTCCTGCATTTTTTGCAGCTTTCCACGCACAGACAGGTCTAAAACTTCATCACCGACAGTAGCACAGATGCCGCCGATGAGTGAATCATCGACTTCGACTGTAGGAATAAGCTTGCGTCCAAACCGCTTTTCCAATTTACTGACGATGTCATCGACCTGAGCTTCGGTTAATGGAAAAGCTGTGGCTATTTTTGCAATTGCCGCTCCCTGGCTTGCGTTTTTCAGTTCTTCAAACTGATGGGCAATTTCAGGAAGGAGAGAAACACGGTCATTGTCAACGAGGACCTGAATGAAGTTTTTCACCAGTTCATCGTTTTCACAACGGAAAATCGAGAAAAGGATTTCAGCAATCTGATCTTTTCTCAAATTCGGATTGTTCGCAACCTCAAGAACCTGAGGATGCGATCCAATATTAGCCAATGCTTCAATCAGCTGAGACCATTGTGTCAAATCCTGCTTTTGCGCTATCTGAAACAAAGCTTCAGCATATGGGCGCGCTACTGTAGCTATTTCCATAATTAAAGTTCAGCAGAAATTTTGTTTAACAGATCAGCATGGGCTTTAGCGTCGATTTCTCGTTTGAGAATCTGTTCTGCGCCTTTAACTGCAAGGGAAGCGACTTCTGCACGAAGTTCTTCTCTTGCCTGCTTGATCTGCAGGTCTGCCTGGGCTCTGGCCTGAGCGATAATCGCTGCGGCTTCGCTTTCGGCATCTTGTTTTATGTCATCCGCAATTTTCTGTGCGCGAGTTTCAGCTTCCTGAACACGTTTTTGACCTTCTTCCCTTGCTTTGGCAAGTTCGGTCTGGACATGTTTTTGTACTGCAATCATTTCCTGTTTGCTGCGGTCGGCTGCAGTCAAACCTTCTTGAATTTTTTTCGCGCGTTCGTCTAGTACTTTCACCAAAGGTGGCCAAACTACTTTAGCCGTGAATATGGCAAGAATAATAAAGACCACAAACTGCGCGAATAATGTCGCATTTAAATTCACGGTAAATTCCTTTTTAGAAATAACTTACGCTAACAATCAACTGTCCGGTTGAATCCCGGACGCCGTGTCGGAAAATTATTTAACAAACGGATTAACGAATGCAAACATAACGGAGATACCGACAGCGATCAGGTAAACAGCGTCGACCAGACCAGCCAGAATCAGAACGTTGGTACGCAGTGGGTTCATCAATTCAGGTTGACGAGCAGATGCTTCGAGGTATTTTGCAGACATGATCGAAATACCAAAAGCGGCTGCGATAGCTGCGAAAGCGATAATCAGGCCACAAGTCAAGGCGATGATAGCGGTGTCAGTCATTATATTTCCTTCCAAGTTGTAATAAATAAAACAAAAAGTTAATAAAAAAGGGTTTTACAAAATTTTAGTGGCCTTCATGAGCAAGACCCAGGTAAACAAGCGTCAAGATCATGAAAATGAACGCCTGCAAAAACACAATAAGAATATGGAAAATCGCCCAGATGGTACCGGCAATCAGATGGCCGACGAACAGAAATCCGCCTCCAAGCGACATCGCAGCATAAGCACCCAGCATGGCGATCATCAAGAACAGCAATTCGCCTGCATACATGTTGCCCCACAGCCGCATTGCCAGTGAAATGATCTTGGCGATGTATTCGATGATGTTCAGGGCGAAGTTGAACGGTGCCAGCCAGATGCCGAACGGCGCGGCAAACAGTTCATGAATGAAGCCCTTGAGACCCTTGACCTTGATGCCGAAGTAGAACATCAGAACGACAACACCCAGTGAAATACCAACCGTACCGTTCAGGTCAGCGGTTGGAACGACACGATGGTAGGGAATGGTGTCGCTTAATCCGAGCCATTTGAATGCCTGTCCGAAAAGATCGACTGGCAAAAAGTCCAGACAGTTCATCAGGGAAATCCAGACGAAGATGGTCAGAGCCAGAGGAGCAATGAAACGGCGGTCTCCATGGATCTGGGCTTTCGACTGGGTATCGGCCATTTCAACCAGCATTTCCAGAATGGACTGGACACGGTTGGGTTTGCCTGACGTTGCCTTGCGGGCAACGATATACATAAAGATACAGGCGAGAGCTCCACAAAAGACGGACCAGAAAACAGTATCAAGATTGATAATAGAAAAATCTACGATCTTATCCTGATGACTTGTTCCGAAATTTTGAAGGTGGTGGGTAACGTATTCTGCCAGTGAAGGCGCATGGGCATCTGCAGACATGATCAACTCTTCGATTTCGACAATAATAAAATATAACTTTTCAGAACTACGATGTAGCTCACTAAAAAAGCAATCCAGTTGATTTCCCGGTATGACCAGAAAATCAAGATTACCAGAACAATTGATATGGCAATCTTTAAAAATTCCATTACAAAAAATGTGGCAGGGCTATTTTTATGGAGAATTTTTTCAGCAATATAAAAACCGAGAAAAAATATCCCATTGGGAATAACACAACTCAATCCGGCAAGAATTGAAGCTATTCCGGCGGAATTGCCTCCAATCGGTACCGCAATCAAGGCAACTATCACGGCTACCACCAGCTGCCACAGAACTACGCGCCCCATTTTGATCTCAAAAAAATTTTGGTCCAGATCAGGAGCATGCAATCAGAACGGTCAATCTTTCAACAAAAGAAAAATCTTGCGCGCTAATCAACATCAAACCCCCGAATTATACTTGTGCTAAAGAGTGTCAGTCAACGAAACTTTGCACAATAAATATGCAAAATATTTCTTATTAGGTAATTCGCTGAATCCGTTTTTTTCTTTAAAAATTAGTTGGCTTTGCAATATTTTTAAAGCAAATTATTAAAACAGTTTTTATCCCTTGACGAATGCATTTCCCTTGCGTTCGTATCCGATGGAAGAAACGGGGCCATGACCCGGGATGAATTGAACGTCATCACCGAGCGTGTACATGTTTTCCTTGATCGACTTGGACAACTGGGTAAAGCTGCCTTTGGGAAGATCGGTACGTCCAACCGAACCGGCAAAAAGCACATCACCGGAAATGGCGACTTTTGACGGGGCATGGAAGAAAATAATATGGCCAGGGGAATGTCCCGGGCAATGAAAGACCTTCAGCGTTTCGTTTCCGACAGTGACTTCATCGCCCTGATCCAGCCAGCGAGTCGGCGTAAACGGTTCGCCTGCTGGCAAGCCCCACATGCGGGATTGTTCCGAGCCAAGTTGCTCGAGAAGATAAGCGTCGTCTTTATGGGGACCTTCAATAGGTACATCGAATTCTTCGGCCAGTTTTTTTGCGCCACCACAGTGGTCAAGATGACCGTGTGTCACGAACACCTTTTCAAGCGTAAGGCCGCGTTGTTTTAAGGCATCACTGATTTTGCTGATATCTCCGCCCGGATCGACGACGGCCGCTTTATTTGTGTTTTCATCCCACATCAGCGTACAGTTTTGCTGAAATGGCGTTACAGGAATGATTTGAAACTTCATGGCTGCTCACATTATAAAAGTTTGAACGGTAAGTCGGAAGCAACGACTCTGATGTCATACCCTACTCAATAGCGTTGCCCGGGTCAAAACCGGAACATTATAGCCATAATTGACCGATTTGAGACAAATCAATTCCAGTATCTTTATGTTTTTGTGTGGATTTAATTGTCTTTGGCAAAATTATTTTGCTATTGACAGTCTTTTTTCGACACTTGCGGAAAGTCGGCAAGAATGAGCTCCAGCTGTTGCAACTGGCTCTTGTCCGGATTTCGTATCAAAAATGATGCCGTTGACGATGGTTTGCTCCGAACGTGCGTTTGCGCATCATCGAATCCGAGTTTTTGCAGTTCTGCGACCAGATTTTTGGCGGCTTCTTCATTTTTGAAGATGCCGAGTGAAATGGCATTTTTGAATTGTGTCCCGTTTGTAATGAGGAAGTAGTTGCCGATGCCTTTTTTCTGCAATTCACCTATTCGGTTTTCTGCTGCCTTTTTGTTTTTGGCTGAAGGAAGATAAACCATATAACTCGATGGATTTTGGGTTTGAAGCTTTTGTACAGAATCGGAAGGCAGTAATTTTTTTATCTTTTCTCCAAAGAGTCTGGCACCTGTTGTGTCGAATTCACCAATTTCAAGACAGCTTGTTGTTTCACTGGCCTGTTCTGCTGTGATCGCCTGCTGGACTGGTCCGGATTGTGGCGTTATCAGTATGGAGGGCAACAGACGGATTTTTTCCGGTTCGACAGACTGGAGCTGTTGCGGCTCATCCTTTTTTTCGGGGAAGTCGGTATAAGTTTGTGTCGCGGCAAACATGACGACGTTGGCCGCTAAAAGAATCCAGAAGGTCAGTCTCAACATAAGTTATTCAAAAAGCTTATTGTATGGATGATCTGTGCAAGCCGATCAATACCAGATTATCTATGATTCTGTGCGGGAGTGAAAGATTGGGAGCGATATATCTGGCTGCTCCGCCTGATAACAGACATTGCACGTTGTCATACTGTTTCTGGTGATCTGTGACGGCTCTTTCGATCGCACCGGCCTGGGCATTGATGCAGCCACTCAAAATGGCTTTTCCCGTTTCGTTGGCAAAATGGCTTATTTTGCTGTTGTGCTGGGCGACTTCTGGGAGCTGTGCCGTGTTTTGTGCCAGCGATTCCGCCATCAGTTTCAAACCGGGCAAAATCATCCCTCCCATAAATGTCCCGTCAGGTGAGATGGCGTCGATGGTGGTGGCCGTGCCTGCCGTGACGACAATCAGCGGCTGATCGGGATGTAAAGCTCTGGCACCGACCATGGAAGCAAAACGGTCGCTTCCGAGTTTGCGAAAATCCAGATAGGTATTTTTGATGCCAGCCAGCGAAGGTGCGGAATAAAACCAGTCGATTTTCTGCGGTCTGGGTTCCAGTGTTTTGAGAAAATCAAAAAGGGTATTGCCCAGGTTTTGTCCTGCGACATTGGAAATGATGACGCGTTCGAATGGAGATTCGCGGTGCAGGGCTTGCCAGGTGTCTTTCAGCGACGACAGTTCATGATGGCGAACTGCACCGAATTCTTTCCAGCTGATGGATTCAGCCGAAAATGACTGGTCAGGATGAGTCATCGCCCATTTTATGAAAGTATTTCCAGCATCGACTAACAGCATTTCGGGGTTATTCCTTTTTCAATCATAAAGAAAGATTGTCGGCTCCGATGGCAATACAGCCATCTGCCGTCAACGAGAAAGTCCGACCGATCCGTGTCAGACAATTTTCCAGCCAGTTTTTATTATCCTTTAAAACATCGTTCAGCCATTTTAACAAAACCGGGATATTGTTTTGTCTTGATATTCTGGTAATGGAAAGTGCAATACCAGCGAAAAGCTCATGAATGAATCAGGAAAAGAAGTCCTCGCATTTGCTTTGCATTTTCTCGTGGCAGCTTGTATACAGGAAGCCTGTAGTAAAGGAATCGAATCCATTGCGGATTTTCTGTGAATCGGAGTCGATGAATTGTTGTTTTCAAATTTGAAAGAATGCAAACAGGGTCAAATGTTTCTTTCGTGCAATGCCAAGGAACGGTATAGTGTTAAAAATATGATAAATAACATAGTACGATGTGAACGTTATTCTTGTTTTAACCTTATTCGTGTTTAATAAAGTTATTATGTTATTTATTAATAAATGATCTGTGCAACTTGCTTAAGTTAAAATCTTCTGCCGGACATTTAATCTCATAATTTATTTCAATGCCGACTGATAAGGACAATTCTCCCAGACTGGACCTGATTGACGCTAGCAAAGTGGTTGCTAGGGGCTGTTGGCGTGTCGAGGTTTTGGCATCGGCAGGAACGATCAATCGCCTGAAATCGACAATCCATAGCTATTCAGGCAAAACCGGTATTGTCTGGGATCTGACCCGTATACGGGAGCTGGATTACATCAGCGCCCAGTTCTTATGGGAAAGCTGGGGCGAAAAAAGGCCTGCCAATCTGGCCCTTACCGAAGAACAGGGAAGGTTTTTTGCCCGTCTGGAACAGGCAGGCCAACTGAAACTGCCGGACACGACCAAACCTTTTCTCTGGCCATGGCAACGTTTCCGCAATATTGTCCACAAGGTTTCAGAACATTTTTCCGGTATGGTCGCGCTCGTCGGACAGTTGATGATCGATATTGTCAATTTTGCCAAAGCGCCCCGCCGGGGCCCCTGGACGGAAATTTCCGCCAATATTTATCACGCCGGTGCACAGGCTCTGGGAATTACCGCCGTAGTCGGTTTCCTGATCGGTGTCGTTTTATCCTATCTTTCGGCACAGCAGCTGCATATGTTCGGCGGTGACGTTTTTCTGGTCAATTTATTGGGGATCAGCGTTCTTCGTGAACTGGGACCATTGCTCGCGGCCATCCTGGTAGCTGGTCGGTCCGGGTCTTCCATGACGGCCCAGCTTGGGGTCATGCGAGTGACAGAAGAGTTGAGTGCCATGCAGGTCATGGGGTTGCCGCAGGGATTCCGCCTGATCATGCCTAAAGTCATCGCCCTGTCTATTGTCATGCCGCTTCTGGTTATCTGGACGGACGTGATTGCCCTTTTGGGTGGGATGCTGGCAGGCAGTTACGAGATCGGCTTGTCCATGTCATATTTTCTGGCTTCTTTGCCAGATGCGGTTCCGATCGCCAATTTCTGGATAGGGGTTGGAAAAGGTTATGTGTTCGGTATTCTGATAGCGTTGATCGCTTGTTATTATGGCCTGAAAATCAAGCCCAATACTGAAAGTCTGGGTGAAGGCACGACTCGTTCCGTGGTGACTTCCATTACCGTTGTCATTCTGGCCGATGCCATTTTCGCCATTGTTCTTCAGGGAGTGGGATTCTGATGAAGACAAAAGAAGAAATCGCCATCGAGATTCGTGGATTGTGGACACAGTTCGGAAGCCATGTCGTTCACAAGGATTTGGATTTGACGATCAGGCGAGGTGAAATCGTTTCCATTGTGGGAGGGTCGGGGTCAGGAAAAACGACGCTTTTGCGGGAAATACTCGGTCTCCAGAAACCGGCACGCGGGACGGTGAAAGTATTGGGCATCGATATCGAAAAAGCGGACGCTGCCACCATGAGAAAGCTTGATGACAAATGGGGTGTCCTGTTTCAGCAGGGAGCTTTATTTTCCGCCCTGTCCGTTTTCGACAATGTGGCTTTGCCATTGCGCGAATTGAGGGGGTTGCCTGAATCATTGATTGAAGAGGCAGTGTTATTGAAGCTCCAGATGGCAGGCTTGACTCCGAATGACGCCATCAAGATGCCGTCAGACTTGTCCGGGGGAATGGTCAAAAGGGTTGCACTGGCCCGTGCCCTGTCGCTGGAACCGGATCTGCTTTTTCTTGATGAACCGACGGCTGGACTGGATCCGGCCCTGTCCGACAGTTTTGTGGAACTCATCCAGGGTTTGCATGATGAGTTGGGGCTGACCGTCGTCATGGTTTCGCATGATCTGGACACTATTTTGGAGTTATCTACTCAAATAGCGGTATTGGCCGATAAAAAGGTCGTCGCAAGCGGGCCTCCGGAAGAGGTATTGAAAGTCAGACATCCGTTTATCGAGGATTTCTTTTTGGGTAAACGGGGCAGCAAGGTTATAGAGGCATTGCCGGAATTGAGTGCCGAAATTGGTATAAGAGGGAATGATGGAAAATAAATCTCATGCGTTTATAGCAGGATTATTTACAGTTTGCCTGGTGGCGGCAGCCTTGTTGATCGTCTGGTTTCTCAATATGGACAGAACGGTCAAGCAGCCATATATGATTGCGACCAATTTGTCGATTCCGGGATTGAACCCGCAGGCAACGGTCCGGTTTCGCGGTCTGGATGTCGGTAAAGTCACCAATATCGGTTTTAACAAAGATGATCCCGGTGAAATCCTGATTTATTTCGAAGTCAAGGAAGATACGCCAATGACGGAATCGACCTTTGCCACTCTGAGTTATCAGGGGGTAACGGGTATCGCTTCCATTGAACTGAATGATGACGAGACCAGCGACAAACGGCTGGTGACATCGGCAGAAAATCCTGCGCACGTCGAGATGCGCTCCAGTTTGCTGAATGAATTGCAGCAGAGAGGTCTGGATATCCTGAAACAGGTTCAGAGTGTTTCAACCCAGTTGACCGTCCTGTTCGATGAAAAGAATCGGGAAACGATGGTCCGGACGTTTGAAAATATCAGCAAGGCCGCGGCGGCATGGGAAAAAGTCGGAAAGCAGCTTGAACCGACAGTCAGCCAGCTTCCTGAAACCGCGATGGAGGCCAGAAAAACGATTATTTCCATTAACGAAGCATCTCAGGATGTAAAAGCGTTGACACAGAAAGCGAATGCTTTGATGGAAAGTGACGTCGACAGCGATACGGTACAGCGTCTGGATTCACTTGCGGAAGATGCCAAAACGACGCTCTATAACGTCAATAAGGTTTTGCAGCAATATAAACAAAGACCGTCAGGCTTGTTATTCGGCGCCAGGGGACCTGCTCCGGGACCAGGTGAACCCGGATTCAGCGCTAGCGGAAATTAGTATATTTACCTGAGTAAGGGACTCGTGATGTCAAAACAGTTCAGACTTTTCGTCGCCGCCATATTAAGTGTCTTCCTGCTGGGTGCATGCGCTCTCGGTGATGGCAGACCGCCTGCAACCCTGTACGATTTCGGACCGTTGAAAACGAATGGCCTTGTTCAATTGCCGGATGACATGCCTGTGATCAGGACGAGAGTCCATTCGCCGGAATGGATGAGCGAAAATCTGATGTATTACCGCCTGAATTACGTTAACGACCAACAGGTACGGTTTTACACGGAAAGCAGCTGGAATACCAATCCTGCGAAACTCTTCAAGAACCGGCTCGATTCCTATCTTGCTTCAGCCGGCAGTACCGTTACGGGATTCAGAACCACGTCGCCTACCCTGACCGTTCGGGTTTATATCGAGGATTTCGGCCAGCATTTTACGAGTCCTTCTGCCAGTGTCGGTCATGTCTCCCTGAGAGCGTCCCTGTTCAGGGGAAAAGACCTGATCGCGCAAAAAAGTTTTACACGCGACATTCCGGCAACGACGGCAGATGCTGCCGGTGGAGTCCGTGCCATGGCTCAGGCGACCGATGCCGTTATCGGCGATATCCTGAACTGGATGGTGGCTTCCAGATAGTGCCACCCGACAAAATGCTGCCGGGGTGAATTTCAATTGTTTGTCAGTCTGCCTGTCTGGTCCTGTTTACAAGACAGACAGTAATTATTAACATGAGGCGACTTTTCCTTATTTAAGGAAAAGTCGTTCAATGTGCAAATCAAGCTGACCGAGGTGATTTTATGAATGCAGACACTCAATTATTTTTTGTTACCGGAGCAGCCGGAAAACTGGAGTGTGCGCTGGATTTGCCAAAAGCAGATCCGTCGGGCATTGTCTTGATCGCTCACCCTCATCCGCTTTATGGCGGAACAATGAGCAATAAAGTGGTCCAGATGATTGCGAGAACGTTTGTCGCGCTGGGCTATATCGCTGTACGCATGAATTTCCGGGGAGTTGGCGCTTCTGAAGGCTCGCACGATTTCGGGAATGGTGAAACCGACGATATGGCCGTTCTTCTCGACCATATCAAAAAACAATATCCCGGCTTGCCTGTCGTTCTTGGCGGTTTTTCATTTGGAACTTACGTCCAGTCCAGATTGCGACAGAAACTCGCAGCGGAAGGCCAACCACCGGAACGAATGGTATTTGTAAGTGCCACAGCCGGAAAGTGGGCCGTCGATTCCGTTCCTGCCGATACATTGCTGATTCATGGCGAACTGGATGAAGTCGTTCCCTTGCCGGATGTGTTCAACTGGGCGCGACCGCAGGATTTGTCCGTTGTGGTTGTGGCTGGTGCCGATCATCTTTTCAATCATAAACTGCACCATATTCGTAATATCATCACCACCGTTTTCCATCATTGAGCCGAAAGCTGCAAGGATCGGGTACCGATTCTCACTATATTTTCATGAAAAAAAGCAAGTTCGTCGTTTTATTCCTGTTTTTCTGGTGTTTTCTCTTTAACGTCCATGCCGCCGGTGTAGCTGCCCCGACACTCACATCGAGATCGTGGCTGCTGATCGATGTCGTCAGCAATCAGGTTCTGGCGTCCAGTAACAGTCAGGAACGTATCAGGGCCGGGACGCCTGCCCGCCTGATGACGGCTTATCTTGTTTTTGGCGCGATAAAGGATGGAAAGCTGAATCTGGACAAGACTGTTTCTGTCAGTGATGAAATCGGTGCAATGGAATCGGGCGGTCCCAGAATGTTCCTTCAGCCGGGCAGTTCAGTGACGATACAGCAACTGCTTGACGGGCTGATTGTTCAGGGGAGCGAGGATGCTGCGCTGACACTCGCATTGGCCGTTTCCGGAGACGAAAAGTCATTCGTTGACCTGATGAATCGGGAAGCGGTTCGTCTGGGGATGAAATCGACAAATTTTACGCATCCATACGAAACGGCCGATAAGGACAGCTATTCAACACCGAATGACTTGTCGGTACTGGCAGTCAATCTGATGCGTGACTACCCTGATTATTATTCCGGTTTTTCCACGCGGGAATTCACTTATAACAAAATCACCCAGCGCAATCCCAACCGGCTTTTGTGGGTCGATCCAACGGTAGATGGCCTTGTGGCTTCTGCCGGTGTGAGGGATAGTATGGTCGTTTCTGCCCGACGCGACAGTATTCTGGGGGAACGCCGTATGCTGTCCGTTGTCGTCGGTGCCGTATCTGATCAGGCCCGGGCGCAGGAAAGTCTGAAGCTGTTGAACTGGGGATTCCAGAACTTCGATACGATCAGGTTGTATGAAAAAAATCAGGTTGTCGCATCGCCAGAAGTATGGAAAGGATCAAGCGGGGATGTCGATATCGGGTTTAATGTCGATACCTATGTATCGGTCCCGAAAGGGGAAATATCCCGGCTTAAAACGGTGCTGGAACGAAACGATCCACTGATCGCCCCAATTAATGAAGGATCACAGGTGGGTGTACTGAAGATACTCGTTGGTGATAAAGTCATTGCCGAGCTGCCTGTGCTTGCGCTGGAGCAGATCAATGTAGCCAGTTTTCTGGGCATAATCTGGGATACTATCCGGTTATGGTTTAAATAGAAGGAGTCCATTATGAGCTGCGGTTGCAATGAAGATCCCATCCAATATCCCTGTGATTTCCCGATCAAGATCATGGGAGAAAAAAGAGACGATTTTGCCCAGACAATGACAGACGTCATTCGTTTGCACGATCCTCTTTTCGATGCCACCACGCTTGGTATGCGTTTGTCTTCGCAGGGTAACTATCTTTCCCTGACGGCGACGGTCAAGGCAACCAGCCGGGAGCAACTCGATAACCTGTACAGAGCCTTGTCTTCCCATCCGATGGTGAAGATTGTCCTTTAAGTGACAAGGTTCGGGCATTCATGGAAAACGCCTGTGTGAACGATAAGACTGCCGCTGTCCCGTTGATTGTCAAACGGCTCGGTCGCATGGCGTATGAAGCTGTTTTTCAGAAAATGCGCGAGTTTACCGTGTGTCGTAACAGGCAAACACCGGATGAAATATGGGTTGTGGAGCATGAGCCTGTTTTTACCCTCGGTCAGGCGGCCGACATGTCCCATATCCTGAATGCCCATCAGTTACCTGTTGTCCAGACAGACCGGGGTGGTGAAGTCACTTATCACGGTCCGGGGCAGGCGGTTGTTTATCCCCTCATTGATTTGCGCCGGCGCTTTAAAGATAAATTGCTCGTGCGCGAGCTGGTTTTCAGAATTGAAGCGGCCATCATCGATGTACTGGCTAGCCATAATATCATTGGTGAACGACGTGCCGGAGCGCCGGGCATTTACATTCCGCAGCTGCCGGAGTATGGCATCCATCAGGGCGCCAAGATTGCGGCGCTGGGCCTGAAGGTCAAAAGCAACGGGACCGTTTATCATGGAATGGCATTGAATGTTGCCATGGATCTTGAACCCTTTACATGGATCGATCCGTGCGGATATGCGGGATTGAGCGTCACTGATATGAAATCGCTTGGTATCGATTGCTGTCTTGAAGACATTCAGTCCGAACTGGTCGATGCCTTGGCCACCAGGCTGGATTTGACGCGGGAACAATAAAAAACGGATGGAGTCAGGATAATGTCTGAAAAAGATTCAGGAACGAAAGTCCCGTCGAATGGCGACATTCACAGACAAAAAGGAGCGCTGAAAACAGCGCGCATTCCCATAAAGATCCAGCCCGCTGAAAAATTGCCCAAACCGGGATGGATTCGGGTAAAGGCCGGTTCGTATTCATCCCATTTTCATGAAGTTAAAAACCTGTTGAAGGAACAGGAACTCGTAACGGTTTGTGATGAAGCGAGTTGTCCGAACCGGGGAGAATGTTACGGGAACGGGACAGCCGCTTTCATGGTGATGGGCGACAGGTGTACACGTCGCTGTCCTTTTTGTGACGTTGCACATGGCCGTCCTGATCCGCTCGATGAAAAAGAACCTCTGCGACTCGCCAAAACCATATCGGCTCTGGGCCTGTCTTACGTCGTTGTCACTTCAGTCAACCGGGATGATTTGCGCGATGGAGGGGCTTCCCATTTCGGGGAATGCATCAGGGCAATCAAACTGCATTCCCCGAATACCCGGGTTGAAATACTGACGCCAGATTTCCGGGGGAAAGTGGACAGGGCACTTGACGCGCTTTGCCAGAACCCGCCTGATGTTTTCAACCATAATCTTGAAACGGTTCCGCGTTTGTACCTGCAGGCTCGACCCGGGGCCGATTATTCGATGTCCCTGAATCTGCTGAAAGCCTTTGGTGAAAGGTGCCCCAATGTCCCGACAAAGTCAGGGCTGATGGTCGGACTTGGAGAAACGGATGAGGAAATTATCGAGGTCATGGAAGACCTGAGAAAACACGGGGTTTCCATGCTGACGATTGGACAGTATCTGATGCCCTCTTCCAGCCATTTGCCGGTTTTGCGGTATGTCGATCTTTCGACGTTTGACAAATGGCGGCAGCTTGCCACAAGGATGGGTTTTGTACATGCCGCCATCGGTCCGATGGTTCGCTCGAGTTACCATGCAGATTTGCAGGCCAGAGGCGTTGAAGTGAAGTAAAACCCTCACTCCAACGGTCCATTGATATCAGAGTCTTTCGATCAGGTCGATCTCATCTCTTGTGACGCCGAAAAGTTCGTAAACGACGTGGTCGATTTCATATTCGGCATGAGCGATGTCGGCATTCAGGTCGAATACTTTTTTTCTTTCCTGATAAAAATAATCGTTCCATAACTGCAAATCGTCTGCCGCAATATCCGTATTGAAGGATGTGTTGATTTCGGAGCGGAAGGCATCGAATTCATGCGCGAACCAGTTATGAAGTTTCTGGGTCAGTTTGGAAGACAGGCCATCCGGCAACAGGTTATATGCCGTCATGCCCCGGAAATGTTTGACCAGATCGTTGCGGGTCAGAACCGTGTCCTGGCAGTAATCGGAGAGCTGTCCCATTCTTCCGCGGATCAGGCCGGGCGCATCCGGAATCGGCAGGTTTTCAATCTGTGTGGCGGTCAATTCATAGACGCCATCTTCTTTTTTGGCTGAGCTCTGCCTGATCAGATACCAGAACAGGGATGAGTTCAACAAGGCGACGAGATAGTAATCGGATTCGGTCGTGTAAAAACCGCCCTGTCCGAAAACGTCTCCGGATTTATCGACAGAAAAAGTCGAATTGACCGATTCTTTCGCAAAACCGAGCTTTTGGCCGAACATTTTTTCCGGATGGGCGCCGGCATGCTGAAGCTCATACCATTTCTGGGTACCAGAGCGTTTTTCCAGTTTATCCCTGAATGATTCCAGATGTTTTTTGATGGCCGGATAGTCGTCGATATTGTATAGATTTGCGGGGGTATAGATCAGCCAGAGCGAGCGGCTTTCCGTTGCCCATTTTTCGATATCCTGTTTATCTGCAAATGGTTTCAGGATATCGGCAGAACGGGGATCTTCTTCAACCAGTTTTGTTTTGGTCGCTTCATCGACAATGAAAGCTTCGTCCAGCCCGGTGGTAATACCCTGATAAACAGGGCCGTACATTTCTTTCAGGGTCGGATAAGTCCCTGTCAATTTTTCCTGCAGCAACTTTACGGCACTTTCATGAAGCCATTTTGCCGTTTTGCCCGACATAAGATTGTCGGCATTCATCAGCAGGTAGAAACGTTTGAACGCGGCATCGTCTTCCAAAAGGTCGGTGAGGTTGAAACGTTCAAAGCTTTTTTCTTTGCGGGAAGCGGGATAAAGACGGATTTCGTTCAGGTTGGTCATCAGATAAAACCCGCTTTTTGAGACTTCCTCGTTTTTCCATGCTTTTTCAAGGAAAGTCTTTTCCTGTGCGGAAGAGATGCCGAAACCGTCAATGATCTTCACGGCAGCGCCTGTTTCATCTTTGGCGGTATTTTTAATGAATATATCGAAAAAACGGTCAGGCGACGTGTTCAGTTCAAGTGTACTGGCGTCATATCCCAGCAGTTTTTCGAGAATGCTAAAAGCGAATGCCGAACATTGGGCGGAGCTGTCTTTTTTCCTGAGTTCATCAAGCCCTTTTATCCATGCTTCCAGAACCGTTTTTGAAGGAGGCACGCTGGACGGAGAATTTAATTCGTTCTCAAGAATGCCAGTATGGAAAAGAGAAGTTACCGGTTTGTTGTCTGTGTTTTCCATCGATTTATCTCATAAAAAAAGAAAGTTGGACGAACTGGTCGAAACCACAAGTTTAATCGGTTGAGTACTCAAAAAACAATATATAAACGTCGATTGTACTAAACATTGATGAAAGAAAAACGGATTTGCATCGGACACGAATCCCTGATGGGTTACCGGGCACGAAACGGCTATAAAAAAACGGCCCTTTGACAATGCAAGAGCCGTTCATCCTGTTCGGTTCAGGTATTTATTACTTCGCTTTTTTGGATCCTTTTCTGGATACCGCTTTTTCCTTTTGGGCTTTGGCGACGAGGGCATCCATTACCTTCAGGGTCTGGACATGCATTTCCTGTTCGGTCAGGTCCATCTGGTTTCCGGAGCTGACGATGGCGGGAGAAGTGAGGTATTTCCCGTCGATAATAATCATGGGAACGCCTTCGATTTCGTAAGTGGATTGCATTTCCACGGCCTTGTTGCCCAGCATCTTGACGTAAAAAGACTTGTACATTTCAGCGAATTTCTTGCGGTCGATGCCGTGCTTTTCGACGAAATCGAAAATCTGTTCATCCGTTCTCAGATTGACTCGCTGCACCTGTACCGCTTCAAAAATCTTGTGGTGAAGTTCGTTGGTCAGTTCGTCCATGGCCGACAGGGTATAAAACATTCTCTGGTGCGGTTCCATCGATTCACTGAATTTGACGGCAACGCGTTTGAAAACAATGTTCTTTTTCTGCTTCCGGGCCCAGTTGGTCAGCGTCGTATCGAATGCGTAGCAATGAGGGCAGAAATAACCGAAGAATTCGATGACCTCGATTTTATTGCCGGTATTGGTTGGTTGAGGTACTTTCAGAACCTGATAATCAACGTTTTTTTGTGGATTGGCGGGAGAAGCGAATGCTGCCGTTGCCATCATGCCGACCAGTACGGCGGCGATTAGTCGATAAAATAATCTGATCATTTTATTTATTTGGTTCGGGTTATCGTCGTTTTAATACCGTTTTGCGTCAGTTTGCTGTGAGCGCTGTTTACATTACTGCTCTTGTAAGGTCCCAAGCGTACACGATAAACTTTTCCATTGTTTGATGTCGCTTCAGATATGGACGATTCAAACCCGAGCAATGCCAGATTGCCCCGCATGTTTTCAGCATCCGTTCTGTTTTTGAAAGCGCCTGCCTGCAGCCAGTAAACCGACTTGTCTTCCGCTTTCGCCGTTTCTTTCTGTTTGATGGCGGCAGCGATAGGATCTTTTTCCTCTGTCGACACAGCAGCAGAGCCAGTGTTATTCGCCGGTGTTGTCACCGTCGCACCGTTCATACCCGTAGTGACTGGAGCTGTCGCTGCATCGGTCGCTGGTTTGGCATCTTTACCATACAGGGCCTGATTCGGGTCAGTGGCCGGTGTGGTGGCCGTCGCAGGTAC
>OGXI01000531.1_pt1 | contig 34010 bp, 35 predicted proteins | sample 1576221 | NCBI WGS metagenome assembly OGXI01 (sample SAMEA3541523, study PRJEB24748) | human gut metagenome | biome: human gut; feature: human-associated habitat; material: faeces | place: China | collected 2012
GGCATTGGAGAAACGCTGAAAGCTGCCAATCCTGACATGGAGATCTGGGCAGCCGACTGGATTTCGAGCCAGCTGCTGGTTTACAAGGACGCCGGCTGGCTGGGCGACGGCATCGCATGCAGCAAGTATGTTTCGGGCGTGGGCACCAACTTTACGGGTCTCGCCATCGCGGCGGCCTACAACTGCGGCATCCGCAATTTCGACGTGGCGCTCGGCTACGAAGCCGCCCTCAAGAACGAACTGGGCAGCGAAGGCCGTCCCGCGGGAGCCGGCAAGCTGGATGTGGGGCAGTTCGTCGAGCGCGGCTATTCGCCCTATTCGACGGAGCTGCACATGCAGACCACGCCCCGCGGTTCGGGTTTCTCGGCTTCGCATACGCTCGAATATTCGTTCAGCGCCTATGCCGTGGCCCAGATGGCCCGCCAGCTGGGACATGAAGCCGATTACGAACGGCTTTCGAAGCTCTCCGAAGTGCTTTTCAGAAGATATTGAGGCGTGGGATTTTGGGCCGGTGATTCCGGAAGTGTACAGAAAATATAAACAGTTCGGCAGCACTGATATTCAAATCAGATTCCGGAGACTGGAAGAAGTACAAAAAGGATTTGAAAAAGAAGACAGAAAAAGAATTGAAGAAGTAGTTGACAGATTTGCTGATTTTTCTGCAGCCGATTTGACGATTCTGACTCAGAATCAGGCACCTTGGAATGAGGCGTTTAGCAGAAAAGAAAAGGTCATTCGATGTGAAGATATTTTGGAATATTTTTCCTGAAACAAAAAAAGAAAAAGCAAAAAGGAGAAGAAAAAATGAAAGACACTACACTTTGGAAATGCGATATTTGTGGGACAGAATACAGAGACAAAAAGAAATGTGAGCAGTGCGAAACTGGACACAAGAAAAAAGGAAAGATTGTTAAAATGAGACATCTTCCATATACATTTGACCAGTCCGGATATCCGGATAAGATTACCGTTAAGTTTGAAGACGGGGAGGAGCTGGTATATGGCAGATAAGTTTAAGATGCCGGCATGAAGCTGCCGGCAAATATGGGGTATAAGTCGCAATGGGGTGACGCCTGTTTTGCAAGCAGGAGATGGCGGGTTCAATCCCCGTATACTCCATTTAGCATATGGCCTTGGCTGTATGTGATTGATGGGTGAAGGTTTTGCCCGTAAAGAAATATTGACGTGTAGCTCAGTAGGTAGAGCGCTTGGCCGTTAACCAAGATGTCGCGGGTTCAAGTCCCGCCGCGCCAGCTGATGTTCCCGACATAAATGTCGGGGACATACAAAAAAAAGAAAGATAAACAGGAGGATTGAAAATAATGAGAAAAACAAAACGAAAACAGAAGGCGAAATGCCGAAAACAGAATATCAATTTGCGTCTGTAGCCAAGCGGTATGGCAGCGGGCTTTTAACCCGTATATCGCGTGTTCGAATCACGTCAGGCGCATTGCAGGATAAATCCTGAAAATCGCCTGTATAGCTTAGTTTGGTAGAGCAGGAAACTCTTAATTTCAAGGTCCAGAGTTCAAATCTCTGTGCAGGCAGTGTACATGAGGACAAAAGTGAGGTGAAGCATATGATGACAAAAAACAGAGAAAAAGTGTATAACCGGTCTTGGTATAAAAGAGAATGCAAAGTGAATATGCGGTCAAGACGGAAGGAATACAACAGAAAAGTCAGACATGCAAAAGTAACCGAAGATTCTTGTTCGAGAGGGTACAACAAAAATTTGATGAGGCTGGTCTGGGAGACGATTAGCTGAAAAGGGATTGGAAAAATATTTTAAAAAATATTTTGGATTTTTCGTCCGATTGAGAAAAAATCTAGCATATTAAATATGTGAAAGAAAAAAGGAGATGAAGTAATAATGGAAGTTGATTATCATTATTGCAATACAAAGTTGATACATATCTAGGGTAGGTATGCAAAATGGCTGAAGCAAGCGGTCTGTAAAACCGTCACACTAGAAACATTGTGAGTTCGAATCTCACCCTGCCCATTCGGCTTACGCTTTATTGCAAAGAGAATGCGGGTATATATTTGCGGATATACACTTGAAGCGCAAGCCATCATATATGATGGCCTCATAGGATAATTGGTTATTCCGCCTGACTGTCTATCAGGAGATTCCGGGTTCAAGTCCCGGTGGGGTCGCTTGACCGATAAGGTTACAGCGTATGATGACAACATTCGCTTTTCTTGCAGGCCCGTCACCTGCAATATTGCGGCAGATTTTCTGCTGCATATACCGGATTGGCTCAGTTTGGTAGAGCGCCTGGTTTGGGACCAGGAGGCCGTGAGTTCAATTCTCGCATCCGGTACTGCGGGATAGAGCAGTTGGATAGCTCGCAGGGTTCATACCCCTGAGGTCGTCGGTTCAAGTCCGTCTCCCGCAATTCTTTGTCAGATTAACTCAGCTGGGAGAGTGCCGTTCTTACAAATCGGAAGTCGCAGGTTCAAGTCCTGCATCTGACATTTTGGCTCCGTGGTCTAACGGTTAGCGACATTGCCCTTTCACGGCGATAATGCAGGGTTCGAATCCCGCCGGAGTCACTTTTGCTGGCGTAGCACAATTGGCAGTGCGCATCACTTGTAATGATGAGGTTATCGGTTCGACTCCGATTGTCAGCTCTTGCTGAAAAGCAAAAAGAATACATAAAACCTTCGCCAAAAATATCCACTATGAATCCTGTGGGATTCTACGGTAGTCCGAGCGGGGAGAAGTTGGTTCAGCGTAAGGATATACGAGACCAATACAGTTACCGGCGAGGCAGCAGGTTTCTGCGAAGGTTACCTGCGAAAATGCAAGTATGTGACGCATCTTACGTTGTCGGATGTGGGCGCAGAAAGCGGCGGCATGTAAGACTATATCGGTATGCGCGAATTTTTAAGCATAAGCCGTCTGTGTGGCGGTTGCCGGTATGGCAGTGCTGATTTGTAAGAAATGGGGTAAGATATGAATAGAATGAGACAGGAAATCAGAATTGGAGCTGCCTTCTAACGTATAAGTAAAAATCAAAATGTCAATATTCAATTGTTAGATGTAGTTGGCGACTTTGTCGTCTTTGTCTCGCAAGAAACCTTGTATAAAAATTTTACAAGGTCAAAGAGTAAATATAACAGTAAGACTATCTCTTTCATATTGTTGCCCTCCTTTTAAAAATATTAGAATTTTGGAAGGCAGCCGCCTACTATTCTGATTTCCGCATTACAAATATAGCACGCTTGAAAAATGCTGCAAAGAAAAATCTGAAAAAATATAATTTTTCGCATCCTTGGTCTAACGGATATGACCCCGGTCTTCCAAACCGGCGGCGCCGGTTCAACTCCGGCAGGATGCTTAAAAATTGGAAAATTATGGGTATAGGGGGAGAGCAATTATTTTAACATTCTTGAAAGAAAGGAGAAAAAATAGTGATAAAAAAATCTGACAAAAAATATGCAAAAGTTTGCGGCTGCGATGAGTATGGCAGAGAAGCCTGGCTTATGGTCAGCCAACATGGAGATACAGATAAGGTTGAAGTCCTGTCGTCAGAAGAGGGTGAACCTGTGGTATATACTAAATCACAGATAAGTGAGCTGATTAAAGAGCTGAAAAAATATGTAAAGTAAGAAGAAAGTGAGGATAAAAAAATGAATCAAATGGTGATTGGTGCAACTTTGCAGGGGAAGCCTGCCTGGTTCACGATTGAAAACAAATATGACAGCCCTGGAAAATGGGAGCTTACAACTTCTGAAGACGATAGACGGCCGGTTGTGTATAATCAAGACCAGCTGAAGGTGTTGATTAATGTATTGGAAAAGATAGTTGAAAATATGTAGGCGCGTGGTGTTAATGGTAGCATGTCGGTCTCCAAAACCGAAGATGGGTGTTCGACTCACTCCGTGTCTGTTTGGCAATGTACGCGAGAGCATGGGATAGTGTTTAAATCTGCAAATCTGTGAGGACACAGGGCGAAAAAGGGCATTGCCAGAAAAAAAAATATTGGGCTGTCGCCAAGCGGTAAGGCACAGGACTTTGACTCCTGCATTTCGCGGGTCCGAATCCCGCCAGCCCAGTTACCTTAATGTTTTTTATATTTGCCGTCTTGGTGCAGAATGGTATTGCAGCGGTCTTGAAAACCGTGGTCCGCAAGGGCATGTGGGTTCGAATCCCTCAGACGGCGTTTAAATTCGCATAGCTTAAATGGATAGAGCACACGGCTACGAACCGTGGTTTTGTGGGAGTTCGAGTCTCTCTGCGAATGTTTTGCCGCATTAGTTCAGTTGGATAGAACAAGAGATTTCTAATCTTTAGGTCCCGGGTTCAAATCCTGGATGCGGTGTTGCAGATGTAAAACAGTGTTCTAGTCAGTATAGCTTTGGCAGTCGGTTCAATTCCGTCAGCGGGTAGCTCCTGCGAAAATTTTTGCATCTGCTCTTTGGAGTGTTGGCAGAGCAGGCTAATTGCACTGGATTGCTAATCCAGCGTCGCGTATCGCGGCACAAAGGTTCGAATCCTTTACACTCCGTTTTTGATGACGTCGCCAAGTGGTTTAAGGCAGCAGACTGCAACTCTGCCACCGTGAGTCCGAATCTCACCGTCATCTTAATGCCGGCATGGCGCAGTTGGTAGCGCAACTGATTCGTAATCAGTAGGTCACTGGTTCAAGCCCAGTTGTCGGCTCTCGGATGTATCTCAGATGGTAGAGTATGTGCCTGATATGCACATTGTCGAGCGTTCGAGCCGCTCCGTCCGAATTTTAGCCAATTGGTGTAGTGGTAGCACGCCAGACTCTGACTCTGGAGATATAGGTCCGATTCCTGTATTGGCTGTTAAAAAATATAAAAAAGAGGAATAAAAATGATTTTAAATACATGTGGAAGAACAGATACAGTGCAGTATTTTACACCATGGCTGTTAAAAAGGTTTGAAGAAGGCTATGTCTTGTCGAGAAATCCAATGTTTCCACAAAAGGTAACCAGATATGAATTAACACCGGAAAAAGTGGACTGTGTAATATTCTGTTCAAAAAATTATAAACCAATATTAAAAGACATTACAAAAATAACAGATAAGTTTAATACATATTTTCATTATACGATTACCGCATATGGAAAAGATGTGGAGCCTGGAGTTCCGTCCATAGAAGAAAGCATTAAGACACTGAAAGAACTGTCCAGGATTGTTGGAAAACAACGCCTGGCATGGCGATATGACCCGGTGTTGTTGACTAAAAAATATACAATTGCGAAGCATTTAGAGATTCTTGACGCAATGGCAAAAGAAATCACGCCTTACGTAGACCGATGTATCTTTAGCTTTGTGAAGGTGTACAAAAAACTTCAGACCAATATGCCAGAGCTGATTCCAATGACAGAAGAAGATAAACAAGAATTAGCAAAAGGAATGGGAAAAATAGCAAAGAAATATGGTTTGTATCTGCAGACCTGTGCAGCGAAAGAAAAGTATGAAGAATTTGGTATTCATGACTCCGGATGTATGACAGCGAAAATTCTTGGTGACGCTAATGGGATTATATTCAAAGATGTTAAGCATGCCGGAAACAGGCCTGGATGCCAATGTATGGAATCACGTGGAGTCGGAGATTATGATACATGCATGAATGGATGCAAATACTGTTATGCAAATACGAATCCACAAAAGGCTTTTGAGAATTATAAATTTCATGACAAAGATTCTCCGTTGTTGATGGGACATCTGAAAGAAACAGACGTTGTACAGCAGGGAATGCAGAAAACTATGCTTGCAAAAGCAGATAAAGGATTCGGTGAACAGCTGGAGCTGAAATTCTGACATTGTCTTTTATTTTTGCATATTAAATTTGTAACAAAAATAATGAAGCGATTAAGTATCCTGCGAGGAGCAGGAAATAGGGAAAAAGTTAAGTTTGCACCAGTGGCGGAACAAGGAATACGCAGCATGTTTAAACCGTGCCGGGGAAATCTCATGAGAGTTCAAGTCTCTCCTGGTGCATTTTCGCAGTGTGTCGGAATTTCATAGACTGTGGTGTATTCAAAATCAATTGCTGAAAAGCGTGCAAGTTCAAATCTCTCTATGGACATTTATTAGCAGCCGGCTTTTGCTGGCTGCTTTTTCTTGTAAAAATATTAAAAAATAGCCTGAAAAATACCCGCAAAAATTCTCTCTTATATAGAAATTTCAGCATATTAAGTACAGAAAAACAAAAAGAAATCTAAAATAATTTGTACAGGAGAGGATGTTAAATGACTGAGTTAATGAGTTTTGATGAATTTTTAAAAGAAAATGAAAAAACAGCAAAAATATATGCAAGACAGTATGTTGAGGGTGAATACAGAAGAAAATACAGGGAAGAAGCAAAAAAGAAAAACCCGGATTTAAAAAAGAACCAGCTTGGCAAGATGACGGCAAGCGCGGTTGAAGCGTTTAAGAAATCGCCGGATTTTGAAAAGCTGGTGGAAAAATTGCCAGATGAGAAAATTAAAGATAAGATGATGATGCATTACACTCTGTATTGTGAAAATGTTGAGGCTCTTAATGAATACGAGAGAATGAGCGAAGCGGTTGTGACTGCGATTCCGGAACATATTAAAGATGCGTATCCGAAAGCCCGTATGATGAAAAGAAAGTTTGTGCTGCATATCGGGCCGACTAATTCAGGGAAGACTTTCACTGCATTACAAAAATTCAGGGAGGCACATGAAGCGGCATATCTGGCTCCGTTAAGACTTCTGGCTCTTGAGGTATACGAAAATACGAATGCAGAGGGGGTTGAATGTTCTTTGCTGACCGGAGAAGAGGAAGCTATTGTGAATGGTGCTTCTCATGTTTCTGAAACGATTGAGATGGCTGATTTGGGTAAACATTATGACGTTGCGGTAATCGATGAATGTCAGATGATTGCAGATGAAAGCAGAGGAGGCGCCTGGACTGCTGCCATTCTCGGACTCTGCGCCGAAGAAATACATATTTGTATGGCGCCAAATGCTGAGGATGTTGTAAAGCGCCTGATTGAGTATTGTGGTGACGAGATAGTAGATATAGACCGGAAAGAGCGTATGACACCTTTAACACTTGATGAGGACGGATTTAGATTCCCGGATGGAGTGAAGCCTGGTGATGCCCTGATTGTATTTTCAAAACGTAGTGTTATCAACGTGGCGGCAGAGCTGCAGTCAAGAAAAATTGCATGCAGCATGATTTACGGTGCTTTGCCGTATGAAACCAGAAAAGCAGAAACGGAGAGGTTTTTGAGCGGTGAGACGCAGGTGGTTGTTGCAACAGACGCGATTGGAATGGGGCTGAACCTGCCGGTAAAAAGGGTTGTATTTCTGGAAACGGAAAAGTTTGATGGATATGAAGTTAGACTTTTGAAGCCGGAAGAGGTGCAGCAGATTGCCGGAAGAGCAGGACGAAAAGGTATCTATGATGAAGGAAAATTTACAGCCGGGAAAGGAAGAAAATTTATCCGTAAGTCAATGAGCATGAAACCTGCAGACATTAACTTTGCCCGCATTCGGTTCCCGAGATTCCTGACGGCGGTGGAAGGAAAGCTGTCTGACGTTATGAACAAGTGGGATGAGGTGGAGACAGAAAGCCTGTTTCTGAAAGCAGATATTGAGCAACAGCTTAAACTGTGCGAATGGATTGAGAACTACACAGACAATAAAGACCTGATTTATCGTCTCATCAATATACCATTCAATGAAAAGAACGATGACATGGTGCTCTTATGGCAGACTCTTGCAAAGCGGGTGGCGGAAGAGCATACGGTTGACCTGACGGGTGAAATTGAGACTCTTGACATAGAAAAGCGGCGCGCGGTAAGCATTTCAGACGTTAACAAAAGAATTCAGGAACTGGAATGGCTGTATCAGAAATATGACCTTATCCATAATTTTGTAAGGCTTTTTGGTATGCCTGATACAAGAGAAGAACAAAAAGAACTGATAAGAAAAAAGAAAAAAGAAGTTTCAGATACACTGACGAAGGTGCTAAAAACAAAGCAGCTGAAGAGAAGACAGTGCCCTGACTGCGGAAGGGCGTTGCCGTATAACTATCAGTATGGGATTTGTGAAAGCTGCTATTCCATGAGAAATCGTGGATATGGATACTGGGGAGACGAGTGGTTTTGATAATTTGCCTGCAGAACTAGAGTTAAGTCGGAAGAGAGCTTGCATAGCGAACGATGTTGTTTTCCATTTTGCTCAAAAAGAAAGAACATGCCTTAAATTGGTATGTTCTTTCTTGTTCTTAATTACCTGAGAAAAGCTGTATATTAAACGAATCCATCAGAATAAGCGTCCAAATCAAGTGCTGCAAAATTAAATCTGTCAACTATGAGAGTTATTTTTTCGCCCTTCTTCAGACTCTTCCAATCAGAAAGATTTGTCATTCGATACCTTTTTTGGACATTTTTCCCATAGTTGTTTTTCTCTTGGACAATAATACTGTAGTATTCTGTATTGTCTTTGCTCTGGTTTTTACTGAGGCTTGTCTCTGGCCAGTATGGATTTTGGTCGTCCCCTGCTGCAATGGCTTCATCAGTTTTGATTGCTCGTTCCCAATGGAATCCATCAACTATCACTTTTTTTTCAGTTGGCTGCATGAATCTTTTGATGCCGAAGAGGATAGTGGAAATGAAGCAAAAAATAAACAACAACATAAGCAGCAATGCAAAAACATCGTACAAAAGCCCTGGTTCTTTGTGTTTGTTAACTGTTTTTCTCATATTAATTTCTTCCTTTCTTGGTGTGTTAAATATCTACAAATACAATATGCAGGAAGAAATAAGAAAGCAAAAAAGGGCGCAATTAAATTGCGCCATTGATAAATTCATCTCGTCTGTCAAAAAATTCCTTACAAAATGCTTTTGCCCTTTCAAGATTTTTCAGCATGATTGCTATGTCCTCAATAGAAACATCAGGGATTGAAAATTGCGGATGGCTGGTTTCCAAAAATTTAATGGTGATTCCAAAAACCGGGTCTTTCGGTTTTACTACAATATGTTTTTCAATTCCATCGTCTGAAATTTTAAGGATTTGGCCGTATCCGTGATATTCTTTTGTTGTCAGAAACTTACTTTTATTTTCTGAAACAAATTTGATGTTGTTTGACATATTTTTTTGCTCTCTCTTTCTGTCTACATTTTAATCTCTTTCCGGTTCGTCGTCAACAATTTGTTCAGGATGAACAAGCGAAAGACTGCGGCCTGTTCGGTCGTTAAACATTTCAATTGTAGCATCCCTGCAAAAGTCAGCAATCGCGTATCGGTCGTTCACGTCTCCGACAAAAATTTTTTCAACACCTTCCATTTCGGCAAAGCGGTTCAGCCGTTTAACGCCCATTATCGCACGTTCATGGTGTTCCCTGCGGTTGTGGTCAAGTTTTTCAACTCGGTCACGCAGTTCTTGGCCTTCGTAATTGACGCGGATAATCGGAAGCGAGGTTTCCATCATATGTACAGCATACACATATTCGCCGAGAGCCCTCATGTCGCCTTCTATGATGTCAAGCATGTCGCGGTCATTTTTGCATGCATTCACGAGATTTAAGAATTTTGCTTTAATCATTTTTTTCACCGTCCTTTTTTTGTTTTTCATATTTAATATGCTGAATTTTCACGGAAATAATTCGTAAAAAACCAAGAAAGAGCTTCTTTCATCAGATTTCTTCAGCATACTCAAACATCGATAAAAAATATGAATGCTGTTTTTATATTTTTAAAATTCGGTCATATTGTAAATATCAATACTAAGGACGGAAAACTACAATTAAATATATCTCATTTCGTAATGCGTTCATGCATTTCCAGATGTTTTCCTATTTTCGATAAAGTATGACTGGACATACGATTTATATATTAGCTATTTTCGTATTATGCCCGAGCACTTCGAAGGCTTTATATATATTATCTTTGTAGAACTTTTATTATTTTTAAAAAAAGGAGAATGTATTTATGGAAAAAATTATGGATGTAATGGCAACTTTATTAACAGCAATTTTCTTTGAGGTGCTTCCTGTATCTTTACAGAAAGAGATTGAAGAAAAGGGATATAAGGCAGAACTGATAGACAATAGTATCTGCCTGCGTAACTCAATGACAGTAGCAACACTATACAGTTATACACAGGAGGGTTCAAAATCCAATATAGTGTCAGATGAACGAGATTATCTTGAAATTAATCAAGATGATGAAATCGTTCTGGCTTCTGATACTCCTGAAAATCGTCAGGCGTATGAAAAAATGTTTGATGATGCAAAGCTTACTGTAGCTGAAAGCCCTGTTTCAAAGAAACTTATGGTGGATTATTATCACGATGAGAATTGGTATATTCCATATACACTCGATGAAACATACGCAGTTGCACATGTGGAATATCGAATTCCACTTGATACTGTTGATATTGCTGGTGCCATCCGTGCGGCAAAGAAATTCGCCGGGCTGGAGTAACGAAAGGAGGATAAGACAGACAATTTTGTCTGTCTTTTTTTTTGTGTTTTTTTTGTTTGTTTTCGATTTTTTTCAACATATAGTAAATAAAGAAGTCAGGCGGCTGAGCTGCTCGGAGCGTATGAGGGGCAACTTTCGGCTGAGACCAATGCGAGAAAATACAAAGAAAGATGAGGCGTTGCAAACGAAGAAGAATAGTAGCGTTTGCTGCAAGTGCGAAGGCTTTTTGCTTTGTCAAAGATTCATCATATTTTTCATGACTATTAATATAATTTTATTTGTCGTACTACAACACGGCAAGAAAGGAAGGAAAAATATGATAAAACTTTTCAAAAAGAAGGATGAAGCAGCAAAAGAAGAGCTTCTGCAGGCATTAAAGGCATTAGATGTAATGCCAGAAATGTGGAGAACAAGATGCTGTAGCTTTAAGACTGACATCTGCGTTGACGTGGATGAACGGTCTGGAGAGCTGCAGCTTCATATCACCAGAACGGTTAAAGGTCGAGATGCTAATCTTAGCCGTTCAACGCTGGCATACAGATGCCATGGCATCAAGGTCATGCCAGCAAAGGAAAGTCTGAGGATGATAGGTTCATCCGAAGGTATGGTTGCAAGGTACGAGGCTATATATGAAATCAGTCCTCGTTCCATGCGGCCTGCAGATATTAGAGTTGCAGTTGCGGCTCTGTGCTGATTCGTTTAAATCAGGAGCAAGAGATTTTTCTTTTGCTCCTTTTTTTATGACTGGCTGCTTTCCGAGACAAGCCCCCGGATAGTGGCCGGAATATGCAGATTTTGGAAAAATCAAAACAGGCAATAAAAAATATATAAAAAATAACTTTTCTTGCTAAATTTTTCAGCATACTAGAGATAAGAAAAAATAAAGCTAAAAAAAGGAGATAAAAAACAATGAGACAAGAAGAAAAAGAATACTACGAAAGCGAAGACTCCAGTTTCAAAATGGACTTGCATTACGGAAAAATCAAAATATACGAAGTGCCGTTCGAATACCGGACAAGAAACGCATACTTATATGCCCATGAGTATACATTGGCGGTATATGATGGTTCCGAAAAAGCAAAACGTAAGAAACTTGACCTGGAACTGTTGAAACATCAGCTGCTTGATGATATTATTGAAAATGAAAAGCGCGGGCTTACCGGCAGGGCTGAAAGTCTGCGTGGGTTCTACGATAGTTATATCGAAAACTTTTATATGACTGATAAGCTTGGAAGACGATACAACTATGACGGAGGGTACGACAAAAAGACGGAGGATGTGTAAGATGTTAGGGAAAAAAGTAAGTAATAGCCAACTTTTGGACGATGTAATTGATGAAAACAGCAAGCTGAAAGATTCAATGCGTAAGCAGGAAAAGCAGTTAAGAGAATTACAGAACTTTATTGACTTTCTTAATTCGCAGGTATGTGATGGCCGGCAGATATGCGGAATTAAGAAAATTCAGTATCGTGGTAGCGATACATATGTAGGGTATATTTTGGCGCATAAATACGAAATAGAACCACAGACTACATATACATACGATATTCTTGGATATCTCAGCATTAATCCACAAAACCCAATATATAAGGCTGAGCTAAACTGGCAGCTGTCAAGGCGCGAAACTGATATCGTGAAGAAATTGGAAATCTCAAAGCACTATGTCTGTGATAAGGATTTGTACAATCTCGGCATTGGTACAGCCGGCATTAATATCATCAAAGAACTTGCCCGGCAGCTGAACTGCTCAGAGATATATGGACACCGACGGCCGCTGGATGGTACAGACGCTGAACTCGTCAAATTCTACGATAAAACAGGATTCAAGCAGGCAGAAGACTCTGACATGATAAGATATAAGTTGTAATATAAAAACATGAAGGCATACGAAATACCGTATGCTTTCTTTTTTTGTAAAAAAATAAAAAAAATCTACAAAAATACACTACCCCTTTCCAAAATTCCTGCATACTGAATGTATACAAAAAAAATAACAAAAAAAGGAGACAAAAATATGAGCACAACATTGCTTGAAAGATTCAGGAAAAATGTAGAAGTAAAGAAAGGGGAGTCAGAGTTTCTTGATGCGTCAATTGAATTTCTGGATGATATTGAGAGAGAAATCAAAGAAGGCATAGGCGCAGGAAAGGTATTAACAAAAGAAGAGAAAAAAGAATTTTCTGAATTTTATGATTATTTCACCAAAACATATCTGAATGACAATAGCTGTTTTGAGCTTGATTTGTACAGCCATTACGACGAGGAGCCACCGGTGCTTCAGCTGATGGAAGAAATGTTTGATGATGCTCTTCTGATTGAGCGTGATGCATATATTGATTTCATGCCGGATGATGAAAGGGCAAGGGCTGATGAGCTGGTGGAAAAGCTGTTGAAGATTGATGGGGATTTGTCAGTGAACCTTGTTTTTGGCGATGAATGTGTATTCAGCTTTTATGTTGACAAGGATGACCCGAATTTCAGTGCGTGCAGGACTGCTGATTGCCGTTCCGGTGATATACCTGACAGCGAAGCCAATTTACTGTATGCCTGCGGTAAGATGTTTCACGACCATGGGATTCTGATTGTGAGTCAGGTGGATGCTATTGACGGCACATTCATTATGTTTGCGATTGAGTGCAGTGATGGCGAGACATATGTCGGCGTACCGAAAGAAAAGTTAAAAGAGATGGTGACTATGTTCAACGGCGAGGAGCCTGATACAGATGAAAAGCTTACTGATGCGGATGCATTTTTGGATTGCGAAATGCAGCTGAACAAAGCGGATGAACTTTCGGAGCGGAATGGTGCCGGAAAAGTAATACAGATGCCGGTAAGATGATTGTGGTAAGTGGCTGTTTGTAATGCGCCACTGTCAGATAGCTACCGCGAGACAATGACCGGCACCGGAGGCGCCGTGAGGGAAGCTGCTGCAGGCCGGAGGTTTTGGTTCTCTGTATAAGAAAATATGCGGGCGGAAGTGTGTTGGCGTAACTGGAAGTTGCTGACAGCCGGTGCGTCTTCCTGCTTGCATTTTGTTTGCCTGTGTTTTCCCGCAATTGTGTTGCCTGTGTTTGCCCGCCAGTGTTTGGCCCGCATTCGCACGCCCGCAAAAAATCCGTAAAAATATTCTGATTTTGGTTTTTTCTGCATATTAAATATGTGCCGGTAAGATATACGGCGATATTTTAGAAAGGACTAAGAAAAATGATTGAAAAAGAATGGATAAAAAAAGTCAAATCAGTACATCCGAAAGCTGATGAGCAGGTACTGCAGTTTATATATGATTTCAGAACAATGTTAGCTACTCGGCTATTGAATAGCCAAGCATATAAAGGTTGCAAAAGCATCCGATAGATTCTTTTTGTAATTCTTTATATGCAAAGTTATTTGATACCGGATAGTTAAGCAGAGATACTCGACATATACGTGTACCGGACGGCGCCTTCGGGTGCTTGAAGGTACTTACACCTGCGGGTATTCATCCAGCCCTCAGCTCTGCAAAGTATATGCCAAGTCTAGGATGACGATACCGGACAGTATTTAGGGTTACAACCGATACGAAAGAACCGTTTTTTCGTGAAAAGATACCGTCCAACTCTTTTTCAGGAGGTAACAGATAATGGCAAATCTAAAATTAATAGATGAATTACTTGAAAAAACTGAATACATATATGTCCTTGGTATAGATGGCAAGCCTCAGATGCCGACTAACCGAAAGGTTAGAGTCAGAAAGCTTTTTAAACTTGGTATGGCAAAGATTGTTGACACGGTGCCGTTTACCATGCAGCTCTTATATGAGAACAAACCGGTATTACAGCCAATCACAATCGCTGAAAACCCGGGAAGGACAAACATTGGCGCTGCTGTATTAACACAGCTTGGAGATTTGGTCTTCTCCGCAGTTGTAGAAACCAGAAATAAAAGCATTAAGAAGCTGATGTCTGATAGAAAAGCGCATCGCCAGGCCTCAAGGCACGGCGAGCGGAAAGCGAGACAACGCCTGGCGAATAGGCATGGAAGCATGATTAAGGCTGGGATGATAATGCGAAAACTACCGCAGTATGCAGCTGACAAATTTGTAACATGCAAGATTATCAAGAATACTGAGGCGCGGTTCTGTAATAGAAAACGCATGCCGGACTGGTTGACGCCAACCGTGAACCATCTTGTTCAGACTCACATCAATCTGATTAAGAAGGTTGAGAAATATCTTCCAATTACCGACGTTGCAATTGAGGTAAACCGTTTTGCGTTCATGCAGATGGAGAATCCGGATGTGTCCGGGGTAGACTTCCAAAATGGACCTCTGAAGGGGTTTGACGATGTCAAAGCGGCTATTCGCGAACAGCAGCACGGAAAATGCCTGATGTGTAAAAACGATATTGAGCATTTTCATCATATCGTACCGCGTTCAAAAGGTGGTTCTGACACAATCCAGAACCAGGCCGGACTTTGCAAAAAATGTCACGCAAAAGTACATACGGATGTCGAATTTCTAGCTAAGTTCAAAGATAAAAAGGAGGGCCTGATTAAGAAATATGGTGCACTCAGTGCTTTAAATCAAGCTGTTCCGTTTATTTGCAAAGAACTACTTAAGATTTACAGTACAGAGCATGTACATCTTTGTACCGGAAAGGATACATCATTAATCAGGTCAAGTCTTGGATATGAGAAAACGAAAGATAATCCGATGCATGAGGTTGATGCTTATTGTATTGGTCTTGCTGCCATTGGAGCAGATAAAGCGAAACGTCCAGGTTTCAATAATGTATTTAAGATTAAGCAGTTCAGAAGACAGGACAGAAGCATCATCAATTATCAGCGCGAAAGAACGTATTATCTTGAAGGCAAGAAGATTGCAACAAACAGGAAACCGCGATTCGAGCAAAAAGGCGATGCTCTGTCTGATTGGTATTCTGAACAAGTTAAACTGAAAGGCAAGAAATATGCTGATAAGCTGACTGGACGCATTACTGTCAAGAAAAGTACAAGGGGATATAACTCTAAAGATAGAGTAATGCCTGGAACAATTTTCTATTATGGTGGAAAACGATTAGTTTTGTCTGGTCAAACTACACGAGGCAAGTATTATAAAGCCTATGGAGACCCGAAAACTAATTATCCGGCGGCGAAATGCCAAATCTATAAACATAATGAAGGGCTTGTGTTTATATAAAATATATTTTTGTTTATTCTTTTGTTCTGACCGGATTCACCTCGGCAATTGATAACTCCCCGGCTATGCCGGAGTCGTTACCAAGCGGCCTCTGCCGCTGTCAAACGAATCCGTCAGGATGAGTATAAAGAATAAATATGAATTGCAGAGCCCTCTCCGGGTTTTATCGCAGAAATCCGAAGCGGCAGAAGAGGCGATATACACACAATTTGAAAGCGGTTATTGCTATTATTTCGCGCATATGTTAAAGCTGGCGTTCAAGCGCGGCGAAGTATGCTGGGCGGCGCCTTATGGCCATATGGTCTGGGTTGATGATGACGGCATTCCGTATGATATTTCTGGAGTAGATGATTCAGACACAAACGATTATATTCCAGAATTTATGATGGAAAGCACGGTGAAAGATTTCCGGCATGTTCCTGGTGTTGTAAATAATACAACAGACCAGAAAATCGCCCAGATGGTTCTGGATTGGCATGACATCAAATCAGAAATGCTTGGCGGGGATGTGACGAAGTTTTCTTTGAAAGAAGCAAACAAATTCGTCAAATCATTTACAATATACGAAGAAGATTTTGGCGGTATCTATCAAAAAAAGAAAAAATATTTGAAAAGAAAATTCAAAATCAAGGAGGACAAAAATGAGTAATATTTTAAAAAGAAGAGGAAAAGAAAAAAGAAAAAAACTTGAAGCGGGACTGGCAGGCGATATGCTGCCGCCTGGAACAATGCTGGTGTCATTTAAGAAATATATGCTTGACGAGCCGGATTCCATTGACAGGGTGCTTGATTACTTAAACATCAGAAGTGCGATTTTAAGTGGTTTGGTTGATAAAGACCATGAGTTTGATGCTGATGAGAGACAGGAAATGTATGATTTCTACGATTATTTCCTTGAAAATTATGACGATAAGACAAAGCTGGCGAGAATGGAAAGATGGAACGGTGAAGAGCCGTTTGTAATTCAGGCCATTCAGAATCTGTATGACCAGGACAACGAAGTTTATCGTAGTGATTTGGATGAAAGAATGTCTGCGAAGGCAAAGATTGAAACTGCAGCATTGGTTGACAGAATCCTGAATATCCAGAAAGAAAAAGTTATCAGTATAGTAATTGGAAACGATGTCTTTTCTGTCGGTCTGGATGCGATAATTAAGCCGGAAGACTTAAAGAAAACGAAAGAAAATCTGTATTATTCATGCGCGGAAATGATTCTTGAATCAGGACTTGCGATTGTATGTACCAAAGCTGAAAACTGCACCGAGGTCTTTGCTGTTGTTGGGGTAAATGGAAATGAATGGCTGCCGGTAAGCAAAGAAGATTTGAGTGACCTGCTGGATGAAGATGAAGATGAAAATCTGGAATATGTGGAAATTGAAAAGTGATGTTATTTTGGAAAAAGAAGAAAAGCAGGAAAAATATATACAAAAATAGTGTGTTTCCGCGGTATGCCGATAAGATGGCCGGGGAGTTTGACACTAAAAAATTTAATTGCGGTATTTACGGCAAGAATACTGACGTTCCTGTTGCTGCTGGCGAAACTACAATTTTGTCGGAAAATATGAGGCTGTCAATACATGATGAAAAGACTCACCTGAACAATAATATGTTCATCATCGCTGATGATTCGTATGCCGATAAGCTTATAATGGCAAATATTTTACAATGCAATTCGTCGTTTGCTGTTGCTGATGTTGGAGGAAAGATATTGGCTGAGGTGCGGACAAAGCTGGTCGATGCTGGATACGATATTCAGGTTCTTGATATTAACCACCCGGAAACGTCAGCGAAATATAATCCTTTGCGGTTTGTTAAAGATAAAGAAGATGCTGAGATGCTGGCAAGATGTATTGCCGGAGACGACTTTGGCGCTCTTTCTGATGTAATTTTGCAGGTTCTGTCTGGCAATGCGGAGGAAGAGCAGACGATGGCGAATGTTGCAAAACTCATTGCCGGCAGCAAGCCGGGGCTGTGTGGTATTGATATATTTCTGCGTCCAGAGATTACAAATCTAACACCGCAAAATGATATGATTTTGGATACAGCAGGAGAGAGGCTGACGGGCATCTTTATTGTATGTCCGGAAGAAAAGTCAGACGCTGATGTGCTGGCGAATATAATGATGATGCAGCTGCATCGGGTTTTGGTGAAAGCAGCGAAAGAAAAATATAACGGTGAGCGTCTGCCGTATCTGACAAGGCTGTATTTCAACCACATTGAAAGATATGGTGGAAATCCGTTTTTCTTATATATGGATAGAGGCGATTGCTTTCTGAATGTAAGAAGATATAATATCGCATATACATTTGCCTGCCGGGGGCTTAGTTTTGTAAAGAAAATATATGGTGAAGATGCAGGATGTATTTTTGCAAATGCAGATGCGGTAATATATTGTAGTTCAGATGATGAGGTAACATCAGGGTATATATACCGAAAAGTTGGAATAAGAATCAGATGTGTCCGCCACCACAGTGGAGGTTCGATAGACCCAGTCCCGCAAAGACGCGTAATAACATACAAAGAGCTTCTTGCGCTCCCTGAAGATGAATGCTATATCATGTTGCGTGGGTATGACGATATACTTGACAAAAAATATACAAAATAAATGCTTTGCCGCCGGCTTGTTCTGCCGGCTTTTTGCAGATAAGGAGGTGCTAAAAATATGTTTAAAAATATGACAATTTCAGGAAAAACAAATCTGATTACAGAAATCCTGGCTGCTGTTATATGGCTGATTGCTGTTGCGTCGGCTGGACTGGATAGGCTGATTGTTGGCGTTTTCTCGTTCCCCTTGCTGATTCTGGTTCCGATTTGTGGCTGGCTGTTGATGCCAATCAGTAAAAAAATTTTAAAAAAGGGCGAAACAAAAATTGGCTGGAGGAAGATGCTCTGGTATGCCGGGATGTTTATAGCAAATTTGATTATTGCTGTGTTTGCTGCCACTGCTGTATTGGTTGGCGGCGCGGCGCTGATAAATATGACTGACGGAGGAGGGATTGATGAAATCGGCTCTGCGTTGGTGCTGGTGTTTGCCGCGTGGATGTCGGCGTTTAGCGTGATGATTCTGACGATGTTGCCGCAGGTGCAGATGGTTATTATGTGGGTGTTGAAGAGGAGGTCTGAGAAGGTCTAATTCATGCAGGAGAATGATGTAAATAATGTTGGTAGCTGTATATAAAGGCAATAAGTACAAATTTGTATCAAATAAAAGACGTAAAGGAATAATTACTCGATGTGTGCAAAAAACAGACGGCTCATTTCTAAAAGAAAATGATATGTATTATAATCCAGTTGATGAAAAAGATTTGAGCGATATTTATACGATTGAATTTTATATATTTTTTGACGCTGGACTTAAAGGTGTATCTTCATGGTGGAAAATAACGGAAGCAGACTTACTGGATAACAAAGTTAAACTTCGGTTTGCTGAAGGAATACTCCCAGGTTGGAATATAGAAGAAAAAAATGTTTGTACAAATGAAATTGATTTTAATGAAATTTCATGTGCAAAAGTTAAATTTGTGTTTGAAAAAATCAACGGAAAAGAAGAAAATGCAATAAAAGAGGAAACAAAAAGATGGAGTGAAATTCTGCAGAATATAAATGAGTACAGCAATTTGTAAAGTTGTTTTCTCAGGAGAAAAAAAGAACACAAGAAAAAAGTGCTTAAAGTTAAACCCGTCACGCGTAGCGTGGCGGGTTTTTGTGTGCAAAAAGTAAGTAAAACATTAAAAATATGGTTTTCTGATTTTTTTCTGTCCTTCTGTTTTTCGGCATATTAAACATATAATGACCAGAAAGGTAGGAAAAGAAGATGAAAGACAAATTTTCAGAATGGCTCAAAAAGATTCAAAGAGTGCATCCAAAGGCAGATGAAGAGGTACTGCAGTTTATATACGACTTTTCAGTAAAGCAGGGGTATGGCGAAGCAGAAGAGGTGCTGTATCAGCAGTTCATCAGCGGGTACTGCTATTATTTTGCATGCATGCTGAAAGCAGCATTTAATCGCGGTGAAGTGTGCTGGGCGGCTCCATATGGTCATATCGTCTGGGTGGATGAGAACGGTATTCCATACGATATTTCAGGTGTTAATGAATCAGAAACGGATGATTATATTCCGGAATATATGATGGGAGATGCTATCCTGGATTTCAAACATATTGCCGGTAAAACACACGATACGACAGACCAGGAGATTGCAAAAATGCAGCTGGATTGGCAGGATATCAGGTCAAAACAGTTTGGCGGCGATGTGACGAAAATAAAGACGAAAGAAGATGCAGAAAAATATCTACAGCAGGCGTTTCCGGTGTTGTGGCTGGAAGACCAGATGGTGTACGACAAGAAGAAAGAATATCTGAAAAAGAAATTTGGAATTTGAAAAATATGCAGCTTCTCGGGAGGGCGGCTGTTTTTTTTGTAGAAATCATATGGCTGGGCGGTGTATCCAGCATCTCAGGTACTCCAGATGGAGTGTGTCGGGAACCGTTTCCGACCTCATATGATGTATATAGTATACCATATTATACTTGATATGTCCATATTTGTAGAAACTTGCAAAAAAAATCGCAAAAATTTCTCTGCTTATCAAAAATTTCAGCATATTGAACACAGAACACAGAAAGGAGAAAAAAGATGAAAATTGTAGAAGATACTATAAGCAAAATCTTTATCTATCAAAATGATAATGCGGAATATATTAATAATATAGGCATTGGATATCAACAAAAGCATATTGTAACATATCATTATGATTCAGAGAAAGAAAAGAGCATTCATAAAAAACAAATGAAATCTTTTGGATGGAAGGAACAAAATAAAGGTAATATAAATTGTTTACAATGTGGAGAATATTATAAAGAGGAGATTGTTAATTTTGTGTAAAAAAGGTGATTGACCGACGGGCAACCAGAGGTTGACCGCGGCTTCTTCGCGAGGCCAAATTCGCCTCGCAGGACTAACACTATCCCTCTATCCCCTGTTATTGACGTGCGAATAGCACGCGTCTGGTACTAGCAAGCGAAGCTTGCTGTATCACGGGGATTACCTTAAAAAAAATATGCTATGCAACAATTTTTGCCGTTGCGGACACCTCCCCGTTTTTTATCGGGTACACGGCCTTAAACATTTTACACATACAAGGTCTTTTGCATGCAACTCCATATGTTTTTAAATTTTATGCTGACATATGTCAGGTACAAGATTTCTTTTATCTTGTTACATATATAATATGCCGAAAAAATATAGTTTTTGATAAAAAAAAGAAAAATTTTTATTTTTTTATTCTCTGCGCTTACATCCGACGGACAATTAAATACGCAAATCTAAGTGATACGTATTTAGATTGGCCGCGGTTTTACGCGCTACTCTGATAATAAGAAATGTGGGCGTTGGAGCTGAGAAAAATAGAAAAATAGGCTGTATAGTTTTACACCGCTTGGGCGGTGTTTTTTGTTGTAAAAAAATCCGCAAAAAAATAAGCTTTTTTGTAAAATTTGCATATTACATATAAAAACAAAGAAAGAAAAATTTTGCAAAAAAAGCGAGGTAAAAAATATGAACGAATATACAGTTGAAAAAAAATACATTGAACATATGCAAAAAATAGGATGGAAATTTGTAGAGCTGAAAAATTACGATGAACTGAAGATAAATTTCCGAAATCAAATCTGTAGATTTAATGCAGATAAATTGATTGCGGCAAAAGGTGTAGCTGAATTATCTGACGCTGAATTCAGAAGATTATTGTTGCAGATTGAAAATTTTGATGTAATTACAGCTGCGGAACACTGGAAAAATAATAATGCTGTAATGCTGGATTTGGACAATGAAAAGTATATGTATTTGCAACTGTCATCACCGGATGTTAAGAAAAATGTTTATCAGATTTCGCATCAGATTCGGATGGAAAAATCCGCATCGCCTGTTGTAAAAAACAACAACAGATATGATGTGACGCTTCTGATTAATGGCCTACCGATTCTGCAGATAGAATTGAAACGCCCCGGCGTTGATTTTACAGAAGCAGTAAATCAGGTTAACAGATACCGCAGGGATTCATTTGGCGGTTTGTTTAATTTCCTGCAGCTGTTTGTGGTGTCAAATGAAACTGCAACAAAATATTTCAGCAATCAGAACAGAAACCAGAACGGTCAGTTTAACAAAATCCAGGCAAGTATGGTTTTTTATTGGCTGACAAAAACAAATGAAAGGGTAGTTAAACTTAGCGAATTTGCAGATGTGGTGCTGACACCGGAAAGACTGACTGACATTCTGTATAATTACATGATTATCAAGAAAGAGGAAAAACAGCTGATAGTAATGCGGCCATATCAGATTTATGAAGTTGAGGCAGCTGTAAAGCGTGTGGTGGAAGAAAACTCAAATGGATTTATCACTGCCTGTACTGGCTCCGGAAAGACGTTGACCAGTTTTAAAACAGCACAGGTTTTAAGGGATATTCCACAAATTAAAAAGGTGATTCATCTGCTTGACAGGATTGACCTGGATGACCAGACTGTTGCGGAGTTCAACAGCTTTGAGGCTGGATGCGTTGATTACACAGAAAACTCACAGAAGCTGTTAAAAAAATTGGATTCTAATAGCATAGACGATAAGCTGGTTATCACTACTATTCAGAAATTAAATAATGTTTTGAAAAGTAATAATAAAAGAGCGGAAAAAATCATTAAAAAACTTGAAAATGAAGATATCGTTTTCACGATTGATGAATGCCACAGAAGCCAGGCTGGCAAGATGCATCCGCTGATTAAACAGAAGTTTAAAAATGCAAAATTTATCGGTTTTACAGGAACGCCGATTTTTGAAGAAAATGCCGGAAATAAAGGCCAGACTACGGCTGACATCTTTGAAGCAGCACCGGGATTAAATGCATGCTTGCATCAGTATATGATGAAAGATGCAATTGCCGACAATAACGTTTTGCCGTTTCAGGTGGAATATATTAGAACTGTTTTTGGCAATATAGCCGGTCTTGATTCGGCAATGCTCGACGACCCTGACTATTGCTATGCAAATGGTGTTAACATTAATCAGTACTACCACGACAAAACGCGAATGCGAAAAATCATGATGCATGTTTTTAAGCATCACATGGCAAAACGTCAGCCGCAGGGGCGTCTTGGCAGCGATATCTATACGGCGCTTTTTGCAGCTGAGAGAATCCAGGACGCGGTTGATTATTACAAAATGGCGCTTGAAATCAATAAAGAACTTCCCGAAGAAGAAAGACTGACTTTTGCGGTAATATTTTCTACTCAAGAGAATAAAGATGAAGATTGCGAGTATGGAATGGAAGCGCTGGAAGAGTGTATGCGTGAATACAACAAGACCTTTGGCACTGATTTCAATAGAAATACTTTTGATGCTTACAGAAAAGATATTTCCAAAAGACTCAAGCAAAAAAGCGATAAACAGATTGATATCCTGATTGTCGTTGATATGTTTCTGACCGGATTTGATGCAAAACCTCTGAATACATTATATCTTGACAAAAATCTGCAATGGCACGGGTTAATTCAGGCATACAGCAGAACAAACAGAGTCTATAAAAAGACTAAAACTTGCGGAAATATTGTTACATACAGAAATTTGAAAAAGCGTCAGGACGAGGCTCTGGCGTTGTTCTCTGGCAATGGTGACCCGAATGCCTGCATCAGGGGTAATTATGAAGATTATCTGCGTGATTGGACTAGATACGTCAATACCCTCAGAAGCATTGCGAAAACTCCTTATGATGCGGCGAAAATTGTAAGTGAAAGCGTTAAAAAAGCATTTGTTGAGGCTTTCCGTGATGTGATGAGAACCTTAAAGCAGATGGAACTTTTTACTATCTTTAAATGGTCTGACCTTGCAAAATCCTTAACGTGCGACGAGTATGAAGCATATGAGGGTGTTTACAAAAATATCAGAAACAGCGCTAAGGGAACAAGTGAGCCGGAAGGGTCTGGTCTGGCTGATATTGATTTTGAGACTGAGTTAATCGGCACTGATACTGTAAATTTTGACTATATCATGGGGCTCCTTACCGTGATTCGAAGCGTGCAGCCGGTCAGCAAGCGTATGGAGATGCTGGACAAGCTGCTTACCGATTACGAGGACGGTGATGATGAGATTTTGAGAATCCAAAAAGAATTATTAAAAAAATTTGTAACCGAGCGCTTGAATGACCTGCCAGAGGGGCTTGACGAGGACGAGATGCGGTCAGCGTTCTATGCATACAAAAAAGGGCTTGAAAAAGAAGAAGTAAAAGGATTCGCCTTGGATGTTGGAGTGGAAGAACGCGTGATTGAGGGTATCCTGACGGAGTGTGTGAGAAGCGGGGAAGCGTTAATGTCGGCCTGCTGCGGAATAAAAGATTACGTGAAGGGAGGCTTTGGAAAGAAGAGAAGCGCTGTTAAGTCAATGATGATGCTGGCACGGAAATATGCGGTGTGAGGTGAAAGAAGAGAGAGGTGAGAAGAGATGGGAGATGAAATAGATGTAAGGGGCGCTGCCCCTTACAATCCCCGCAAGGGCGAGCCGCCCTTGACGGGCATTGCGAAACTGCGTTTCGCGGGTTAGATTTAAAATTCAAAAATGTGCAGGTATAGAGGCTGTATTTAGTGGCTTCTTTTATTTTTCATATTATGTATATCCTAGTAAATACACTGATTTTTGTGTGTCTGACAGGAAATAAGCAAGGTAAGGAGGTGAAAAATATGCAGAGAGATTGGAATCTGATTAAGCAGGTAATTCTTATTATAGAAAAGAGTGACAAAAATGAACCACTTAGAAAACAAGAATTTGAATCAATTGGAGCAAGCAAAGATGCACTTGATTATACTTTTCAGTTGCTTTTAGATGACGGTTATGTCTTTCCTGATGAGTCATTGCCAGATTTAAGAACTTCAAGTGTCGGACAGCTAACATGTAAGGGTCAAGATTTGTATGATAAATTGACAGCTCCCGATAAAGCAAAAGAAGCCACAGATGAAGCAATAGACAAATGGCTCAAATCTGATTTTTAGTACTTACAATCAAGAACTAGAGTCGGCAAAATGCCGGCTCTAAAAATATCCGCAAAAATATTTCGGATGAACAAAATTCTAGCATATTGATTCCAGAACATAAAAGGAAATTTAAAAAATGGAGGGAAAAAATATGCAGAAGAGATTTACGCCGGATGAAGGTGGAGTGTTTCCGGAGTGGGAAGAGAAAACAATTGAAGAAGCTTGTAATGTAAATGTTTCTAATGGGACTCCAGGCGATAAATTCATATACATAGAGCTCGGAGACGTTAATAAGTATGGTTTATTAAAAAGAAAAAATCTGGTACAGAAACATGAGGCGCCGGTAAGTGCAAAAAGGGTAGCAAAAGTTGATGATGTATTCTTCAGGTCAGTAAGACCGGGAAATAAAGGACATTTTCATTATACAAATGAAATGTCGGAACAGGTTGTTATGTCATCTGCTTTCTTTCAATTAAGTATGAAAGGTGGAGACAATGGTTTTTTGTATCAGGCACTTAATTCAGATTATTTTTGCAAGCAGGTATTGAGAAAATGTGCGGGAACCGCATATCCGACAATTAGCTTGAAGGAATTTATTAAATTAAAAATAAGAATCCCTAAAAGTATTGAAGAGCAGCGAAAGATTGCTGCTGCGTTGGCGGCTTATGATGAAATGATTGCCGTGAAGACTGCAAAGTTGGAGACTTGGCAGGAATGCAAAAAAAGAATGGTAAAAGAGATTTTTGACAGGACGAAGCGGTTTAGAGACGATGACGGGAATGAGTTCCCGGAGTGGGAAGAGAAGACGCTTGGGGAGGTTGCGGAATTAAAGAATGGCTATGCCTTTTCATCAAAATCGTATGACAAAAATAATTCTGGCGATTATAAGATAATCACAATTGGAAACCTTCAAGAAGGTAAAGATATTGTTATAAACAATAGAACAAAAACGGTATCGAAGGTACCAAAAAATATAAAAGAACATCAAATCTTACATGATGGAGATATTCTGGTTGCATTGACTGGCGCAACAATAGGTAAAGTTGCATTAAATGCTGGCACGAATCATTTATTAAATCAGCGAGTTGGTAAAATTCAAATTAAAGATATTACAAATATTAATAATGAATTTTTGTACTATATCGTAAACCAGGAAGAATTTAAAAGTGAAATGGAAAGTAAAGGACATGGGAGCGCTCAGCCCAATTTATCAAAATGCGATGTTGAAGGTTTTTCATTTTTTCTTCCTTGTATAGAAGAGCAGCAGAAAATCGGAAGTTTCCTGGCCGAAATTGATAAGGAAATTCAGATTCAAAAAGAATTTATAAAAACGTATGCTGATGGGAAAAAAAGGATGATGAGGGAGTTGATGGAAGGATGAAATTGATTAAATGAATTCAAACAAAAAAATATATGCAAACATGCAAAAGGCCAGTCTTTGTCTGGCCTTTTAAAGGAGAATCAAATGGGGAAAACAAAAGCATTATTAATTGGAATTAATAGATATAGGAAGATGGAGGATTATGACAATTTAGCTTCATCAAATACAAATGTAAAAATCGTAAAAATGGGACTTGAAAGATGTTTAAAATTATCACCAGAAAATATCAAGGTTTGCAAAGGCTTACATAGAAATGAAATCAATAAGGGAGAGCTTATTAAATTTTTGAATGAAAATATTTCTGACATGAATGATGATGATACGCTCATTTTATATTTTACAGGACATGGAGATAAAGGAAAGATTGTTTTAAGCGATGGCTCGATGACGTATCAAGAATTGATGGGTATTATTGAACAGAAACGAATAAAAAATAAAGTTATCATTTTGGACTGTTGTTATGCTGGTAGTTTTGATATTGATAAAGTTGATATTGAACATAATAGTGATATGCAATATTTAATTGAGCATGGTTATGCACTTATGGCTTCATGTTCAGAAAATGAAGAAAGCTTTTTATATGATGGAAAATTCAATGGGCAAAAATGTAAGGTAAGTCCATTTTCTTTTTTATTATCTGTAGCCTTAATATCGTGTCCGTATGTAAACTATAATTTCTATAATGGAAATTTACCATTAGATTATATAAATAAAAGATTAGGTGAATTAATAAATACATACATAAATTTAAACGAAAAAATACAGCTTTTTGATTTTGAAGAATTATGCTCTATTCCAGATAATTTAAAAAAACAAAAAATCTTACCTGATGGAATTACGATTGCTGAAATGGAAGCAAATAAAGGTAGAAATATAGAGTATATTTACAAAACAAACATACATGGTGGAGTAATGTTTGATGTAAAAAACATAATGTTGAAAAAACAAGTTGTAAATTGGAAAAAAATAAAAGGAATATTCTCGAAAGAAGTTCAAACGATTAATAATGAAATAATTAAAGTGGATATTTCCGTACAAAAGTTTATTAGTGCTTTTGAAAAATATTGTAATAAAGAAATTGAAGAAGACGAATTGATAAAAATTTTAGCTCCGACAAATAAAGAACTTGAAACTTTTGAAAATGAGTTAATAAATGATAATCAATATATGGTTTCTATTCGCGAAACTGAGCTATCTTATTATCAAATAAGACTAAGAAACTTAAAAAAGATTGCTTCTAGCCTTAGGTATGCTTATGACCCTAAGTGGCTTTGGGCTGTTGGAGATAAAAACGAAAGAAGGAAATCTACACAAGATAGAATATGCTATTATAACATGGAATTATCAAAAATTAGAGAAATATTAGTTTCCATGGATAAAAATTAAATCCGCAAAAATTCTCTGCTCATCAAAAATTCCAGCATACTACATATACAACCAAGAAAAACGAGCGAAGCGAGTTTTTCACATGGTGCAGGGCGTCGCCCTGCCGGGGTTGGAAGGGGCGGCGCCCCTTTCAATCATTAACAAATAAAAATAATTCAAAAGGAGATTACAAAAATGACTACTCAGAAACAGAATTATGGCGAAAAGGCAAACAAACTTTCATCAGAGCTTTGGGAAATGGCAAACGTATTGCGAGGAAACATTGACTCCAGCAAATTCAAGGATTACATTTTCGGCATCATTTTTTACCGTTTCCTGTCTGAAAAGGTAGAAACAGAAGCAAGGAATGCTCTGGAAGATGATGGCTGCACATATGAAGAAGCCTGCAATGGAGCTGTTGAAGGGACAACTGCCGAAGAGGTGTATGAATACATTGCCAACGCCCTCGGATATTATATCAGGCCTGAAAATCTGTTCAGCACAATGATTAAAAAAATCAATAGAGAATGCGGCGATGAAGTGTTTACTGTTGAAGACTTGGAGCTTGCAATTAAAGAACTGCCAAAAAATACTTCAAAAGCATCCGAAAAAGTATTCGACGGACTGTTTGATGATTTGCGCCTGCAGAGTACAGAACTGGGTGCAAGCGTGGCTGATAGAACTGAAATTATCAGCAAGGTGATGCAGCGCGTAAATAATATTGATTTTGATATGGAACATCCGGAATATGACCTGATTGGTACTGTATATATGATTCTGATGGGGCTGTTTGCAAGTGATGCAGGAAAGAAAGGTGGCGAATTTTTCACACCGGTCGGACCGAGCAAATTATGTGTTGAACTGGCTACATATGGACTGACAGAAGCGAAAAATATTGCTGACTGCACATGCGGTTCTGCGTCAATGCTCCTGGAAGCACAAAAACATTTGCCGGATGGCTTCGGCCATATTTACGGACAGGAGAAAAACTCAACTACATACAACCTGGCAAAAATGAATATGATTCTCCACAACGTGGCATGGGATAAGTTTGACCTGTACAACTGCAATACACTGACTAATGATTGTTATAAAGATAAGAACGGTAATGATATTAAAATGACAGTGCAGGTTTGTAATCCTCCATACTCTCAGAAATGGTCTGCGGATAAAAGTTTTGAAGATGACCCGAGATATTCAGGAGCCGGACAACTGGCGCCAAAAAAGTATGCGGATTTCGCTTTCCTGGAACATATGATATATCATATGGATGATGAGGATGGACGTATTGCTGTACTATTACCGGCTGGGGTATTGTTCAGGGGTGATGCAGAGGACAAAATCAGAAAGTATATCGTAAAAACTATGAACCGAGTGGATGCGGTTGTTATGTTGCCGGCACATCTGTTCCACGGAGTCGGTATCCCGGTTTGTTTGATGATGCTGAAAAGTAACAGAGGAGAGAATGCCGGCAATATCTTATTCATTGACGCTTCAAAAGAGTTTGAGGCAGGAAAGAAGCAGAACGTGCTGACAGATGAGAATATTGAAAAGATTGTGGCTGCATATGGCGAAAGAAAAGATATTCCAGGATTTGCAAAGGTTGTCAGCATGGAAGAGATTGAGGAGAATGGGTATAACCTGAATGTTCCGAGATATGTGAATGACGCTGACGAAGAAAAAGAGCCGATGACAGCGGAAGAAGTGATGAAGAAGCTTGGAGAGCTGAAGGCTGATGAGACGGCAGCGGAAGAGAAAATTGTGGGAGTGATGAAAGAGCTTGGCGTAGCGTGAAAAGTTAAATAATTGATGAAAAGAAGAGGTGTCTTATGATATCTCTTCTTTTGTCATATTAAAAACAAAAAACAAGGAGAAAAAAGATGCAAAAACACAATTTGAAAATCAACATTGTCAACGAATGGACAGGAGAGAAGCGAAGCCTTAAATATAATGGAACTGTTGACGAAGCAAAAGATTTTTTGCTGAAACTTGCAGAAGAAGACAGTAATAGATATGGAACTGAAGGAGCTTGGTTTTTTCCATATGGTAGGTCGGATGTTCGAGAAGAGATTAATCGTGACGGTTCTTTATATGGTCTGTATACATACAATGGATTGTTAAAGGGTAACGTTACATATGAAGCAGTGTTGATTTCCGATATATCTTAAGATATAATTAAATGTATACGAAAAGATAAGAGGAAAAATACATGGAAATCATCAAGAAAGCAAATAGAGTAATATATAAGGTAAGCGGAGAAACAATCAGTATTCCTTCCAGAATGTATCCACTGGAATCTGATTCGTTTCAATGCTTTGATGCAGATAATACAAGCGAAATTGTTGATGATAAAATCAAGAATATTTTTGATTCAATAAAACCAGAAGTTGGAAGATGTTTTACAAATGCAGAAAAACTTTGTGCGGCTTTGAATAAAGCAGGCTATCCGGCAGAGCAGTATGTAGGATGGTTGTTTATGGGAGACGAACTTCCTGTGCATCACAGTTTTGTTGTGCTTGATGGACATATATTGGATTTATCAATTTCTCTGAAATCTGAGGATTTTGAAAAGCTGGATTCCATAACAGTAAAATGTAAGACGAAAGATGAGGCGCGAGAACGTATCGCAGAATATATACTGCAAAAAGAGCAATTGCCGAATCATCAGCGCTGTGTTTTTGGCGTGGTTGATGAGGCATATCATTACATCGGAGCCCTAGGGACAAGAGAAGCTGGAATAAGAAGGAATCAAGAGCTTAGACAATCATATCCACAGCATCCTTGTTTTCAGGATGTGAAAAATGGAATTACAAGAGGACAGGAAGTTTTGTTAAGAAAAAAATGAAAAAGATAAAAATAAGAAAAACAGAGTAATTAACACGTTTGCCGCCAAAACCTTGGCGGCTTTTTCTTTTTCCGTAAAATTCAGCATATTATTCTTGCAAAACTAAAAAATAACAAAGAAAAGGAGAGAAAAAAATGAGTTATGCAGATTTAGTATTCAAAAATATGTGTCAGGATATCCTGAAGAGTGGAACCGATACTCGCGGAGAAAAGGTTAGACCACATTGGCCGGATGGTGCGTCGGCATACACAATTAAAAAATTCGGCATATGTAACCGGTATGACCTGCGAAAAGAATTCCCCGCACTGACGTTGAGAAAAACGGCGCTGAAGAGTGCGATGGATGAAATTTTGTGGATTTGGCAGAAAAAGTCGAATAATATTAAAGACTTAAACAGCCATATTTGGGATTCTTGGGCTGACAAAGATGGAAGCATTGGGAAGGCTTATGGATATCAGTTGGGAAAGCTTTACCCCTATAAAGATGTGACATTGGATGGCTTAAAAAAAGCATTCCCGGATGGAAAATATATGAAAGATGAGTTTGCCGGGACTGACATGTTTGTTGCAAAAAATGGTGATGATGTCATCCGCTGGTATGCAATGAAGATTGGTGGCATGTGGAATATGGACCAAGTCAATAAAGCAATTTATGATTTAAGGAATACTCCATTCAGCCGTCGTATTATTACCAGCATATATAATTTTGAAGATTTAACGGAAATGGCTCTGTATCCATGTGCTTACAGCATGACGTTTAATGTCACTCAGGACAAGGACTCTGACCGGTTAGTCTTAAACGCCATTTTAAATCAGCGTTCTAATGATATCCTGGCCGCCGGCAATTGGAATGTATGTCAGTATGCATTGCTGGTAATGATGATTGCTCAGGTATGTGATATGATTCCAGGCGAGCTGGTGCATATGATTGCTGATGCTCATATTTATGACAGGCATGTTGATATTATCAAGGAGTTGCTGACGCGCGAGCCACTGCCGGCTCCGGTGGTGAAATTGAATCCGGATGTTAAGAATTTCTATGATTTTACGGTTGATGATTTGATGGTTGAGAACTATCAGACACATCCGCAGATTAAGAATATTCCAGTTGCAATCTAACAAGAAATACAAAGAGTAGAAAGGAAAAATAATATGAAAATTGTGAGAGACGGAAAAGAATATGAGTTAACATCTGAAGAACTGGCTGCAGCAAATACAGAGTTTGTGACGAATTTTATGAAGTCAGAACTGATGGGACGCTGCGAAATTTCTGACGAAGAACTGGCGGAAGAGCTTGCTGAACAGGCATACGACAGATATTGCGAAGGAAACGGCGAGACAGAAGGAGAGTGTATCGACTGGGCGTATTATTCCTGGCTCGAATCCACACGAAAAGAATAATTCTGCTGCTTAACTGATAGCCCTGCTTTATGCGGGGCTGTTTTTTTTGCGGTAGAAAAAGAAAAAAGAAGAAAGAAAAGAGCCAGCTGTCGATGCGACAGTTGGCTCAATATTGAAAAGGTGTTTCGTTAAAGCGTGAATTTGTAACTCGGTTTGTCCTGCGTCTGCGTCAGCAAATATGCTACAATTGAGGGCTTATCTGCCTCATTTGCGACCTGCAAAAGTTGCTTGATTGATGCTTCCGATAACAACTTAAAGCCGATAAATTCGACGAACTCATCATCCTTGTTTTCTTTAATGTATCGCAGCGCAATCTGTTTTGCACAGCGTCTTAAGTACTTTTCAAGTTCAGCATCTGCTCCCGGACCCTGTTTGTAAATATAATATGCAGTGTCCTGTTTTAATTCGGTGTTTATCGCACCTTGATACAAATCATGCAAATCAGACTTACACAAATAGCCATTACTGCATTGCTGATTTAACGTATACAAAGTCTTGTAACTTAAAGATGCCGGCACAATAAACTCATTATCTCCAACAATAAGTTTTTTAACGGGTGATAAACTTATCCCAGACAAAAATGCATACGGCAGACCTGAAAAGAGATGTGGAGTATGCAGTTCTTGTGTGCTATAAAAACTTGAGTCTCCAGCGTATTTGATACTTTTTGGAAGAGTTATGCTTTTCAGTTTTTTACACAAAGCAAATGCACGCAGTCCAATGGTTGAAATCCCTTCGTGCATTGTAACAGATTTAAGATTACCGCAGTTAAAAAATGCACTATGTCCGATGTCTGTAACCTGAGGAGGAAACTCAACATGAGCCAGATTCTGGCAGTCGGCAAAAATATTGCTTGCATTATTTCCGATTTTTTTAATTCCGGAGCCGAAATCTATTTTGCGGATTTTAGACTGCCGAAATGCTTCCTTTTTAATATTTTTCAATGAAGACGGAAATGTGACTGAATCTATTCTTGTTTTATAAAATGCAAAATCATTAATACAAGTTACACCTTCAGGAACGATAATATCTCCGGTTTTCTTGATTGGACATAGAATCAGGCAACTTATATCTCCGGAGTACAGAATTCCATCTTTTGATACGAACCCGCTGCTTTGGGATGCTTCAATACATGATACATTTGTTGTGTTAAGATACATGTATATTCCAAACATGTTATTCTTTGAGAATTCAGTATCTGCAATCACGATTGTTTCTGGCAATTTATTGATTCCATTAACATTTTTGATATTCCTGATGACTGCCCGTTTGACATTTTTGTAATCTATATCTGTCGGCAGAACACATTTGGTGTCTTCCGGAAATTCAATTTCTTCAGCATCATCATCTACACCAAAAACAATATTTTCAACTATTTTGAAACCATTTTTTGATGGAATACCAGAAAATAATGCCCCATCAAAGGCATGATGATTGATAATTTGAACAGTGTTAAAAGAAGTATCGTTGTTGAAAAAAGATGTTAACTGACATCCTTCAAACGCGTAATCCGCAATTGTATCAATATCAGGCAGTGGCTGGACTTGTTCATCAGGCTTAATACAAAATGTATTCTTTAATACACTATTCAAGCCTATCGACCATATAAGATATTGGCAATTAAAGAAGTATGGATTTTCAGAATTCACGTTTCTCACACTCGGAAACATAAAATTGGAAATATCAATATCTACAATATCTTCCTTAATGACTAATTCTTCAACATCGGGAAACTGCTTAAAAATATTTCTCAATTTAATCCTGCGGCTTAACCTATTTCTCTCTGCGTTAGGCCCGGACAAAACGATACTGCGAATTCCAGATTCAACATCAATATCAACAATGTCAGTCATCATGCTGTCTGCGAAGTATAAGTACACACCTTTCACAGGAGAATACGAAACTAAGTTCTGACTATTTTTCATTTTTCTTTTTCCTTTCTTTGTTATTGTAAAAATTTTTGTTTCAAAAATAATATGCAGGAAAAGATGGAAAGAAAAAAGGCTAAAAATTAGGTAAATCTCCGTAAAATTTACACTTTTACGGAGGATTACTTAAATTTTTTCTCCGGTGCATTTCCGGCATATTGTATATGAAGCAAAAAAAATAAACGCAAAAAAGAAAGGAAAACAACTTATATGATGCAAAACGAAAAAACAGTACAGGAACTTATTAACATCCGCAATGCCTGTGGCAGCAGGGTCGTATTGGGCGGAAAATCATGCATCGCTCCGATAGACGACAAAGCATTTTTCGATAAATGCTTGATTAAATAAAACCTAGAATAGCCATGCACGCACACCCCGTCTATAGCGTCAAACATCTAAAAATGTTATGCCTGACGTTTAGGCGGGGTAAGTGCTGTTACGGGAAACTGGTGAAATAAACTTTGC
>OGXI01000535.1_pt1 | contig 33868 bp, 31 predicted proteins | sample 1576221 | NCBI WGS metagenome assembly OGXI01 (sample SAMEA3541523, study PRJEB24748) | human gut metagenome | biome: human gut; feature: human-associated habitat; material: faeces | place: China | collected 2012
ATCTGGCACCGCGCTATGCCATTGATGCTCCTGCTGACGCGCCTGATGGCTCAAGTCGCCCGACACTGTCACTGAGTGCACTGCTGAAACAGTATGGTATCCGCCTGACGGCTAATCAGGCATATCACCAGATGGTGAAGCTGGGGATCGTTGAACAACGCGAACGATACAGCCGTACCGCCGTCTGACGCAAAATCTTGATCAGTCGTGCGATATTCTGGAGATAATAGGTATTGCGGGTATGACTTTCCGGCACCAGCAAAAGATTTTTTGCATCAGGACAATACTTTTCGATCGCCGCCATCGTCGCCTGCACAGCCAGCGGCAACATCTCGACCGACAGATTATTGAATCCGCCCGGAAACAGATTGGTATCGACCGGCGCCAGTTTGAACCCGGCATTTCTCAAATCGACCGAACAATAAAACGGCGGCGTATGATCCTGCCATTCCAGCCTGAACCATCTTTCGATGGCAGGCGTCGAATCGATAATCGTTTTTTCCAGCTCTAGAAGAGGGCCGTTCAATGCAGTAACCAAATGAGGAACCATAAAAATCCTTCAGTACACAACAAGTGCATAATTGGACAACTTCCGATAATAAAGCATCCGGAAATCGGCCTGTTGCTGATGCTCAGTTATTCGTAACTGTATATCATTTTCAGCAGGCATCAAAATCATGCCGCGTGGAAATTAATATACTAACCGTTCCTGAAAAATATTGCTGAGCCAGCCGAAAAAACAGGAATCCATACATACGTTTTATGCGTTTTTTACGATGGATCGGGTAAAAAAGTCACGTTTATCGCAACAGGCTCGCCAATAGCGCCCCCAAAATGGACTCACCCGTCCAAAATCCTTTAATATTGTGTCGTCTGTCCCATTTATTGTTCAAAACATTCTTTTTCCGGCAAAGGAGATGAAATGAGTAAAAAAATACTGGATGAACTTCAATCGAAACTGGGACAGATCATGGAAAGCTCCCCGGCAAAAGATATCGAACGGAACGTTCGCGCCATACTGACACAGGCAGTCTCCAGACTGGAACTGGTCACTTCCGAAGAATATGAAGTCCAGAGACTGACGATTGTCCAGTTGCAGAACCGTGTCAACATGCTTGAAAAACGCCTGTCCGACCTTGAAAACAGGATACAGCAATCCGCAAGCACTTCTTCGTCATCCGATAAAAAATGAGTCTTGCCATCCTCAAAAGCCGTGCACTGACGGGTATGGATGCGCCCGAAGTCACCGTCGAGGTACATCTGGCGAATGGATTGCCTTCTTTTACGATCGTCGGGCTGGCGGAAACGGAAGTCAAGGAAGCGAAGGATCGTGTCAGGGCAGCTATCCAGAATGCCAGATTCGAGTTTCCGGCCAGAAGGATTACGGTCAATCTGGCGCCTGCCGATCTGCCGAAAGAATCCGGACGCTTTGATTTGCCTATCGCACTGGGTATTCTCGCGGCATCGAAACAGATCAATGCAGACCATCTGGACAAATATGAATTTGCCGGCGAACTGTCCTTGTCCGGAGAACTGCGCCCCATCCGGGGTGCACTGGCCATGTCGTTTGCGATTGCAAAATCGAACACGGCATCAATAAAACAGGGATTCATCCTGCCCTTTGACAATGCCGATGAAGCGGCCTTTGTGCGCAATCTGACAATATTGCCCGCCAAAACCCTGCTGGATGTCTGTGCCCATTTAAATGGATTGCCCGACAATCCGGTATTGACGCCTCATGTGTCAGAGGGGGAAAACGTTTATCCCCGATATCCGGACTTCGACGAAGTCAAAGGCCAGCAAAAAGCCAAAAGAGCACTCGAAGTCGCTGCAGCAGGAAACCACAGCGTCCTGATGAGTGGTCCACCGGGAACAGGCAAAACCATGCTCGCATCCCGTTTTCCCGGAATCTTGCCCCCTATGACGGAAGAAGAGGCAATCGAATCGGCAGCCATTTCATCCGTGACAGGCAAGTTTCAGGCGTCGCAGTGGAAAAGCCGCCCTTTCCGCTCGCCGCACCATACGGCTTCAGCCATTGCCTTGATCGGTGGTGGTGGATCGCCCCGGCCGGGAGAAGTCTCCCTTGCACACAGGGGAGTTCTTTTTCTGGACGAACTGCCTGAATTTGACCGACATGTTCTGGAAGTGCTGCGCGAGCCGCTCGAATCAGGCCACATCGTCATTTCCCGCGCTGCGCGACAGGCCGACTTTCCCGCCCGTTTCCAGCTGATTGCTGCCATGAACCCCTGTCCGTGCGGCTATCTCGGTCACCCGTCAGGAAAATGTCACTGCACACCGGACGCCGTAGCCCGATACCAGCGAAAAATATCCGGCCCCCTGCTCGACCGGATCGATATCCAGATTCAGGTCAATGCGCTGAAACAGGAAGAACTGTCCCGACAGCCTCCCGGAGACTCATCCGCAACGATTGCCAAACGGGTTTGCGATGCCTGGCGCATTCAGCTTGAGCGGCAGGGAAAAGCGAACAACCTGTTGAACACGAAAGAAATCGACGAATTCTGCAGACTGGATGAAGCCGGGGAAAATCTGCTGAAAGAAGCGATGAACCGTTTCATGTGGTCGGCCCGTGCCTATCACAGAATCCTCAAGATCGGTCGCACTATCGCCGATCTTGCACAAACTGTTAATATCAAACAAGAACATATTGCAGAAGCCATACAATATAGAAGAACATTACGCGAAACCTGACTTGCCCGGTTAACGTATTCTGGCTCGTCACATTTTCAGGGAGAAAAATATGCTGGTGATATTCAAATCCAAAGCTGGCGGCGACATCATCATGTTTGAAGAAAATGCCAAACAGATCCTCGATCTTCTGAACAAAGATACTGACAAAGGCATCATTACTGCTGAACAAACAGCCGACGCCATCGTCAAACTTGAAAATGAAATCGAGCGCCGCAAAATGATCGAGGCACAGGAAAAGGCCGAACGCGAAAGAATCGAAAAAGAAGAACGGGAAAAGAAGGAAAAAGAAGAAGAGGAAGAAGGCAAAGATCCAAAGGATGACAGAAAAAAAGAAGTCACCCGGCCCGAACCTCCTGTCAGTTTTTCGGCACGAACCTATCCCTTCATGCAACTGCTGAAAGCGGCCAACAAGAAAAAGAAAGACATTTACTGGGGCGTTCAAACGTAAAAGACGCATAAATGGGTTTCAAACGGGCCAGTTTGGTGTACGCTACAATATCTTTTGATCTCATTGGCAACATTTTTGTAAAATAGTCAAAAGACTTTGCACAACCTGACAGGCCCCGACGAATGATTTTCAGAAATTTGACCCGATACAAATCCCTTTTATCCTTTTTTCTTATCGCATCACTGGCATCCATATTGACGGGCTGTGCACGCCCCAATGATGAAGATATGGTGGAAATGCTCTCCGACGCCTACAAGTGCAAATGGATCAAGGTTGACGATTACAAGAAAACCGACTCCCTGCCTGGCCTGTGGACATATGTCGCACAGTACGAGTTCAATCTGACTTTCGCAGATGGCGAAGCTGGCGCGATAAGATTCATGAAAGGACTGTACAACACCGTTCCGGGTGAAACCGACTGGCAGAAAGTGCTTCAGAATCCGAATGCCCGCGCTTACATTCGCGACAACTGTTCTCCGCCAGCCCAGAAAATCATGGAACAGATCGCTATCCAGTCTTACATGCAACTGGCTGACAAGAAAAACGCCACTGTCAAAATCCCCTTGTCCATTCCTCTTTCAGGATGGGCTGAAACGACTTCCGGTCGCGGTGGATGGGCAATGGACATGCGGCGAGACAAGGTCAGGGAAATCAAGGTCTGGTCTGAACCGGTCAAACGGAAAGACCTGACTTCGAAAATAGTGACAAAAACAAAAAAATAAAGCTTTTCGTCCTGTCTACAAGCGCCCGCTTTTATCGATATCCAGCATGAAAGCGGGCGGTTCTATTTTGTGTCCCAGCACCATCACCTTGAACAACTCGCCCATTTCAGCTGGCGAAAGCAGTTTTTGAACGGCCTGTAATTGTCCCGCCCGGCTGTTGCCTGACTCTGCCGAACCGTTTGAAAGCAAATCCGGCAACCCCGAAGCCAGCAAAAAGGAGGCCTGGCTGGCATAGCAAATCACGTCCAGTCCATGATCGGACGCCATTTGGGCCATCCCCGTAAAATTGACATGAGCCGTAATGTCTTGCAGACCCGGCAGAAAAAAAGGATCGTCATGTCCCCTGTGTCGGAAATGGCACATCAGCGTACCGGCACTTCTGTCCGGATGATAATATTCGTGCGCCGGAAATCCATAATCGATCAGAATCGCCGCTGCACAAGCGCTCTTGGCCAGCATTTCCGAAAGCGTTTTGATGAATCCACGAGCATGAATATGCACTTCCGTCTGATAACCGACAGGCAAATTCACATGGTCGGGAATGCTTTGCCGGATGGTATCGACAAGAGATTCTTCACATGGAATATCCGCGAATACCAGCCGATTGTCATGAACAGATACGCCCGTTTCGTACCATCCGCTCCCGTACTTTTTGACCAGATGAACCGGCATCGCGTCCAGCACTTCATTGGCGAGCACCACTCCGTCAAATCGCTCTGGCAAAACTGTCAACCACTCGACATTGTCGAATCCTTTCAAGGATACCTGTTGCCGTTGGCGCAATTCGGCAGACAGTTCCAGAATCCGGTATTTTCCGATCCGGATACCGGCCCCGGCCAAAGCGGTCAGAACATCGAACGCCAGCTTTCCCGTTCCTGCGCCCAGTTCAAGAATGTTCGCCCCCGTCTGTTCAAGCAAAGGGATCATTGCCTGTGCCAGAGTACGACCGTATAAATCCGTCATTTCAGGAGCCGTCGTGAAATCTCCCGCTTCTCCCAGCTTTACCAGAGAACCACTGTAATATCCCAGCAATGGGGTATACAGGACCTGCTGCATATAATCGGCAAACGATATCCATCCGGATTTTTCTCCGATATCAGCCATAATCCGTTTTTCAAGCGAAGCGGACAAAGCCGGCAAATCCGGGGAAAGCTCAGATAAATTCATGATTCAATATGAAAAACAGAAGGTCGGCTGCAAAATCGGTCGAAACGAATCGACAACAAGGCGATAAATTACCCTCCATCATAAGGTAATATGGTGCGATCGTTTATGATTCACGTACAATTTCATAATCCTTATCTGACGGGAACCTGATATCAGGCATGACTGAAAATCGACAAAAAATCGCTATCGTAACCGGCGCAGCCCGTCGGATCGGGCGGGTTATCGCCCTGACCCTCGCCAAACATGGCTGGGATGTCGCTGTCCACTACCGGTTTTCCAAAATTGAAGCGATTGAAACAGCAGAAGATATCCGGAAAATGGGAAGGCGTTCAGTTGCGCTCCATTGCGACCTGACCGACGAAGATGCCGTCAACCAGTTGTTAAACCGTGTTCGTGAGTCTCTTGGAACGCCAGTCTGTCTTGTCAATAACGCTTCCGTTTTCGAACACGACAGCGTGACCGATTTCTCGGCCGATGCCCTCGATTTTCATATGCGTACCAACCTGACTGCGCCTGTCCTGTTATCACGGGCCTTGTATGCAATGACTCCGGAAGGTTCCCAATCCGTCGCCATCAATTTGCTCGACCAGAAACTGGACAATCTGAACCCGAGTTTTCTGTCCTATACCTTGTCGAAAGCGGCACTGAATACGGCCACAACCTTGCTGGCGCAGGAACTGGCTCCGAAACTGCGCGTTGTCGGCATTGCGCCCGGCATTACACTTGTTTCAGGCGAACAGACGGAACAGGACTTTAAAATTGCCCACAAAAATACACCTCTTGGCCGTTCCAGCACACCGGAAGATATCGCCTCGACCGTCTGTTTTGTCGCCAATTCCCCCGCCATAACCGGAACCACCATCGTCGTCGATGGCGGACAACATTTAATTCCCCTCTCGCAGGATGTCATGTTTGTCGCTAAAATGAGCGCACAAAACAATTCGTAAACTCATGCATACTCTTCTTCATCCAAAACTCAAAGATTGCCGTCGCCTCTTTTTGCACAACTACGAAGTCCCCGTCAAAATCGGCGTTTATGATTTCGAGAAAAAAGGCGCGCAACGTCTGTTGATCAACGTCGATCTGTATATCCCGCTGGCGATATCGACCCCGGTTAACGACCAGCTCGTCGAAGTGGTCGATTATTCGTTCATCCGCGACACACTATATGAACGCACCTCTAAAGGCCACATCAACCTTCAGGAAACCCTTTGTGACGACGTGGCGAAAATGCTGCTTGCGCATCCACAGGTTCAGGCCGTTCGCGTTTCCACTGAAAAACCGGATGTTTATGAAGATTGCGACAGTATCGGTGTCGAAATTTTCCGTTTCAAAGACGAAGACTGACTCACCCTCATTCGGCTGGAAAAATGGTTACACGCAGGCAATTTCTGAGAGCGGGCTTTGAAAACAACAAGCTGACGAAACGGCTTTATCGGGAAGTCGGCAGGGCGATCGGTGACTTCAGGCTTATCGAAGAGAACGACAAGGTCATGGTCTGCGTTTCAGGGGGCAAGGATAGCTTTGCCCTTCTTGACATTCTGGTCGTGCTCCAGTCAAGAGCGCCCATCCACTTCGACATCGTCGCCGTCAATCTTGACCAGCAGCTGCCCGGATTTCCGACCGACATTCTTCCGGCTTATCTGGAAAAAAAACAGGTACCGTATCACATCGAAGTACAGGACACTTACAGCATCATCCAACGCCTGATACCGGAAGGCAAAGCGGTCTGCTCACTCTGTTCACGCCTTCGCAGGGGTATTCTTTATAAAGTCGCCAGTGAACTCGGCGTGACGAAAATCGCGCTCGGACACCACCGTGACGATGTGCTGGAAACCTTTTTCCTGAACCTGTTTTTCGGTTCGAAACTGAAAAGCATGCCGCCCAAGCTGAAATCGAAAGACGGCAAACATATCGTCATACGTCCACTGATCAACGTAAAAGAAACTGATCTGGAAAAATTTGCACAAATGCAGCAGTATCCCGTTTTTCCGAAAAACCTCTGCGGTGCCAAGGAAAACATGCAGCGACAGCATATCAAATCCATGCTACGCGACTGGGCCAAGCGATACCCCGGCAGAATCGAGAATATATTTTCATCCCTGTCCACCGTTGTTCCTGCCCATTTGATGGACAAAAATCTTTTCGATTTCAACCAGCTGAATACGGATTCAGCGGATGATGACGATGCGTTCTAGCCAGAAAAAACTGAAGTATCAGCTTTTTCTTACCTTTTTCAAAAGAGCAGTCGTCGATCTGTCGAACTCGAATGCAATGGCTTCAACCTTGCCACCGTAAGCAAGTACTTCCTTACCCTCCGGAATGGCGCTGACGTCGTAATCGCCACCCTTGGCATAAATGTCCGGTTTGCATTCACGGACGATTTCCTGCGCCGTATCTTCATCGAACGCGACAACGGCACTCACCGATTCCAGTGCCGCCAGTACCGCCATCCTGTCTTCACAGGAATTGACTGGCCTGTCATCTCCCTTACCCAGTCTTTTCACGGATGCGTCCGTGTTGACGGCAACAATGAGTGAAGCGCCCAATTCCCTTGCCTGTGCGAGATAAGTGACATGTCCCCGATGCAGGATGTCGAAAACCCCGTTCGTCAGAACCACCGGTTTGGGCAAACTCCCGATTTTCGATTTCAGGTCAGACCGGTTCCAGATTTTTTTATAAAAAGGCGCCATGAGAAAAAATGGTAAGGATGATCACTTCATAGCCGTCATTTCCTTGCTGAACGAATGGAAAGGATGGCTGTCTTATACGGGTTACGCACAAATTTCCGATGAATCCAGACTCAAAGTCGCTATTTTCCGTTTGTTTCCTTTTGTATCAGGCATCGACTTTTGATCTGTTTTCATTCATATTGCCTATATCATAAGCCAATCGTGAGTTTGAAATGAAAAGTTTCCGTCAAATTGTTGTCTGGCTGTGTTTATTAATAGCGACATCCGCTGCCTGTGCGGCCACTTCCCAGACAGCGAAAAACGTCAATATTCCACCTTCCGCCGATCTTTCATACGCTGTTTCCACCCAATATAACGGCTTGAACATCAACGGAAACTCATCCATTCAATGGAAAGCCGATAAACAATCGTACACATTGCAGACAGAAACGCGTGTCGGATTACTCGGCAAAATCATGGAAGCTACCAGTTCCGGACAAGTAGGCCCGAAAGGCCTCATGCCGGAAAAATATGTGGAAAAACGTTTGCGCAAGGCATCGATGGCAACGATTTTCAACCGTGTTGAAGATACCATCGCCTACCCTTCCGGTAGCACCTCCAAAATGATGGACATGACGCAGGACCGTTCCAGCATCGTCTGGCAACTGGCCTCAGTTGCCCGGGCAAACCCGGACAAATTCATCATGAATTCGAGTTGGACATTCAATGTCGCAGGCAGCAGCAAAACCAGTCCCTGGGTATTCAAAGTCGTCAAGATCGGCGAGCTTTCAACCCCGATGGGCCAGATCAAAACAGTCCAGCTGACCCGGCAAGATGGAGGCCAGCAAACCAGTGTCTGGCTGGCGCCGGGGAATAACTGGTATCCGGTTCAAATCCTGCTCATCGAAAAAAACGGCACGCAGATCAAACAGACTATCAGGAAAATTACACCAATTTAAGCCTTTATCCTGACAAGTTTGCCGTCCTAGTCGAATTTGAAGTCATAGAGCAAATCGATAGCGGTCACCGTTCCCGTTTGTCCGACCAGAGACAGGCGTCTGGAAATAATGTAGCGTAACTTGATCAGGTTGGTCGCGCCGGTAAGGCCCTGTTCATAGCTCAGGTACAGACGTGACGAGATCCGCTTGCTCAGGGTAAGCACGGTTTCTTCCAGATCGGGAGATGAGGAGAAACCGATATCATCCAGCCCGATCGTGCTGGCGATCTTCGAAGGAAGGCCGCCCGACTGTTCCGAACTCAAAATGGCTGCTGCCGCTGCGGCAATCGCCGCGCGCTGTTGGCCATCGCCATTTTCACCCCCACCATAGCCCAGCACAAGCCATGACAGTTTTTCCGTATCGGAGACTTCCGGTGTCGAAACGAGTTTGACCCTTGGTGACTGCGCCGTTCCCTTGACGGAAACACCTACCTCGACCGAATCATCCGTATCCGGCACTTCACGCACGGCCAGAATATCCAGTGTCGGGTTTTCAACCGGCCCGGAAAACGTGATCTGTCCCTGTTTGATTGTCAGCTTCTGCCCGAATGCGCTATAGGAGCCATCCACTGTATTGATGGTTCCGAAAACACGTAATCGGTTATCCTGTGCGGAAACGGCCTGAATCTGTCCCGAAAGCCGGGTATTGATCCCTTTGCCTTTCAGATAGAACTTGTCGCCCAGATTGACTTTAAGGTTGAATCGCAAAGGTATGGGAGTATCCGCTTTTTTCTCGGGCCGACCCAGCACAATGACGTCCTTGCTGTAAGTGACGTTTTTGGAATCGGTCAGAACAATTGTCGCCCGGTTCACATACCAGTCGCCGATCAGTTGCAAACGATCCTTGTCCAGCGAAAAATGCCCCTGCCCGGTAATGGCCAATTGCCGGTCGACGTTCGACAAAACAAGAAGCTTGTCCGTTTTGAACTGGAGATTGGTACTGATCTGTCCCTTGTTGAGCTGGACGCCGCCAGTGAGCTGTAAATTCCCTTCGGGGCCATAAATGATCCCTTTCTGGATCTGTACCTGATTGCCGTTCAAAACGGCCACTAACTCACCTCTGGAAAGATTGACCCCCATACTCAGCCAGTTAACTGCCAGATCTTTTCCATTCAGGCTGCCCGACAGACGTGGAGAACCCAATGTGCCATTGGCGCTTATCGCCATATTCAGCGAACCTTTCAGTTCCATATCGGGCTGCCCGGTCAAAGGCCCCATCCATGCAATCGAAGGGATATCGGCCTGAACCGACAGTTGCAAGGGACTTTGGCTGGAAACGCTCCAGTTTCCATTTTGCTTGCCCAGTCGGGTCATCCCTTTGGCCTGAATCATACCGGCCTTGTCGCTGACAATCTGCGCATTGAAATTGACGCTGTTTCCGGAAAGAAGCACCTGTATGTCGAACGTACCAAGTCCCAGCTTGATCCGGTTGTCACCCAGTAAAGTCACATCGCCTTTTTCGCGATAAATATGGAATTTCCCGTTCAATGTCCTGTCGGCTTTCAGGGACCAGTCCGCGCCAAGGGTCAAATCGCTTCTGACTGTATTTTTCGAGTCCGGCGACATGGCGAGCAAATAAGCCAGTGGAATGCCACGGGCATTGCCCGTCGTTTCAAGAAGAGAACCACGCTTGATCAGGGATTGAACCGTCAACTGTCCATTCGGTAACTGCAATACCAGATTTTTCAGCGAAAAACCGTCAGGCCCTATACTGACCGGAACAGACGAGTCGAGTGCAAAAGCCATTTTCCCCTTGTTTTCGAGGGTTTCGAGCTTGCCTTGCCAGACATTGTTTCTTCCAAGGCCGCCAGAGGCTTTCGCTGTCAGGTCGAATGACTCGTTTTTCGCTGTGAGCGTGATGACGTGCGACCTGAGAGTCCCGTTCACTTCCCCATGAACCAGCGCCCATTTGTCCGAGCCGATCAGTGCATCATCCAGACGGATATCGACAGCGATCCGGTCATTCAACTCCATACCGAATTCAAGTTTTGCCTGAATCTTTCGCGCGCCATACCGGCCCATGACAAGAACGTCGTTTCCTTCAAAATTCATGCCGGCCCGAAGCGAATTCAAGGCTCCGGAGACTTCCCCTTCCCCGGCGATGCTTCCTTTGTAACCTTTGCCGAAAATACCGAGATCAGGCGCATTCAGTTTCCACGACAGACGATCCCCGAAACGTCCCAGATTTCCAGAGGCTCGAATCGAATTCACTCCCAGTGCCAGTGATATGTCGGCATTGCGAACTTCTTTGTCTTTTAACCGGAAACTGCCTTTTCCGGATAATGGCTGGTTAAACAAACGGCTCGGCAAAAAGCTGTAATGAACCTCAATATCCGGTTCCGGCTTCAAATGACCCGAAGCATCAAAGTCCAGATTCAGGTCAGACTGCGGGAAACGGCCAAAAGCGGCGAAATTGAAACGGCTGACCTTGCCCTTGAATTCAAAGTCCTGCGGTTCCTTCAGATCCAGCTTGCCACTCATCCGCATTTCACTTTGATCGGCCTTCAGCGATACTTCTTCAAGTGTCATCAGGTCTTCAACCTTCGTGACGCGCGCATTCAACCTGATCCGCGCTTCTTCCAGTTGTATGAGAAACAGCTGTTTTTTATCCTCATCGACAAAAGCGATTTTCCCGGCAACATGTGTCGGCCGGATGCTCGAGTAAATCTCATGAAGATCGAAACGGGAAGTTTTCAATGTCACTTCTGTTTTTTCAGTCGAAAACTGCCCATTTCCAGCAAACTGCCCCGCTTTGCCCATATCCAGCAACACATCATCTATCAGGACATTATCGACATTGCCCGCGATTTTCGCTTTCACGGAATGAATGGGTAAATAATTTTCGTCAAATGGCCCCGGCTTCGAATTATCGACAGAAACCGACCCTTTCAGGGTTTTGTCTTCGTGTGCAGTGACATGAATTTCCGCATTGAACTGCGCCTGTGGCCAGCTTGATTCGATTCTGGATGGATCGATGCCCTTTGCGCTTAGATGGACCGACTGGAAAACAAATGGGGCAAAAGGCGTGACGACGGCTTCCAGTTTCGCTTTCGCATCATAGCCATCCAGATTTCCGGACACATACAGATTATTCAGGTCACCACCCAGCTTGAGGCTGGCTGTCGCCTTGGCAAGTTCATTATCGAACTGGAGCGTCCCCCTGATTTTGAACGGCTGTGTGGTTTCAAGATCGACATTGATGGACGCATTGCCAAACGGGCTGTCAAAGCCCAGATTCTTCAGCTCCCAACCATTCCTGTCCGCAGTCAGCGAAAAATGCACGTCTTTCAACTCAACACCGACTCCCATGCCTGAAACGGAAACGGTATCTACGTTTACCCCGGAAATCATGATGGCTACGGGAGGTGCCAGCGATTGCGGCATTTTGAAAGGCTCATCCGACGACTTTTTCATATCAATCACCAGTTTCGAGGCTGAAATTTTTCCAATATCCAGTTGTCCTGACAGCAATTGCCAAGGTTGCCAGTCGAATTGCAAATCCGTTACTTCGATATCACGTTCAGGACTGGTGTAGCTGATTCTCTCAATTTCGAATGAACTCGCCAGTGTTCCACTGACTCCCTGTATTTCAATATCGCCGCCACTTGCCTGTACTACTCTCTGGACGATCCATTGCAATGCCCACTCCTGGCTGACGAACCATACCAGTCCTCCCACCAGAAGGAATGGGATGAAAATGAGGAGTAAAAGGCGGCGTCGCATCAGAATGTAAATCCCAAAGAAAAGTGAAGCCTGAATTCCCTGCTTCTTTCACCGTATGCCAGATCAACCCCGATTGGGCCTGCAGGGCTTCGCCAGCGACCGCCGATGCCATAGCCGAAGGCGGGATCAAGTTCTTTTATCGTATCGCCTGCATTACCGGCATCGACGAAAAATGCCACTCCCCAGTTTTTGATGAAATAGTACTGGTATTCAACACTGGCAACTGCAAGATAACGACCTCCGACAATAGCACTTCCATCCTTTACACCCAGACTTTCATAGGCATAACCACGCACCGATTGGTCGCCACCGGTTCTGAATAAAACAGTCGAAGGAACGCCTTCTTTTCCGTTGGAACCGAGTGCGCCCAGTTCACCACGAAGAATCAATTCACCTTTTTCACCCAGTTGCTGGAAATGAATACCCTTCATATATCCGCGTACAAATGATTTGTCAGTCAAAACGTGCTCTACCGCACCACCTACTTGTGCCTCGAAGGCATATCCTTGTGTCGGCGCAAGCCTGTTATTCAGGCGACGGGTGATGATACCGAACGTCAATGGCAAAGCCTGACTTTTTTGATAGGATTGTCCCGTTATGCGATTGTTTTCATTCAGATATTGCAGGGACAGGTATTTTTCCAGCCGTTGCGTACCCCAGGCCCGACGGTAATTGGCACCGACCAGCCGGGTGTCTTCTCCCTCGATCTGCGAACGGTCATAAATAACACCGAAACTGTTCCGGATTCCTCCCGGTTCCTGAGGCAGAAAAACATCCGCCTTGGCCGTTTTCTGTTTCGTCTGCAGGACAACCGAACTCTTCAATTTGTAATCACGGCCGAGGAAATGCAGGTTATCGTAATTCAGGCTGATCCGTTTGCCGGTATCCGTACTGTAGCCGACACCGACGGCAGCGTGTTTTTTCTTGTTTTCGACAACCGTTACGGTAATAGGAACTTCTTCTTTTCCCGATTCAAGATCGGCCGTTACTTCAACCGAGCTGAAATAACCGCTGTCCTGTATCCGGGACTGCCAGTTCAGCAAAGCGTTTTCCCTGAAAGTGCGCCCCTCTTTTACGGGATTCAAGCCCATGATGACATCCTTGCCGTAACGTTCGAGCCCGACGATTTTGATCGGCCCGAACCTGACGGGATCGCCACTGTTGATCACGACTTTCAGGGTCACTTCATCTGTCTCGGGATTGACGATCGCTTTGGTATCTGCCAGTTCCGCCCTCGGATAACGTACTCTTGTAACCTGTCTCAACAAGGCAATCTTGGCCGCTTCCCAATCGGCCATCCTGAAAACCGAACCAACCGGCAATTCCCATCCTTTTTTCAGCTGTTCAATGCCAGGTTTGAGAGATTCGGCCTGTTTGGTGATCGCTCCCTCGAATGTGATATCGACAGCCGCGACCTTGACCGGTTTGCCCGGATCGACGTCAATAATGACCTTTCGGGAATTGTTGTCGGTCTTTTCCATTCTGGTATGGATGACAGGAGAATAGTATCCTTCCGTTTCAACCAGCTGACGTATTTCATCCGGAGTATTGCGATAAAGCCTTCTCAACTGTGTCGTATCCATCTGTTCGTTGCCTTTCCAGCGCAACAGATCCAGATTATTCATCAGTATTTTTTTGACCGACTCAGGTGCATTGATAACGACGTCATAAGCAACCGGTTTGGCACAGACCACCGATGAATATAAGACGAATAAAAAAACGAGCAGACTTTTCAGAAACACAGACGGTGAAAAAACGGCAAAATCCGCCCTTCTCATGTTCCCGATGCTGTCTGTTTCAAAGTTGACCATGCAATTTACAATCTTATTCGTTTAACCTACCGACAATTGATGAATATCTTATCTGTAAAAGGAAAGCATTCATTCATTATTGCTCAAACCGTTCAGGATTTCCCGATCGTTTCTGTTTGTGTTGTCTTTTTATCGAAATAACGAAACCGTCACAAACGACCTGAAAAAAAACAATCCTGTAAAATGCCAATCTGTTAATCCCTGACGGCAATGACATGAATACTACCCGGCAAAACCATTCCATAGAATCCACGAAAAAAGCACTTGTCCTTTTCAGCGGCGGACAGGATTCGACGACCTGCCTTGCATGGGCCTTGAACCATTATGACAAGGTCGAAACCATCGGGTTTTCATACGGACAAAGACATGCCGTTGAATTGACTGTCCGGCCCGGCATTCTACAGAAAATCAGAAATTTTTCCGAAGAATGGAATAAAAAACTGGGTGAAGACCACGTTTGCGACCTTTCATTGATCAGTTCCCTGTCGGAAACGGCCATGACATCGGATGTCGAAATAAGGATGATGGAAAACGGATTGCCCAATACTTTCGTTCCGGGTCGAAACCTGATGTTTCTGATGGTCGCCGCCATGCTGGCCTACCGTCGCGATCTGAACGTTCTCGTCGGAGGCATGTGTGAAACCGACTTTTCCGGATATCCGGATTGCCGGGATGATGCCATCAAGGCCATGCAGCTTGCACTCAATATCGGAATGGATGCACGCCTGAACCTTGTCACACCGCTGATGTGGAAAAATAAAAAAGAAACCTGGCAGCTCGCCGCTGAACTGGGAGGACAAGGACTTGTCGATCTTATCGTCAATGAAACGCACACCTGTTACGTTGGTGAGCATGACAAATTGAATACATGGGGATTCGGCTGCGGAGAATGCCCTGCCTGTCTGCTGCGAAAAAAAGGCTTTGAAGAATTCATTTCCCGGGGAAAACCGGAATAATCCAGCCAGCCCATAAAAAAACATCCACCGGTTTCCCGATGGATGTTTTACGACCTTCGGTCAAGACATCGACCATCAATCAGGACTTGCCATCCGCCCAGTTCCAGTCACGGATATTCGGCATGTCTTCACCGTATTTGTAGACATACTCCTTGTGTTCCAGAAGTCTGTCACGCAAATACTGTTTGGTGTAAGCCGCCCGTGAACCCAGGCTCGGCAGTCTGTCGATGACGTCCCCGGCAAGATGATAACGATCCAGATCGTTCAATACGACCATATCGAACGGGGTCGTTGTCGTACCTTCTTCCTTGTAGCCCCGGACATGCATATTCTGATGGTTCGTTCGTCTGTAAGTAAGACGATGAATCAGCCACGGATATCCATGATAGGCAAAGATGATCGGCTTGTCCTTGGTGAACAGAATGTCGAATTCCTTGTCCGACAAACCATTAGGATGTTCACTCGGCTGCTGCAATGTCATCAGATTGACGACATTGATCACGCGAATCTTCACTTCAGGCAAGCGTTCACGCAGAATCTTGACAGCTGCCAGCGTTTCAAGCGTCGGGACATCACCGCAACATGCCATGACGACATCCGGCTCGGAACCCTTGTCATTACTTGCCCATTCCCAGATACCGATACCGGCGGAACAATGCTTGATCGCATCATCCATATTCAGGTACTGCAAGGCAGGCTGTTTACCGGCGACGATGACGTTGATACGATGGCGGCTGCGCATACAATGGTCGGTCACCGACAACAGACAGTTTGCATCAGGCGGGAGATAAACACGGCTGATGTCGGCTTTCTTGTTCATCACCAGATCGATGAAACCCGGATTCTGGTGTGAGAGGCCATTGTGATCCTGACGCCATACGTGGGAAGTCAGCAGATAGTTGAGCGATGCGATCGGACGACGCCATGGGATATGACGCGTGACCTCCAGCCATTTTGCATGCTGGTTGTACATCGAATCGACAACATGAATGAACGCTTCATAGCAAGGGAAGAAACCGTGACGCCCAGTCAGCAGATAGCCTTCCAGCCAGCCTTCGCACTGATGTTCGGACAGCATTTCCATGACACGGCCGGTATGGGATACCTTGTCGTCGGTCGGCTTGATTTCGTCCATCGAGGAACGTTCCGTGACTTCAAAAACGGCACCCCAGCGGTTTGATGCCGTTTCATCCGGGCTGAACACGCGGAAGTTCTTCGCTTCTTCGTTAAGAACGAAAACATCGCGGATCATATTGCCCTGAACGCGAGTGCTTTCGGCGACGACAACACCCGGTGACGGTACGTCAACAGCATATTTCCGGAAGTCCGGCATGCGCAATTCACGCAGCAGAATACCGCCGTTGGCATGGGGATTCGCACCCATTCTGCGCAAGCCTTTCGGCGCCAGTTCAGCCAGTTCAGGTATCAGGCGACCCGTTTCATCGAACAGCTCATGAGGCTTGTAGCTCAAGAGCCATTCATTCAGAATTTTCAGATGGGCCGGGTTTGTCTTGACTTCACTGACCGGAACCTGATGCGCGCGGAAAGTGCCCTCAATCTGCTGTCCATCCACGACATGCGGGCCAGTCCAGCCTTTGGGGCTGCGCAAAACGATCATTGGCCACTGTGGACGTTCCTTGAAACCGTTTTTGCGTGCATCGTCCTGGATTTTCCTGATTTTGGTAATGACCGTATCCATGGTCGCGGCCATTTTCTGATGCATGATCAGCGGATCGGAACCTTCGACATAAAATGGTTCATAACCGTAACCACGCATCAGTTCGTCCAGCTCATTCGGAGGAATGCGACCCAAAACGGTCGGCCCTGCAATCTTTGCATCATTCAAATGCAGAATCGGCAAAACGGCACCGTCGAAAACCGGATTGATGAATTTGTTGGAATGCCAGCCGGTCGCCAACGGCCCGGTTTCGGCTTCACCGTCACCGACCACACAGGTCACGATCAGATCGGGATTGTCGAAAGCCGCGCCGAAAGCGTGCGACAGGGAATATCCCAGCTCGCCACCTTCATTGATCGAGCCCGGCGTTTCGGCGGCAGTATGGCTTGGAATACCGCCCGGGAAAGAAAACTGGGTAAACAGCTTTTTCATCCCTTCCTCGTCTTCGGAGACGTTGGGATAAAATTCGCTGTACGTTCCTTCAAGGTAGGTATTGGCAACCAGAGCAGGACCACCATGTCCCGGACCGGTAACGAAAATCATGTCCAGATCGTATTTCTTGATCACACGATTCATATGGACATAAACGAAATTCAGGCCCGGTGTCGTACCCCAGTGTCCCAGCAAACGCGGCTTGATATCGTCAGGCTTTAAAGGTTCGCGCAACAAAGGATTATTGAACAGATAAATCTGTCCGACGGACAAATAATTGGCTGCACTGAAATAGGCATTCATTTTATGCAGCATGTCAACCGACAAAGGTTCACTGCTCTTATCAAGCTTTCCCGCTTTAGCCATATTCATTTCCTTTCTATTCTTTCGAACTCGGCCTGCCAAATGCAACAAGATCCAAATGACAATTTTTTAGGTAAGTGAACATCTATTCTTTTTGAAATAACAGAACCTTGCCATCAGTCGTGGCATGGCAAAATTATTTACTCGAATAGGTAATAACTCTCTTTGACTGGCAAAGACAGCCTCATCAACAATATAACAGGAAAAAAACCCATTTAGCCACTTTGACAGCGCCAAGATTTGAAAAACTGCGATTGATCAATTTTTGAAGTGAAAAGAGCTTATTTTTTTTCTTTTTCAGGTCTTTTCCAGTCATTTATCGTCGTTTGTTTCGCACGGGAAACCGTCAGCGATCCGGCAGGAACGTCTTTTGTCAGCGTCGTACCGGCTCCGACAGTCGCACCGCTACCCACCTTGACAGGTGCAACCAGTTCGCAATTGGTACCGATGAAAACATCGTCCTCAATGACCGTCTTGTGTTTGTTGGCGCCATCGTAATTACATGTAATCGCCCCGGCACCGATATTCACACGTGAACCGACCGTCGAGTCGCCGACATAGGCAAGATGATTCGCCTTGCTGTGTGAAGCAATCTGGCTATTTTTGACTTCAACGAAATTACCGATATGCACTTCTTCACCCAGTTCGGCTCCCGGCCTCAAACGGGCGTAAGGTCCGATCAGGGAAGCCGAACCGACTTTCGCGCCTTCGAGATGACAGAAAGGCCGGACTTCTGCATTCTTTCCAATATCACAATCCCTGATGACACAATTCGCCCCGATAAAAACACCATCGTCCAAAACGACATGGCCTTCGAAAACACAATTGACGTCGATAAACACGTCACGGCCGCATGTCAGGGAACCGCGTATGTCGATGCGATCGGGATCAGCCAGACCGACACCTTTATCGAGCAGGGCTTCTGCCATATTCTTCTGGTAAATCCGTTCCAGTTCGGCCAGCTGTCTCTTGCTGTTGACCCCCAGCGTTTCCCAAATCGCATCCGGCTGGGCCGAGGTCACTTCAATCTGTTCTGCAACCGCTTTGCCGACGATATCCGTCAGGTAATATTCCCCCTGCGCATTGTTATTGGAAAGAGAAGACAACCAGCGTTTCAGGGGAACCGTCGGAATCACCATGATTCCTGTATTGATCTCATTGACGGCAAGTTCAACGGAATTACCGTCCTTTTGTTCGACGATGCGGTTTATCTGTCCGTTATCACGGATGATTCTTCCATAACCCGTCGGATCGTCCAGTTCGGCAGTCAGGATTGCGAGCTTGTTCGCTCCTGCTGCCTCAAGCAGTCGCGACAAGGAAGCCTGTCCAATCAGGGGAACATCGCCATACAAAACCAGTGTCGGCATGGACTCATCCAGCAAGGATACTGCCTGCATGACAGCATGGCCGGTACCAAGTTGCGGTTCCTGTTTGACGAATGCCAGATCGTTTTCCGTTATTTTTTTCTGCACCAGCTCACCACCATGTCCATACACCACAATCAGTCTGCCGGGGTTCAACGAACGGGCGGTATCCAGAACATGTGCAAGCAGGGGCTTTCCGGCAAGGGAATGAAGCACTTTGGGCAAATCCGAATTCATGCGTTTGCCCATACCGGCAGCCAGAATAACGATATTCATGAGATCAATAGATAAAAGTTAACAGATGAACAAAAAACCGGACAAAACCGGCACAGGTACTATGATACCGCTTCGAATACACCGATAGGACGGTTTTTAGTCACTTTATTCCATTTGAAAATTTGTCCGTTCATCAGGATATACACACCTGTGGGCAATAACTGGACAGCGCTGACGGCAAACCCGAGATTGAAAAAAGCATCGGAACGGTCGAATTCATACGGAATCATGGCGCCGGTCAGGACAATCGTTTTTTCAAGTGCCGCTTTTCCCAGTACCGCCGCCGTGTCCTGCATCGTATCCGTTCCATGTACGATGACAATCCGGTCGGCCGGAATTTCGCGACAGGACTTCAGGATATTCTCACGATCAGCGTCCTGCATGTCCAGCGAATCCAGCATCGTCAACTCTTGGAATGTATACGATTGAGATACCCGGGCGCGTTCCATCATGGCTGGAATGTGGCTCGATGTAAAAACGAGCTCACCCGTGATTTCGTCATAATGTTTTTCAAAGGTTCCGCCAGTGGCGATAATATGCAGGTTCATATATTCCATCAGAAATAACAGAAATGGCGCGGGATCGGATTAACGTAGTGAAGCTTGCTCCACCCCGGCGGACATGGCAATGACGGGCCGTCGTAATCGGGGACACCTTGCCTGAGCGGATAAACAGGCAATACATTGGACACGGAGCCGTCCGGGTTCAGCCTCTTTTCAAGGCTATACATGTAATCGGGAAGCACAGCCTCACAAATCCGCCTGAACCAGACTACATGCTCCTCATCTTCTCCAAGGGCATTCGCAAGCCCTTCCGGATCGAATCTGGCGAGGGCATCGATCAGTTCATCTGCCGTTGCCCCCGGCAAATCACCCCAGCCCATCACAGGATTGAATATATAGTCTGCACCTGAACCGTACCAGCCCTCTCTCCAGGGCCTTTGCAGCCATGTCCTGCAACCGGTAAACAGATGCCATCTCCAGTGCATTCCGGCATCCTTGGGCCATGAATAGAGATAAAGACGCTGATATCCGGCAGTGTGCAACTTCAAAACCATCTCCATCAGACGGCCGTGGGGCATCCTGTCAGGTGGAGAAAGCCTGAACAGAATCGGTTCGCCATCGGCATGCTGGACTTCATCCGTCGACAAATTCAGATCGAGACAACGCTGCTCATTGCCGAAACGGGCCGACACCCAGCCAGTCAGCAAATTGACGGCTGTGAGCACACCGTAACCACGGTAACGGTGAAAAATAACGGTTCCTGGAGCAATCGGTTTCATTCAAATATTATAAACATTATCCATATCCAGACAGTCACAAGCAGTGTGACGGATTTATTCTTTTTCAGGTTCTGGTTCTTCGGCCACGGACGATTCCATCATTTCCTTTCGGCTCTCCGGCGTTTCCAGACTGATACGACCGATCGCGCCGGTACGGTAATCCTGAAGGAAAGAATGGGCACCTTTATCGACATCCAGTTCACCGCCACGGATTTTGAATCCGCGTTTCATCGCCACTCCTTCGACAACGCCATAGCCATCGAGTTCATCGACCTTCAGACCATACCGGGCTTCAAGCAAGTGCGGATAACGCTTTAACAAAACCTCGCCAAGGAAGGCAGCGACCTCGTCCTCGATCAGGGCATTCACCCCGACTGCATGGCTTGCCGCCAACATATATCCATCGCTGGGATACATGATCTTCGGCCAGAGCAAACCCGGTGTATCCGTCAACACCATATTTTTGTTCAGATAAAGCCGCTGCTGTGTTTTCGTGACCGCAGGTTCATCACCCACAGCTGCCACACGCCGCTTCAGCAGCATATTCATCAACGTTGACTTGCCCACATTTGGAATTCCCATGATCATTATTCTGGCCGTTTTTCCGGGACCGGTTCGATGAGGAATGATTTTCTGACAAATACCCGGAATTTTCGCCACTTCCGCAGGATTCCTGCATGACAGGGCAATCGCATTGACCCCCTTCTGACTATTATAGAAATCAATCCATTGCTTTGTCGCAACCGGATCGGCCAAATCGCTCTTGTTAAGAATTTTAAGACAGGGACGCTGGCGATGAAGCCTAAGCTGTTCCACCATGGGATTGCTGCTGGCTCCGGGAAGCCTTCCGTCGAGAACCTCGATCACGAGATCGGTCGTCTCCATTGTTTCCGCCGCTTTTTTTCGTGCGGCATTCATATGCCCCGGAAACCATTGAATTGCCATTTTTTCGTTCCTTAATCGACCCGTGCCAATGTTTTCACGTGTGCGACAACACTGTTCGCCAACGCTTTCAGGTTATAACCGCCCTCCGAAAAACTGACGACACGATTCTGGCTGTACTCAGCTGCGATATCCATCACCTGCTTCGTTATCCAGGCATAGTCTTCCTCAACCAGATTCATATCGCCAAGAGGATCGTCCCTGTGCGCATCGAAACCGGCAGAAATAAAAATCATCTCCGGTTTATGTTTATGCAAGGCTGGAAGCCATTTTTCAGTGACTACCTTGCGAATGACATCGCCGCCAGTGCCCTTCGGTACAGGCACATTCACCATATTCGCCCGCGCTTTCTCATTGCCGCAGAAGGGGTATAAATACTCCTGATAATAACTGACCATCAAAACACTGGGCTCGTACGAGAAAATATATTCCGTTCCATTTCCGTGATGAACGTCAATATCGACGATAGCGACGCTTTTCAATCCATGAATCTTGATCGCTCTCATGGCAGCGATTGCGATATTGTTGAAAACACAAAAGCCCATCGCTTCCCCAATAGTCGAATGATGACCGATAGGACGTTCGATGCAAAACGCATTTTCGATTTCACCGGCCAACACGGCATCCGTTGCAGCGACAGCCGCACCAGTCGTTCGCAAGGCTGCCTGCCAGCTGTATTGATTCAGGGGGGTTTCATCCACGTAAGAATAGTCGCCCGGCGCAGGAATGTCGTTTTTCACTTTCAAAATCATGTCCTGCGTATGGACACGGCGGATATCTTCTTCCGTGGCTTCAGGAGACAAACGATATTCCAGAACACGGTCCAGTCCGTTTTCTTTCAAGGCGTCCATGATCACCTGCATACGCGCAGGACTTTCAGGATGATTTTCTCCCATTTCATGCAACTGGCAAACCGGATGATAATAAAGAGCAGTAGTCATATATTCTCAAATCTTGAATTCGGTCAAACTATACAGATACTTTGATGGCGCATGCGCATACTCCAGAGAGCAGTCCATCAATACAATTGCGTTTAAAAGTTGTTTAACTGATTTTTTATATTGCGCAACGCTTTCCAATCGTTATACTTCATTTTTCGATGGATTGTTCCAGTATTTCATCCCATGATGATATTTGATTCCGGCAGAAAAACTGCCCTGATGTTCTTTATTTCGATCCTGTTTCCGCTAATTTGTTTCGGACAGGTTTCCGAAAAAAACACCAGCCAGCCCGAATCGACATGTTCTTCTTCTCCAAACATGCCGGGTTCTGTCGAGTCTGGCGAAGCCGCTATTCCATTTACGATCGAACCACCGCTGGCCGATTTCATCGACCGTTTTTCAACAAAATATCATGTCGATAAAAACCGGTTAAATTGTCTTTTCCAAGGAACAAGGGTCAATCATACCGCAATCAGGCTGATGAAACCGTCGGGCTCGGGTAAAACAAAAAACTGGCAGGCTTATCGGCAAAGAATGATTGAACCTGTCCGGGTCAATGCCGGCGTTCGCTTCTGGAACACCTATGAAAAATATCTCGACAGGGCCGAAAAAGAATACGGGGTTCCTGCCTACATTATCGTCGGTATCCTCGGTATTGAAACCATTTATGGAAGAGACACTGGCCGTTTCCGGACACTCGATGCACTGACTACACTGGCCTTTTACTACCCCGAGACACCCAACAAGGCCAGCCGACAGGAATTTTTCCGCAAGGAGCTCGAACAATTCCTTCTGTTAAGCTCCCAAAACCAGGTAGATCCGTTAAGCATCTACGGATCGTACGCTGGCGCCATAGGCTGGCCGCAATTCATGCCCGGCAGTATCCGCGCCTATGCAGTCGATTTTGATAAAGACGGAAAAATCGATCTGGAAAATTCTGCTATTGACGCCATTGGCAGTGTCGCCAATTTCCTGAAACAGCACGGCTGGAAAACCGGCAAACCCGTTATTTTCCCGGCTACAGCTGACGTGGATTGCCCACTTCCCGAAACCCTCTTCAATCAGGGATTGAAAGCGACATACTCTTTAAAAGAATTGAATGCACAATGCATTTCAACCGATCCCCTCGCCCCGGACAATCTTCTTTACGGTCTCGTTGACTTGCCCAATGGACCATATCCGACCGAATATCGGATCGGCACGGATAACTTCTTCGCCATTACCCAATATAACCGAAGCTACTTTTACGCCATGTCCGTAATCGAGCTTGGCAAAAAAGTTCTTCTCGAAAAAACAGGGCGTTACGCAGAGTGATGCATAAATCCTTATCTTTTTGTCATCTTTTACTTTATTTGTAATTGTTAAAGTTGTAAAATTATAAACATATTGAATTGATGCAAGATTTCCTCTTTTTTCATATCCGATAGAATCGAAATTGAAAAAAGTCTTGATCAGTTAAAGAAAATAGACGATATTGACGTTAGGCAACTTAACGTGATGAAAAAACATTTGCCAGTTTTCTCACGGCACACTAAATATATCTTGTCAGAGACAATTTTATTTATGCATAGATAAGTGAATTATACAAAACAGGATTTTTTAACATGACGAACAAAGCCAAAAATCCAACGATACAGCCAGAAGAAGACCGTCTGGAAGATCGTATATATGATCCAAACCGTCTGCTGGATACTCTGATTGTCCACCTGAACCTCAAAAATGATGCAGCGTTGTCACGTGCGCTGGAAGTCGCACCTCCTGTTATCAGTAAAATCAGACACAACCGGTTGCCGGTTGGAGCATCATTACTGATTCGTATGCATGAAGTCAGCGACTTGAGTATCAAGGAATTGCGCAGATTGATGGGTGATCGCCGTTCGAAATTCCGTATCAGCGACAAACAGTTCAAACCCAAAAGATCGACAGACAAATAAGGACAGCCGGACTTTTTTGCCAGTGTGGTTCTTATATTTACCGGGCTCAAAATACGCGATTTTGAGCCCTTGTCATCTCAGGCAGAAGCCTTCAGCCACGTATCGAGCGCTTGACGCAGCAGTTTTTCACCCTGCACGATATGCTCATCCTTGATAACCAACGCAGGGACATAGCGGATAACGTCATAACCCGCCAGTAATAAAAGCAAACCCTGTTGTGCTGCGGCAGCAGTTATTTCAGCTGCTTTGCCATGATATTTGTCCGACATCACCAGGCCAAGCATCAGGCCTTTTCCGCGAACACCGGCAAACACACCCGGATAATCAGCGACAACCCTTTCAAGACTTGCCTTCAGTTTATTGCCTGCCTCGGTAATGCGGGACAAAAATTCCGGCTTATTGATAATTTCAAGAGCCTTGTATGCAACGGCTGCGGCCAAAGGATTACCGCCGTATGTCGTTCCATGGGAACCGACCGAAAAGGCGTTGGCAATCTCTGTCGTCGTCAACATCGCCGCAATAGGAAAACCGTTTCCAAGCGCTTTGGCAGAGGTCATGATGTCCGGCGTAACGCCGTATCCCATATAGGCAAAAAGATCCCCTGTCCGTCCCATACCACACTGGATTTCGTCGAAAATCAGCAATGCATTTTTATCATCGCAAATCTGGCGCAATGCTTTCAGATACTCGGGACTTGCCGGGAGAATTCCCCCTTCTCCCTGAACGGGTTCAACTACAACGGCACAGACATCGTCACCTATTGCAGCACGAGCGGCCTCAATATCATTGAACGGAATATGATCGATTTGTTGCGGCAAGGGTTCGAAACCTTCCGTATATTTCGACTGTCCACCTACAGTAACGGTAAACAGGGTTCTTCCATGAAAGGAATGCAGACAGGAAACGATGCGGCTCTTCTTTGCGCCAAAGTGGTTGTGAGCCCATTTACGCGCCAGTTTGAAAGCCGCTTCATTCGCTTCGCCACCCGAATTACAGAAAAATACCTTCTCGGCAAAAGTGGCTTCAGTCAAGGCTTTCGCCAATTTCAGAACAGGCTCGTTGGTAAAGTAATTACTGACATGCCACAGCTTCTTTGCCTGATCGGTCAATGCTTCAACCAGCTCGGCAGGCGCATGTCCCAAACCGGAAACAGCGATACCGCCCGTCAGATCAAGGTAATGTTTGCCATCCTGATCCCAGAGATCAAGGCCCGATCCTCGAACCGGAATGAATGCATTTGGTGCAAATACAGGCACCATCACTTCATCAAAAGTCTGGCGATTCACTATCTTTTCATTATTGTCGACCGAAGTATTTGCCGGGGCATTCATTCCATGACTCCACTTTAAAAATTCAAATCAGAAAACAAAACTGCAATTCCCGGTTTCAGGCAAAACGATAAAGCCCGGAATCCTTGCAAGGAAATACAGTGTAAAAAGGAATTTTATACTTATCTCGCCTTCATGAGAGACAAATTCACCATTTTTGTATCAATACAAATTTGTCGGCAGGCAACATTAGCCGAAACATCCTGAATCTTTGTAAAAAATAACACGTTCACACCCGACAATTCACTCTAAGACTTTTCATTTTCCGTCACAGCAAGGATAATGCATTAGAAAAATAACCATCAGTTATGACAACCTGTTTTGATAGATAATCTACAATGAAAACTGATTCTTCTCCTATCGTTGCAATTGCCACCCCACCGGGACGCGGAGGTGTCGGCATTGTTCGTGTTTCAGGCAAAAATCTGGACCCACTTATCAACGAGCTTTTCAAGGACACAATGGCCGATTTGCCATTGACCCCTCGTTACGCTCATTTTCTGCCTTTTCTGGATGCCGATAAATCCATCATTGATGAAGGTCTTGCCATTTATTTCAAGGCACCGAATTCTTTTACCGGGGAAGATGTTCTCGAATTGCAGGGTCATGGCGGTACAACGGTACTGCAGATGGTACTGAAAAGATGCCTTCTAGCTGGTGAAAAAATCGATCTCAGAATGGCTGAACCCGGTGAATTCACCCGCCGCGCCTTTTTGAATGACAGAATCGACCTTGCTCAGGCCGAAGCGATCGCTGACCTGATCGATGCGACGACAGAAGAAGCCGTCCGTTCTGCTTCCCGCTCCCTGTCGGGTGTCTTTTCAAAAGAAATTCACGAACTGGTTGCCAATATCATTCAACTGAGAATGATGGTTGAATCATCACTCGACTTCCCGGAAGAAGACATCGATTTTCTGAAAAAGGAAAATGTCGAAGGACAGATCGCCAACATTCAGGAAGCGCTTTCAGCCATCATTGCCCAGTCCGCTCAGGGCGCATTGTTAAGAGAAGGTATCCACGTCGTACTGGCTGGCCAGACCAATGTCGGCAAATCGTCCTTATTGAATACCCTGGCCGGTTCCAATGTCGCCATCGTCACCCCGATAGCCGGAACGACACGGGACAAAATTACCGAAACCATCCAGATTGAAGGCGTTCCCGTCACCCTGATCGATACGGCAGGCATTCGTGCCAACAGCGCCGAAGATGAAGTCGAACGCATCGGTATTGAACGGACATGGACAGAAATCGGCAAGGCAGATGTTATCCTGCATTTGCTCGACGCCAGCCTCGGGCCAACCCGCGCAGACGAAAAAATCGCTGCAGACTTCCCGGAAAACATTCCTGTCATCCAGATCTGGAACAAAATCGATATTTCCGGACACAGGCCTTCCGTCGATTCCATGTTCGGCATCACGCAGGTCTACCTGTCGACCCAGACAGAACAGGGCATCGACCTGTTAAGGGATGAATTGCTGAAGATCGCAGGATGGACACAAACGGGTGAATCGACCTATCTCGCCCGTGAACGTCATCTGACCGCCATGAAAGTAGCCGAACAGCATCTGGCAATCGCCTCAGAACACGCAACAGCGGCAAATCCATCTATCGACCTGCTGGCTGAAGAATTGAGGCTGGCTCAGGATGCCTTGAACAGCATTACCGGCGAATTCACGTCTGACGACCTGCTCGGCCTGATATTTTCCCGTTTCTGTATCGGCAAATAATTCTCCCGCTTTGAGCACTCCATGAAATTCGCCCGGATTTCATGGAGTTTGTTTTCTGCGCCGTTCTGTTCTGTCCTTTACACAACCGCAACCTTCTCCGGCAAAAAACTGATTCATTTCATTCAAACAAGTAAATATGTCTGTTTGGAAGATATTCATTTAAAATAGAGGGTTCCAAAGGAACTACTTATGTCCATTTCCCCTACACAAGAAATTATTGACGAGCTGCGCGCCGGTCGCATGGTTATTCTGGTTGACGATGAAGATCGTGAAAACGAGGGTGACCTGATGATTGCCGCTGATTTCGTCACCCCGGAAGCCATCAACTTCATGGCCAAATACGCGCGTGGTCTGGTTTGCCTGACACTAAACAGGGAGCGGTGTGATCAATTGGGCCTTGCCCCGATGGCTCGTGACAACCGCAGCTCATATAACACGGCATTCACTACTTCGATCGAGGCTGCTGAAGGAGTGACCACCGGCATTTCGGCCTACGACCGTGCCCGCACCGTACAGGTTGCCGTGGCAAAAAATGCAAAACCGCAAGACATCGTGCAGCCCGGACATATCTTTCCGATCACGGCAAAAGAAGGTGGTGTATTGATGAGGGCAGGCCATACCGAAGCCGGATGCGATCTGACGGCATTGGCAGGTCTGACCCCGGCGAGCGTCATTTGTGAAATCATGAATGAAGACGGTTCGATGGCACGACTGCCGGAATTGCTTGAATTTGCAGATAAACACCATCTCAAAATCGGTACGATTGCCGATCTGATCAGCTATCGTAACCAGCACGAAAGCATCATAGAACGCATTGCCGAAAACGAACTGAATACGGCAGCTGGGGCATTTCATGGCATCGTTTATCGCGACAAACCCAGCCTGTCCGTCCATCTGGCCCTTGTCAAAGGCGACATCACACCGGATGAAGAAACACTCGTCAGAGTCCACCAGCCTCTCTCTATGGTTGATCTCATCGAAACCCGTTTCACATCCCATTCATGGAACCTTCTGGATTCCATGAAAAAAATACATGCATCCGAACGTGGAATACTTGTATTATTGAACTGTAGCGAAGAATCGGCAGAATCATTTGTCGACAATTTCAACGCTCTGGGCAAACAAAAAACAAACGATTCGGCGTCAGCAAAAAGTGAAATCATTCGAAATCACGGAATCGGCGCGCAAATTCTTCGGGATATCGGTGTCGGCAAAATGAAACTGTTGGCCAATCCCAAGAAAATGCCTTCTATGACAACCGGCTTCAATCTGGACATAACCGGTTATCTGGACAGTAAAGACATTTAACATTCATCCACGACCAAGGAGAACGATGATGACCGTCAACACTTTTGAAATTGATCTTCAAGGCCAGGATCTGAGAATCGGTATTGTCCAGTCCCGCTTTAACGAAGAAATCTGCCGCGGTCTTTTAGGCGCCTGTCTGGAAGAACTCAAACGGCTTGGCGTCGCCGATGAAGACATTCTTGTCGCCACTGTTCCGGGAGCACTGGAAATCCCGACAGCGCTCCAGAAAATGGCTGAATCGCAACAATTCGACGCCCTGATCGCCGTCGGTGGGATCATCAAGGGAGAAACCTATCATTTCGAACTGGTTTCCAATGAGTCCGCCGCCGGTATTTCACGTGTCGCCCTCGACTTCGACATGCCAATTGCGAATGCCATTTTAACGACTTATACGGATGAGCAGGCTGAAGCGCGCATGGTTGAAAAAGGAACCGAAGCCGCCCGCGTCGCTGTCGAGATGGCCAATCTTGTCATGGCAATCGATGAGCTGGAACCACCTGAAGAAGACGAATAACATTTTCACAAAGCATTTTTGTTTGTGACATTTCCTGCATTATTAAAATGAAAACTACATCAGTCCATGCCAATCCATCCAAAAACCGTTCACCCCGGCACCGGTCGAGGGAATTTGCATTGCAAGGCTTGTATGAATGGTTATTGAACCGTGATGACGCACCTGTCATCATTGAGCATATCCGGCAGGCACACGGATTCGACAAGGCAGATACGGGCCACTTCGTCACGCTTTTGTCAGGCAGCATTCATCAGGCAGACAAATTACGCGAAGAACTCGCACCACATATAGACCGTCCGCTTGAAGAATTGTCCCCTGTCGAACATGCCATTCTGCTTCTGGGTGCATTTGAGCTAAGCAATCACATTGAAATACCGTATCGGGTCGTCATCAACGAAGCTGTCGAACTGACCAAATCGTTCGGTGGGATTGACGGCCACAAATTCGTGAATGGCGTTCTGGACAAGCTGGCAGCGAAATTGCGGCCCGTCGAAGTGGAAGCCGATCGCAAGGCATAAAACAATGGCGCCGTTCAGTAAACTGACCGGCGCCACATTTTCAGACCTGAACGGCTTCGGCTTTTTTGTCGGAGCCGATTTCTTTTCTTTCATCCAGCTTCAGGCGATGCCAGATTTCCCGGGTCGTTGCAGCCTTGTTCAGGCTATAGAAATGAAGACCCGGCGCACCACCTGCCAGTAACTGTTCACACAGTTCCGTGACGACATCCAGACCGAATGCGCGAATCGAAGCCAGATCGTCGCCATAACTTTCCAGCCTCAGGCGAATCCAGCGTGGAATTTCCGCTCCACACATATCGGAAAATTGCGCCAGTTGTTTGAAATTGGTAATCGGCATAATACCGGCAATAACAGGAATATCGACACCCGCTTTCTGCACATTTTCCATAAAACGAAAATAAGAGGAAGCATTGTAGAAATACTGCGTGATTGCAGCATCAGCTCCCGCCTGCGCCTTACGAACAAAATTGTCTACATCATCCTGCAAGGACTTTGCCTGAGGATGCATTTCCGGATAAGCAGCTACATCGATGCGAAACCAGTCGCCCGTTTCGGCTCGGATAAATTCAACCAGTTCATTGGCATAACGGAATTCTCCCAAAACACCATAAGAACTCGGCAAATCGCCACGAAGGGCAACAATATGTCTGATACCGTTTGCACGACACTCATTCAGTCGTTCCCTGACAGACTCCCGCGTCGTTCCGATACAGGTTACATGAGGAGCCGCCTCAAATCCTTCCTTCTGGATTTCCAGAGCGATATTGTGCGTTCCCTGTTGTGTCGAGCCACCCGCACCGTAAGTGATCGAAAAGTATTTTGGCGATAACTCGGCCAGTTCTGCACGTGTCTTTCGCAGTGCTTCGATCCCTTCCGGCGTCTTGGGAGGAAAAACTTCAATACTGAAACTTTTTTGTGTTGGCATTTAATTTTTCAATAGCAAAGTGGACAATGCCCACGAAATGATACTGTAAAGCAGTGCTCCCCCTATCGCAGCCCAGAAGCCGCTGACATAAAAACCGTCCACCATTCTGGAAACCAGCCAGAAAAGCAAACCGTTGATGACAAAAATGAAAAGACCCAGTGTCACCAGCGTTACAGGCAATGTCAACACAACGAGAATCGGCCGGATCAGCGCATTGACCAGCCCAAGTACCAGCGCCGCTATCAACGCAGTCCAGAAGCCGGAAATCCTGATCGACGTCATCAGATAAGGTAAGACGAGCAAAGCAACCGTATTAATCAGCCAGACGATGAGAATACGCATGATTCCCCTCCAAAAAAATGGTGGAACACTTGTTCAGACTTCAGATGGTATTTGATACCGTATGAGCATCATATCCAAAATTCGTCTGGCTAAAGTGACGGAAAATGAATTCCGTTCACTTTTTGATATCGATTAATATCGGTAGTGGTTCGGTTTGTACGGACCTTCCTTTTTGACACCGATATAAGCGGCCTGTTCATCCGACAGTTCGGTCAACACCGCATTCAATTTCTTCAATTGCAAGCGGGCGACTTTCTCATCAAGATGTTTCGGCAGGGTATAAACGCCGACTGGATATGCTTCGGTATTGGTAAACAGTTCGATCTGTGCAATCGTCTGATTGGCAAAAGACGAACTCATGACATAAGAAGGATGGCCTGTACCACAACCCAGATTGACCAGACGGCCTTCTGCCAGAAGAATGATTCTGTTGCCGTTCGGGAGAATAATATGATCGACCTGAGGTTTGATATTGTCCCAGGTGTATTTTTTCATCGAGGCGACATCGATTTCATTATCAAAGTGACCGATATTGCAAACGATAGCCTGATCTTTCATCTTCACCATATGGTCATGGGTAATGACATGGTAATTGCCGGTACAGGTAACGAAGATATCAGCCATTTCTGCCGCATAGTCCATCGTAACGACCCGATAACCTTCCATCGCAGCCTGAAGCGCACAAATCGGATCCACTTCAGTTACCCAGACCTGTGCCGAGAGTGCTTTCAAAGCCTGGGCACAACCCTTGCCGACGTCACCATAACCGCAAACCACAGCCACCTTGCCTGCGATCATCACGTCTGTCGCCCGTTTGATACCGTCTACCAGCGATTCACGGCAACCATACAGATTGTCGAATTTGGACTTGGTAACGGAGTCGTTCACATTAATGGCGGGGAACTTCAGTTTTCCTTCTTCATGCATCTGGTACAGACGATGAACACCCGTTGTGGTTTCTTCAGTAACGCCCTTGATTTCCTTGATACGTTTGGAATACCAGTTCGGATCGGTTTTCAAATGACGTTTGATGGCATTGAAAAGACAAACCTCTTCTTCCGAACCCGGATTATCCAGAACCGTGGCATCTTTTTCAGCACGGCTTCCCAAATGAAGCAAAAGGGTTGCATCACCACCATCATCTAGAATCATGTTCGAATAACCACCGTCAGGCCATTCAAAAATGCGATGAGTGAATTCCCAGTAGTCATCCAGCGATTCACCCTTGAATGCGAACACAGGCGTGCCATTGGATGCGATCGCTGCGGCAGCGTGATCCTGCGTAGAGTAAATATTACAGGAAGCCCAGCGCACTTTTGCGCCAAGCGCTTCCAGCGTCTGGATCAATACAGCGGTTTGAATAGTCATATGCAGCGAACCGCTGATACGTGCGCCCGACAAGGGCTTGGAAGCAGCATATTCTTCCCGAATAGCCATCAAACCCGGCATTTCGGTTTCTGCAATCCTGATTTCCTTATTACCCCATGCAGTTAAATCGGGGTCGGCAATGTAAAAATCCTGTTCGGTTTTGGATACAGCGTTCATCACGCTCTCCTTTCTAAAATAATGAGAAAAAAGTAACGTGAGCGCCGTTTTGAAGAATCCGAGCCTGGCTAAAATATTTCCGTATTTTTCAACTATATGGCAGAAATGACGGAATCATTTTGTTGCAACGCTCCTCGGACGTGCGGCAATATTACATGAAAAAAGGCAACTTGTTAAATTTTCGCAGTCACTACGATAAGTATCGACAATAAAACCGCTTCAGTTGCCCAGAGGTGAACCGGCTTGCAAGCCATTTTGTCTTGCAAAATCCGGTGCCGGTATTTTTTCTCCTGATTCAAGCTGGATCTGGAAAATCCGGATTTCACCACCTTGCCCTCCGACAAAAACGCTCTTTTCATCCACTTCAACAATCGAACCCGGTCTTCCCCGAACGTTTTCAGCCGCAGCATGAAGATGTTTTCTTGCATCCAGAACGATAAATTTCAGACCGTTTACCGTACTCCATGCTCCCGGCTTCGGATTGCATCCCCTGATGAGGTTATAAACCTGATTGACATGATTATTCCAGTTAATCCTCGCATCTATGGTTCTGAACCAGCCTTCGTAACTGGCTACACTATTATCCTGTTCCTTTTCTTCATAATCGCCAGAGGCAATACGGTCTGCCGTCTCCAGCAAAGCGTCGATGCCCAAAGGAAATAAACGCCGGTGATACAAAGCACCCAAGGTCTCATCCGGCTCTATCGAAACCCTCTTTTGCAGCAGAATCGGCCCTTCATCCATTCCATCTGTAGGACGAAAAACGGTAATGCCCGTTTCTTTTTCACCACACACAATCGCCCAGTTAATGGCACTTGGCCCGCGATATTTCGGTAACAGCGAAGGATGAAACTGAATCGTGCCGTACTTCGGGATTTTCGTGAATTCTTCCGGAACAAACTGGAGCACATAAGCCATGACAGCCATGTCGGATTTCAAATCGGCAATCGCCGACAGAGCCTCGGGACTTCCCAGATCGCTAAACTGGAATAAGGGAATACCTTTATCCATTGCATAAAGTTTCAGGGTATCCGGCTCAGCCCCTTTTTTATCAGGCGCGACAAATACGCCGACAATCTCATGCCCACGAGACTGAAAAGCCTCTAAAACCGCTTTTCCGAATCTACGTTGCCCGACAATGACAATACGCATGGAAACCCCTTATGCACAAAAAAAGATGGGTGGACAAGCCACCCATCCTGCAGAAAGTTTAATGAATCACTTCATTAAAGCAATACCACCAA
>OGXI01000541.1_pt1 | contig 33565 bp, 28 predicted proteins | sample 1576221 | NCBI WGS metagenome assembly OGXI01 (sample SAMEA3541523, study PRJEB24748) | human gut metagenome | biome: human gut; feature: human-associated habitat; material: faeces | place: China | collected 2012
TTCTGGTTCAGCCATTCTTGGTTCGAGTCCAGGCATCCCAGCCAATGACCCTCGCAGATGCGAGGGTTTTTTGTTTTTCGCAAGTATGTCTGCCAGTACAACATAGTCCAAGAAAATTGCACTACCCTAGGAAGCATGACTGAATTGCAGAACGCAGCAAAAGCCGCCGCCACGCGACCGCGCATCCAACCGGCGGAAGAAGGCGACGATCGCCCGCTTTCCGTATCCGCGCGACTGGGACGATTGCAATTCCACCAATCCGGCAAATTCCGCGTTCTGCAGCTTGCCGACATTCAAGACGGGCCGAAAGTCAGCAAAGACACCGTCAAACTCATCGAAGCGTCACTGGATGCCACAAGGCCGGATATCGTCATCTTCACCGGCAATCAGATCGCAGGATATGATCCCGCATACGCGCAAACCACGCGCAAACGTCGTTGGAGCGCTGCCGCGGGGATTTCCTCCAAAACCGCTTCATCCAAGTCTTCCGAAGCGTCAGAACGGTTCGAAGCTGCGCTGGAACGCACCTGCGCATCCGTGCGCGCCACTGTCGAACAGCTCGTGCGTCCGCTTGCCGATCGCGGCATTCCGTGGGCGGTGACATTCGGCAACCACGATTTTCAATGCGGGCTCAGCAATGCGGAAATCGAAAGCATTTGCAGGGAATTTCCCGGATGCGTGAACCCTGAGCCTACGGGAGGCGAGAGCGGCCTCGGGGGCGCAAATTCTGCAAATTCTGTGGGAAGCATGGATTCTGCGGAAGATGCAGGTTTCGTGCAACTCCGGGCGGAATCGTATTTGCCGAATCAGCGCGTATTCGCTTGCGAGCCGGGCACCTTCGCATTGCCGGTTGCCGATGTGGACCATACGATGTCCGTGCTGGGCTTGGTATTGCTGGATTCAGGCGATTACGCACGTTCCGGCGGGTACGGAAGCCCGTCCGCGGAGGCGTTGCGATTTCTTGCCGAAGTGCCGGAAATGATGGCCACGCAATCTCAGAAACAGGCAGGATCGCACGAAACCGCGCAATCGCAGGAACCGGCGGTCCCGTGCATGGTATTCCAGCATTTTCCGGTGCAACAGTATTACCAACTGCTTAAGCCGGCCGCGGCGAATGCGGCGCGTGCGATTGAAGGCTACCGCAATTTCGCTGGAAAACATTACGTTTTGGATGAGGAAAAAACGCTTCCCGGCAGTTATCTGGGGGAGGGTGTCAGCTGCCCGGATGCCGACAGCGGTGAATTCGCGATATTGGAACAGCATGACTATTTTGCGATTTCCGCGGGACATGATCACCGCAACGCATTCGTTGGAACAGTGCCGGTTTCGCGAGAAATGGCCTCGGCTGATGCGCAGACGGCGGCTTCGCCAGGCAAGGTTGGCGGTCTGATGATGATCGCGTCGCCCACCAGCGGTTTCGGATCGTATGGTCCGGTGCCGCAGAAGCGGGCCGCGCGGCTGATCGAGTTCGACATCCGCCATCCGTACGAGCCGCGTACGCAGCTGCTTGAATACGGCGAATTGGTGGGCAAACCGAGCGCGGGCAAGGCGTACGCGTACGGCATGACCAGTGAATCGAAGCCCGAATCCGAAGGCGTGGATCTGCTGCATCGGCCGACATGGTGGAGCAAACTGTTGACTTGGCTGCGTAAGAAGTAGCTGAAAAGAGCGAAACGACAAATCCTGCAAGGAAATGGCAAAACTTGCGGAAGGCAGGAAATAGCAAAACCGTGTCCTGCATGCATCGCGGAACACGGTTGAGAGGCTGTATATTGCCCGTCAGCGACCGGAAGAAGCCTTAATCAAGGCGTCGGTCAAATACTTGCCGGCAGCCATAACCAGCGGGGCGTAACGGCGTCCGGGATTGGACCCCATACGACCGTCCGGGCCGGAAATCGAAATTGCGGCAATCACCTGACCGGAAGCATTGCGAATCGGCGCGGAAATCGAGCATACGCCTTCATCGCGCTCGTTGACCGACTCGGCCCAACCGCGCTTGCGCACGGCGGTAAGCTTGGCCGCGGTGAACTTGGCGTGACGCAATCCCTGATGCAGGCGTTCGGAATCCTCCCAAGCCAGCAAAATCTGGGCCGCGGAACCGGCCTCCATCGACAGCATCGCACCAACCGGAATGGAATCACGCAAACCGGAAGCGCGCTCCACGGCGGCGATGCACACGCGCATATCGCCCTGACGGCGGTAAATCTGCGCGGATTCGCCAGTGCGATCCAGCAACGTCTGCAAAATCGGCGCGGCTGCGGTCAGCAAACGATCCTCGCCGGCAGCAGCGGCCAATTCCGCAAAACGCGAGCCAAGCACGAAACGACCATGCTGATCACGCAACACAAAACGGTGACGCTCCAACGCAATCGCCAGTCGATGCGCGGTCGGTCGGGCCAAGCCCGTCGAGGAAACCAGCTGTCCGAGCGTTGCCGGACCGGATTCAAGCGCGTCAAGGATTTTGACGGTCTTGTCAAGCACACCCACACCGGAATGAATCTCATTGCTTTGAGAAGACGTCGTGTGGTGGGTCTCAGCTGGAAGCTCAGTCTCATCCGACTGCGATTCAGGCATGGTGGTGCTTGTATTCGAAGAAGTCATAAGAGGGATTATGCCATCTCACATATTGAAATGCAAAATGTACGCAATGTCGGACTGCGGTAGAGCAGGTATTTTAATCTTTACTCAGTTATGGAAAAAGCTGGAAAAAATCTGAATTTTCAACGATTTTGTAGGTACATACGGGGAGGTATGCCACAATCGCGGCGATTTTGACATGATCTGGAGTGAACTTGGCCCATATGTGATGTGTGCGTTGCATGCAAGTATCTCATATACCGGCATAAACGCGTTCGAACCAGGCTCGAACACCATAGGCTTATAGCACGAACAACGCGGGTTGGCAATACCGCGAGGAAAAAGCGAGGAAAAATTCGAGGAGGTCCCGCAATGGGAACGACATTGGCCGAGAAGGTCTGGGCCGATCATTTGGTACGCAAGGGTAGCGATGGGGCTCCCGACCTGCTGTACATCGACCTGATGCTCATGCACGAAGTGACCAGCCCGCAGGCGTTCGAAGGTCTGCGTCTGGCGGGACGCAAGCCGCGTCACGTCGACCAGCTGATCGCCACGGAAGACCACAACACGCCGACCGTCGACATCGACCGTCCGAATCCGGACGAGACCTCGGCGCTCCAGCTGAGCACGCTGGAAAAGAACTGCAAGGATTTCGGCGTGCGTCTGTGCCCGCTCGGCGACGCTGACCAGGGCGTGGTCCACGCGTTCGCTCCGGTGCTGGGCCTGACCCAGCCGGGCATGACCATCGTGTGCGGCGATTCGCATACCTCCACCCACGGCGCGTTCGGCGCTATGGCCATCGGCATCGGCACCTCCGAAGTGGAGCACGTCATGGCCACGCAGACCCTGAGCCTGAAGCCGTTCAGGACCATGGCCGTGAACATCGAGGGCGACCTGCCGAAGGGCGTCACCGCCAAGGATATTATTCTGGCCATCATCGCGAAGATCGGCACCGGCGGCGGCCAGGGCCACGTCATCGAATACCGTGGCGAAGCCATCAAGAAGCTGTCGATGGATGCCCGCATGACCATCTGCAACATGTCCATCGAAGCCGGCGCCCGCGCAGGCATGATCGCCCCGGACGAGGTGACTTTCGAATACCTGAAGGGCCGTCCGCACGCGCCGGAAGGTGAGATGTGGGACAAGGCCGTCGAATATTGGAAGACGCTGAAGACCGATGACGATGCCGTGTTCGACAAGGAAGTGACCATCAACGCCGAAGACCTCGAGCCGTACGTCACGTGGGGCACCAACCCGGGCCAGGGCGTGAAGATCTCCGGCGTGGTGCCGGATCCGGCCTCCTTCAACGACGAGACCGAGCGTTCCGCCGCCGAGCGTGCCATCGCCTACATGGGACTGAAGCCGGGCATGCGCATCAAGGACATCGCCGTGGACACCGTGTTCATCGGCTCCTGCACCAACGGCCGTCTTGAGGACCTGCGCGTGGCCGCCTCCATCATGAAGGGCCACCACAAGGCCGACAACATCCACCGTGTGCTCGTGGTGCCGGCATCCTCCCGCGTGCGTCTGCAGGCGGAGAAGGAAGGCCTCGACAAGATCTTCAAGGACTTCGGCGCCGAATGGCGTAACGCCGGCTGCTCCATGTGCCTGGGCATGAACCCGGACAAGATGGTGGCCCGCGAACGTTCCATCTCCACCTCGAACCGCAACTTCGAAGGCCGTCAGGGCAAGGGTTCGCGCACGCATCTGGCGTCGCCGGCCGTCGCCGCCGCGACCGCCATCCGCGGCACCATCTGCTCGCCGGCCGACCTGTGAGCCTGCTGCGAGCGGAAGCTGCGAACGCAATCGTAAGTAATCGAAATATCGAAATCGAATATCGATAGGCAATCGAAGGATTTGTTGACATGGAAAAACTGACTACCCTTACCGGCGTGGCCGTGCCGCTTCGCCGTTCCAACGTTGATACCGACCAGATCATTCCGGCCGTGTTCCTGAAGCGCGTGAAGAAAAGCGGCTTCGACGACGCCCTGTTCTACGCGTGGCGCCGCGACCCGGAATTCGTGCTGAACAAGCCGGAATACAAGCAGGGCAAGATCCTTGTGGCCGGCCCGGATTTCGGCATTGGTTCCTCCCGCGAGCACGCCGTGTGGGCGCTGCACGATTACGGTTTCCGCGTGGTGATTTCCTCCCGTTTCGCCGACATTTTCTACGGCAACACCGCCAAGAACGGCGTGCTGGCCGCAATTATGCCGCAGGAATCCATTGAGCTGCTGTGGAAGCTGCTGGACGAGGAGCCGGGCCGCGAAATGACCGTCAGCCTGGAAGACCGTACCGTCACCTGCGGCGATGTGACGTTGCCGTTCGAAGTGAACGACTACACCCGCTGGCGTCTGATGAACGGCTACGACGACATCGACCTGACGCTGCAGCACGAAGACGACATCATCGCATACGAGAAGATGCGCGCCGAAAAGTTCCCGTTCAAGCCGAAGACCCTGCCGGTCAAGCGCGAGCCGGAACAGCCGATCGAATCCGCCCGTGAGGGTGAATACCCTGATTGGCAAGGCCCGTTGGCCGATCGCGGCATCATCTGACGCGATGGCTGGTCGGCAGTGCAGTGCACTGCCGACAGGGCCTTGCCCGAGTCCGAAACGAGGGCAGCAATGAGCCTGCGCGCAGCGCAGTCCGTAATTGCAGGACAAGCCCGTTGGCTGATCGCGACGGTAGCCCATTTCATCATTGGCTGACCGCAACCACATCTAACTTTTCCCAAGCCCGGCACCCAAGCCGGGCTTTTTGTTTACCTTCCATCACCTTTCCGCCAACAGCAAATTCCATAAAGCGGTGGCAAAGCGCGCGCAAAGCGGTGGTAAAATCATAATACGACGGCAAAGTGGCGGCAAAGCGAGCGTAAAACGCGTGGTAGGTAAGGCGGTGATGGCCAATGGACGGTAGCGAGCACGATGATGCCTGGTGGTCCCGGGAGGTTCCTCGGATGCGTGAAGGCAACCGTTTGGAAGCGAAACGTGCCAAGGGCGGCCTGCCCCACAGTTTATGGGAGACGTACAGCTCCTTCGCCAATACCGAAGGTGGGCTGATTCTGCTGGGCGTGTCCGAACATGAAGACCATTCTTTGTATATCACCGGAGTAGATGATGCGCGGAACATGGCGCAGGATTTTTGGAACATGGTGCATGATCCATCGAAGGTCAGCGCCGTTGTGCTGAGCGACAACGACGTGGTGATTCGCCATACCTCGCAGGGAGATGTTATTTCCATCGACATTCCTCGTGCGGCGAGGGACTGTATTCCCGTGTACGTGGGCCAGAATCCGATGACGGGCTCATACCGGCGTAATGGCGATGGCGATTATCTGTGCGATGAGGAAACGGTTCGTGCCATGCTTCGGGACAGTGACCTGCTTCCCTTGGACAGAACGATTGTTGAAGGCATGGGTGCTGACGCGCTCAACGCGGATAGCGTCGCATCATATCGTCGGCAGTTCAAGAACAGACGGCCCGGCCATCCATGGGTCGGATTGTCTGATGAGGATTTCCTGCTTCGCATCGAAGCGTTGCGGCTTGATGGTTCTCAGGTGCGTCCCACACGAGCCGGATTGCTGATGTTCGGTGAGGCGTGGCGAATCACGTCCGAATTCCCCTACTATTTCCTGGACTATCGCGAGGTCATGGACGACCAGGAGCGGTGGAATGACCGATTCACGTCGGATGATGGCACTTGGTCGGGCAACTTGTACGATTTTTGGGGCAAGGTGGTCAATCGTCTGCGGTCGGCTGTTGCCCATCCGTTCCAGCTTGATGCCGATTTGCATAGGATTGATGACAATCTGATGGATAAGGCCGTTCGTGAGGCTGTCACCAACACGCTCGTTCATGCCGATTACTTCATTCGCCGGGGCACGGTGATCATTCAGTATTACGACAGAATCGTATTGTCGAATCCCGGCAGCCTGCGTCTTTCCTCCGAAGAGGTGATGCAAGGCGGCATTTCGGATACGCGGAATCCCACGTTGATGAAAATGTTCAATCTGATTGGCATCGGAGAAAAGGCGGGCAGTGGTTTTGACGTGATGCGTGAAGGCTGCCTGTTCGCAGGAACCGCCGCGCCGGAATTGGAAGTGTTCGACGATCCGGGGCGTGTGCAGCTTACGTTGTATCCGCGCAAGATCGCCGGAGATTCCATGATCGCCGGAGCTTCTGCTGTTCCCGGAGTCTCTGCAGATGGCGGGGGCCCTGTTGGTGCGGAGTCGCCGACAATGCGGAATTCGGAGCATGGCACTGGTACGGTCCATAGGATTGGCGCTCGCGGGGCTGACCGTTTGAACGACATGGTCGGCACATTCGGCAAGAACGTGGCCCTACCTGCCGATTTCGGCAATGCGATCAGGCCGCAAAGCCAGTTGGAGAAAATCACCTATGCGTTGACGGTCGGCGGACCGCAACCCACCTCGTATCTGGCTGTGGTGCTGGGGCTTGGCCTCACCCGTACCCGGGAGATATTGGCCTCACTGGTGAAAGACGGTGTTATTGAACCAATAGGCGTCGGACGCGGACGCAAGTACCGTCTTGCCGAGCATACCGGCTCATGACGGCGTTCCGGTTCTCTGGACTTGACCTGGATCGAGAGCCCAAACTCGTCTGGGGAAGTCCTAGCCAAGGAGGTTTCCAAGGTGAGACGGGGCGTGCAGGCGGGACGTGTGTCGCGTTACAGTGGACATGACATTTCGTGTGTTCGCATCGCATATCCAAAACATGACACGAGAACAATTTCGGGGAGCAGTATGAGCCAGAGTTTCGCGCCGTTTTACGACGTCAATCGCACGTATGAAGACAACTATCTGCAGGGGCCGTTCGGTGCGTTCGCCGAAGTGATGAAGGGCGATTCCGCTGCCGGCGCCTCCGCGCAGTCTGCACAGACCACCCAGTCGCAGTCGTCCGACCAGGCCGAGGAATTCCTCGGCTTCCGCGTGAACCTGCCGTTTGGCATTCCCGCCGGTCCGCTGCTGAACGAGCGGTTCACCACCGCCGCCTTCCGCATGGGTTTCGATTTGGCGGTGTACAAGACGGTCCGCTCCCGCGCGTGGGGTTGCAACGCCTTCCCGAACGTGCTCGCCGTGCATCCGAAGAACGCAGACGGGTCGCTGGTTCCCGGCAGCGCCGAACTGGATGAAGGCGTGCTTGCCGACACCCGATATGAGCTTCCGATTTCGATCTCCAACAGTTTCGGCGTGCCGTCGCGTGACCCCGACGAATGGCAGCCGGACATGAAGAAGGCGATCGCCGCCGCCGGCGACGGGCAGCTGCTCGTGCCCAGCTTCCAAGGTTCCCGCGTGGACGGCATGGACCGCAAGGCGTACATCGCCGACCATGTCACCACCGCGCATCTGGTTACGGAAACCGGAGCCGGACTGATGGAAATGAACACCAGCTGCCCCAACGAAGGTCACAATCGCCTGCTGTGCCACGACCCGCATCTGGTGGGGGAAATCACGGAAGCCGTGAAAAACGAAATCGGCGATCGCCCGCTCATCGTGAAACTCGCCTACATTCCCAACGACACCGACCTGGAAACCATGGTCAGGGAAACCGTCGGACATGGCACCGTGCAAGGCTTCTCCACCATCAACACGATTTCCGCGCGCCTGGTGGACGCGAACGGCAACCAGGCGCTGCCGGGAGTCGGACGTGACCGTTCCGGCGTGTGCGGCAACGCCATTCGTGGCGCCGGTCTCGACATGGTCGGCAGGCTCGCCGCCATCCGTGAAAAACTCGGCTTCGACTTCGCCATCGTGGGCGTGGGCGGCGTGATCCGTCCTGACGACTACAAGGCGTACCGTGAGGCTGGCGCGAACGCCGTGATGAGCGCCACCGGAGCCATGTGGGATGCGAATCTCGCGCGCGAAATTAAGGAGACACTGCGCTGAATTCCGTTTTTCGCGAACATGCTACATGCCTTATGGCAAACTAAGCAGCAGTGTTTTTTGAGCTTGATCCAAAAGGGAATCGAAAGAGGTTGAGCGTGTCTGACAATAAGAACGACATTCTGCACGTCGAAGGCGGCAAGCCGCTGAACGGCACCATCAAGGTGCGCGGCGCGAAGAACTTCGTAAGCAAGGCCATGGTCGCCGCATTGCTGGCCCCGGGCACATCCGTGCTGAAGAACGTTCCGGAAATCCGCGACGTGCACGTGGTGTCCGACCTGCTGCGCCTGCACGGCGTGGACGTGACCGTGGACGGCGCGAACGGCGTGGTGACGATCGACGCCACCAACGTGCAACTCGCCGACGTGGCCGACGTGGACACGCTGTCCGGCTCGTCCCGCATTCCGATTCTGTTCTCCGGCCCGCTGCTGCACCGTCTGGGCGAAGCGTTCATTCCGGCGCTCGGCGGCTGCAACATCGGCGGTCGTCCGATTGACTTCCATCTGGAAACCCTGCGCAAGCTCGGCGCGAACGTCGACAAGGAACACAAGGACGGCATTCACATCACCGCTCCGAACGGTCTGCATGGCGCGAAGATCCACCTGCCGTACCCGTCCGTGGGCGCCACCGAGCAGACACTGCTCGCCGCCGTGCTCGCCGAAGGCAAGACCGAGCTTTCCGGCGCCGCCATCGAACCTGAGATCATGGATCTGGTGAGCGTGCTGCAGAAGATGGGCGCCATCATCTCCGTGGACGTGGACCGCACGTTCCGCATCGAAGGTGTCAAGGAGCTCAAGGGCTACACGCACACGTCTCTGACCGACCGCATCGAGGCCGCCTCCTGGGCGTCCGCCGCGCTCGCCACCCATGGCGACATCTTCGTCAAGGGCGCCACCCAGCCGGAAATGATGACCTTCCTGAACGTGTTCCGCAAGATCGGCGGCGAATTCGACATCACCGACAAGGGCATCCGATTCTGGCATCCGGGCGGAGATCTGAAGCCGGTGGCCATCGAAACCGACGTGCACCCGGGCTTCATGACCGACTGGCAGCAGCCGCTCGTGGTGGCGCTGACCCAGGCCAACGGCCTTTCCATCGTGCATGAGACCGTGTATGAGAACCGTTTCGGCTTCACCAAGCCGCTGGTGCAGATGGGCGCCACGATTCAGCTGTACCGCGAATGCCTCGGCTCCCTGCCGTGCCGCTTCCAACAGCGCAACTACAAGCATTCCGCGGTCATCTTCGGACCGACCCCGCTGACCGGCCGTGACATCGACGTGCCGGATCTGCGCGGCGGCTTCAGCCACCTGATCGCGGCGCTCGCCGCCAAGGGGCCGTCCAACGTGCAGGGCATCTCCCTGATTGACCGTGGCTACGCCGACTTCCGTGGCAAGTTGGAGGCTCTCGGCGCAGATTTCGACTGATTCGCTGCGATTGGTTCGATGAATCGGCTGCGGCTGATTTATTGCGATTGGCCAATCGTGATTGATGATTCGCAATTGAACAGTTGCGATTGACAGTCGCGTCGAACGCCCATGTTGCTTTCACCGGTACTCGCCTTGCGCGGGTGCCGGTTTTGTTTTATCCGCGATTGCCGCCGCCGCAATCGCAAACATGCTTTCCGTGCCTTCCGCATCTTCCGCACATTCCCTTTTCTGCCTTATCGCCCGTCTTTTCTGCATCATTTGACGGCCAAATGATGCAGAAAACGATGGCATGAGGCAGTAAAAAGCAAGATAACGCGGAAAACATCGATGACGAACGTATCGGCGGCCGGTGGCACAATGGGAGCCATGGCATCCAAAGGAAAACCGTCGCCGCGCTCCGCAGTGAAGCCGCTGAGCGACGAGCAAGTCGCAAAACTCGCGCAGAAGCATCATCTTGTAGACCCGACCCACGATTTCCCGACCGGTCCGCGCAAAGCCAACACCGCGGAAATCGAAGCGCAGAACCCCAAAGCCACGCATCGCCTGCTGACCGGCTGCGACGTGGTGCTGCGCAATCACAGCAAAGTGAAGGCCTGGGGCTTGGAACACGTGCCGGAAACCGGCCCGTTCATCACCGCCGCCACGCATGTGACCATGTACGACGTGTTCGTGCCGATGGTGTCGCTGTTCCATCAGGGCCGCCGTCCGCGCTACATGGCCAAGGCGGAAATGGCCAAATGGCCGCTGATCGGCAAATGGTTCCAGCTGGTCGGCATGCAGCCGGTGCAGCGCCGCGCGGGCAAGGCCAAAGCCATCGAGGAAACGTCCGTGGAAATCCTCACCTCCGGCCGTCCACTGACCGTATGGCCGGAGGGCACCGTGACGCGCGACCCGCAGAAGTGGCCGATGAGCATGAAAAACGGCGTGGGCGTGATCGCCCTCGAATCCTCACGCCGACTCGGCTGCCAGGTGCCGCTGTACTGTGCCGTGACCTGGGGCGCGGCCAGCATCAACCACTGGTGGCCGTGGCCGCGCAAGAACGTGGTGATGTGCTACGACGAAGCGCTCGACTACGCGGACCTGCTTGACGGCTGCGATTCCTGGGGAGACGAAGTGCCGACGGACCGCGCCGACGAACTGACCCGCCGCATCCGCGTGCGCATGACCGAAATCATGGCCGAAATCCGCGGCGAACAGGCACCTGACGGCTACTGGGACTACCGCACCATGAGTCGCGTGAAAGACTGATTTTCCCCACACACCCGTTCCGGCGGCGAACAAAATACGCGTGCGACCGGAACACGCGGCCGGTGTGCGTAGCCGGCGGTAGCATAAGACAACGTCGATTGAAAGCGGCGGCCGATGTGGCATACGCTCGGCCGCAAAAAGCAATCCAAATAATCCAAGGAGCAAAATTCATGGCGAATGTGACGGTACTGGGCGCTGGCGCTTGGGGAACGGCCTTCGGTCAAGTGCTTGCCGACGCGGGCAACAACGTGACCATGTGGGCCATCGAACCGGAAATCGTGGAAGGTATTCGTGACCATCACCACAACGGTGTGCGCCTGCCCAGCGTGGAAACGCTGCCCAGCAACATGACCGCCACCGGAGACCGCGCCGAAGCCGTGGCCAACGCCGACATCGTCATCGTGGCCATCGCCGCGCAGTTCGCACGCGTGGCACTGACCGAATTCAAGGGACTCATCCCCGAGACCGCGCTCGTGGCCTCCCTGATGAAAGGCATCGAACGCACCACCGGCAAACGCATGGACGAAGTCGTCATGGAAACGCTCGACCTTCCGGCGGAACGCTTCGCCGCCATTTCCGGACCGAACCTGAGCAAGCAGATCGCCGACCGCGAGCCGGCCGCGACCGTGGTCGCCTGCGCGGACATCGACAACGCGCGTACCATCGCCACCGCCTGCACCACCGACTACTTCCGTGCGTTCGTGACGCGCGACGTGATCGGCTTGGAAATGTGCGGATCGCTGAAGAATGTGGTGGCGCTCGCCGTGGGCATGGCCCGTGGCGCAGGCTACGGCGAGAACACCGCGGCCATGATCGAAACCCGCGGCCTTGCCGAACTGACCGCGCTGGGCGAGGCGGCCGGAGCCGATCCGAAGACCTTCGCCGGACTTGCCGGCGTGGGCGACCTCATCGCCACCTGCGGTTCCCCGCTGAGCCGCAACTACACGTTCGGCTCCAACCTTGGCAAGGGCCTGAGCGTGGAAGAGGCCACCAAGGTGAGCAACGGCGTGGCCGAAGGCGTGCCGACCACCGACGCGGTGGTGGCGTTGGGCAAGCAGTACGGTGTGCCGACCCCGCTCGCCACGGCCATGAGCCACGTGCTGGACGACGGCATCTCCTGCGCGCAGATGCTGTCCGAACTGTTCGGCGAAGGCATCACCGAGGAGTAGCAGCCGGCTTGTATGCTGGATGCTTGGCAAAAATCCTGAAAAGTCATAAGAGTTAAGGAATAAAGGCTATAGATATGGCAAAAAAGCGCATTGTGGTGATGTACGGCGGCAAGGCCGACGAGCATTCGATCTCCTGCATCTCCGCTGCGAGTGCGCTGCGCGCGCTGGACACGGACAAGTTCGAAGCCATTCCGGTGGGCATCACCAAGGACGGCAAGTGGATCGTCAACGGTGAGAATCCGCTCGGATGGAGCCTGGACGAAGGCCTGCCGACCGTGGAGAAAACCCCAGGCGCCAAGGACGTGGTGCTTGAAGTGGCTCTCGGACAGGACGGCTTCTTCGCCCGCGAGGATGACGGTACGCTGACCCCGTTCGGCCATGTGGACGCGGTGTTCCCCGTGCTGCACGGGCCGTACGGCGAGGACGGCACCATCCAGGGTCTGTTCGAAATGATGGGCGTGCCGTACGTGGGGTGCGGCGTGCTCGCCTCCGCGGCCTGCATGGACAAGCATTACACGAAGGTGCTGCTTGCGGCCGCCGGCATTCCCGTCGCGCCCGGCATCACGCTCGACGCGCGTTCCTTCGACAAGGCTTCCGAATTCAAGGCCAACGCCGATGCGATCATGGCGCAGGTTAGCGAAGCCGGCTTGCAGTATCCGCTGTTCGTCAAGCCGTCCCGCGCCGGCTCCAGCTTCGGCGTGACCAAGGTGGAGCATGAGGGCGATGCGGCCGAACTCGCGGCCGCCGTGTACGAGGCGTCCCACCACGATTGGCGCATCCTCGTGGAACAGGGCATCGACGCGCGCGAAATCGAATGCGCGGTATTGTGCCCGAAGGCCGGCGAAGCGCCGCAGGCCAGCTGGCCGGGCGAAATCGTACTCGACAAGCGCGCCGAAGGCGACGACCAGTTCTACGACTTCGACAGCAAGTACATGGACGCCGCCGCAAGCCACGTGGAAGTGCCCGCCAATCTGCCGGAAGAGACGCTGAACCTTGTACGCGAAACCGCCAAGAAGGCGTTCGTCGCCGTGGACGGTGCCGGTCTGAGCCGCGTGGACACCTTCGTGACCAAGGACGGCAAGGTGATGGTCAACGAAATCAACACCATGCCGGGCTTCACGTCCATCTCCATGTACCCCAAGGCATGGGAGGCCACCGGCGTGCGCTACACCGACCTGATCACCATGCTCATCGAAGGCGTGCTGCGCTGATCGACACCCACCTACGGTGAGATCTCAAGCTGATATTCAGCGGACTGGTAGTACAGTGCTGAATATCAGCTTTTTTGTTTTCCGAAGTTTCGTAAGGTGACTATGACGTTTCCGCAGCAGCCTCAATATCCGCAGCAACCGCAAGGGCGACCACAGGGGCCGGCTCCGCAATATCAGCCGAATGGTCCGCAATCGCAGTATCCGATGCAGCCCATGCCTCAATATCCGCAGCCGCCGATCGCCAATCGCAATCCATTCTTCGAATGGTTGAAGCAGGCGCGACGCGACTTCTCGCGTATCGGCGCGAGCCTGTGTCTGATGGTGGTCGTCTGGTACGCGCTCGCCACGGTGCTGGAAGGCGCGCTGTACGCGGCCGTGGGCGGCAAGGGCGAAACGCCGAATTGGGTTACGTATGTGGGTTCGGGTGTACCGCTGTACCTGATCGCCATGCCGATTGCGGTGATGCTCATGGGCAAATCGACTGTCATTGAAACCCGTAAATTCGACATGAAACCGGGATTGTTCTTCAAACTACTGCTTATGTGCCTGCCGATGATGTGGGCCGGCAGTGTGTTCGGCAGCATGCTGTCGATGGCGCTTTCCAACGGCGAGGCGACGGACCGCGTGGCCGACCTCGCCATGCAGACGAACATCTGGAACGTTGTTTTTCTGGTAATCGTAGGACCGATTTTCGAGGAATGGCTGTTCCGTAAGCAGCTGATCGACCACACCCGCAAATACGGCGAGAAAACGGCGATTCTGCTGTCCGGACTGGCGTTCGGTCTGTTCCATATGAACCTGTTCCAGTTCTTCTACGCGTTCCTACTGGGGCTCATGTTCGGCTACGTCTACACGCGCACCAGCAAGCTGCGCTATTCGACGGCGATGCACATGATCATCAACTTCAACGGCGGCGTGCTCGCGCCGTGGATTCTGACGCGCGTCGACCTGGACCAGCTGGACAAGGTGTCTCAGGCCGCGGAAAACGGCAATGTGGCGGCGATGGAACAGTGGGCGTCGCAGAACGCCACCGGGCTGGCGATCATGCTCGTCTATTTCCTGCTGTACGGTGCCGTGATTCTCGCCGGATTCGTGCTGCTGATCCGTAACTTCAGGAAAGCCGAATTCTACATCGCGCCGGAGGAGCTGCCGCGTGGGACCGGCGCCAGAACCGTGTACGGCAACGTCGGCATGATCACGTTCATCGTGCTCACGGTGCTGCTGACGGCGATCAGTCTGTTCCTATAGCCGCAGTCGCGCGGATTATGAAGGCCGGCCGGGGATACGTTCCCGGTCGGCCTTTCTGTTGCCTGCATAGCTTGTGTTGCGTGCGTTGCGTTGCGCACGCCGCTGCCGCTATTCGCCGCTGCCGACCGCGCGGTGCTCAAGATAATCGGCATGCGCGATCGACTGCGCCACCGCATCCGCCATCGTGGACAGCAGCAGGTCGTTTTTCGCGAACGCGTAGATCGTGCCGTCGATGCCGTACGGGGTGAAGCCGTTGAGCTTCACCACCGGCTTGTATTGCGGGTTGGCAAGCCCCACGGTCGCATGTTCCACGGTGCTGACGATGTCGGCCTTCATACGCTCCACATCCACGCCCGCCTTCGCGGTGAACGGCACCGACACCAGGCACTCGTTCGACGGGTCAAGCTTCTCCAGCGAGGCGGTGTTCAGAATGGAATTCGGAATGACCATCTCGTTGCCGTTGCGCTCGCGCACGATGGTCTGACGCCAATTGATGTCCTTGACGGTGCCGGTGATGCCGGCCACCTTGACGTAATCGCCCGGCTGGATGACGCGGCCAAGCATAAGCCCGAAGCCGCCGATCACATTGGCGATCGTATCCTTCAAACCCAGCGAAACCGCAAGACCGCCGATGCCAAGCGCCGTGAACAGGGTGGTCGGATTGATGCCGAACACCGGTTGCAGCAGCGTGCCGATGGCGAACACCCACACCACCACGCGCAGGATGTTGACGAAGATGGATGCGTTCGGCACCTGCGATTTGTCGAGCATGCGGCGCACCACCTTGGTGAGCGCCTTGTCGATAAGCGCGGCGACGATGAGCACGACGGCGAGCAGGATGAGCTTGCTGTAGTTTTTGGCAAGCCAGTGCATGAGAATTTCAACTGGATCCATGGCTGCCTAGTCTACACAGGGGACGTTGCACAACGCTTGCGATTGACTGGATGATTCCTGATCCGCCGGCTGGCCGCAGCGGAGCATAATGGATTCCGTAGGATGCGTTGGCCAGCGAAAAGGGGTGCGACATGGGCAATGTCGTGGATTATGTGCGGCGCGAGTTTCATGGATTCGCGGAGCTGCCGTTCGGCGATGTTGATTCGCTGGTGCTGGCTGAGCTCTCATATATGCGGCTTTCCGGCTTGGTTCCGGCGTTCGGCGAGGCGAGGTCGGTGGCGACGGTGCCGATTCGAGAGCTGCTGCGTGCGGAAAGCTATGACGACATGTTCGTTTCGAATTCCTCCGATATGAACGAGTATCGGCTCGCGTTGCTGCGTGCCGTCTGCGAATCGCCGCGTTTCCGCGCGTTGCGTGTCGGCGAGTACGCGGAGCGTCTGAGCGAGCGCGAACAGCAGCAGTTCGCCGCGATGACGTTCGACGTGGGTTGCGGACCCGTCGATTCGCTGTATGTAGCCTTCCGTGGCACCGATGGCACGCTTGTCGGATGGAAGGAGGATTTCAATATGGCGGTGCGTTGCCCGGTGCCGTCCCAGGAATCCGCGTATCGGTATGTGAACTCGATTCTGGACAGGTCGGAAGGTTTCCTTTCGTCGGGCGATTCGCCCGCGGTCATGCTCGGCGGGCATTCGAAAGGCGGCAATATGGCCGTGTATGCGGCCATGCGTATCGCGCACGATGACATCGAAGTGGCTGGCGAGCGCGCGCGGCGGCTCGGATTGCTGCCCTCATTGGGTGGGCCAGTGCGGGGTCGCAACAGACGGATCTCCCGCATCTTTTCCCATGACGGGCCGGGCCTTCCGAAATCGACGGTGCGCGGTCAGGCGTACCGTGCAATCGAATCGCGTATCCGCAAAACCGTGCCCGAATCGTCCGTCGTGGGCATGCTGCTGCAATCGAATGCGCCAGTGCGCATCGTCAAAGCGGATGCCATCGGCATCATGCAGCATATGGGAAACAGCTGGCAAGTGGCGGAAAATGGCGATTTCGAACAGGTGGACGAGCTGACGGCCGGCGCGCAGCTCATCAAACGAACCCTCGACGGGTGGCTTGACACCGTAAGCCAGGAGCAGCGCGAGCGCGCCATCGACCAGATCTACGGGATCTTCGCGGCGGCGGGATACGGCAATATCGCCGATTTGGTGGAGCATTGGACGGATTCGCTGCCGAAGATTGTGGAGGCGGCGCGCAATACCGATCGGGAGACGCGCGGACTCATCAGGGCGGTGATCAAGGCGATTCCGGTCAGCGCGGCGAAGGCGGTGCGCGAGGGCTGAAGCGGGTTGAGTGCCGAGGCGGGCTGAAGCGCGTGCCGAGGCGGGGCTATGGGCTGATGCAGCGGCTGGTCGGGATGGTTGCCGAGCCGCATTTCGGCCGATTCATGTGTCACGATCCTCGAAAAGGCGTGAAAAATGGAATTGTGACACATAAGTGCCGCGCAAGTGACACACGAGTGCCGCACAAATGACACATAAGAAGGGCAATGGAGGGCATTGGGGCGCCGATGATCCGGATGCATCCCCGTTCGCTGACGTAGGATGGTGCGGTGCGGACGCATAATTGTGGAAGCATAATGGAATGCGGAATGTCGACGGCTGCGAAAGGGGTGTGCAATGGGCAACATCATCGATTACGCGCGTACGGAGACGCGCGATTTCGGCGAGCTTCCCTTCCGTGAGGCCGACGCGCTCGTGCTCGCGCAGCTTTCGTACGACGACGTGCCGGAATGCGTGCCGCGGCTTGACGACATCGAATCGCGATACGGCACGTTGCATGACCGTGTGAAGCAATTCGACCCGCGCCATCCCATACGCTCCGTGCGGATGCTGCGGAAACCTCCATTCGACGGTGTGACGATCGCGCGCGCCGACGACGAGCTTCACCACGACCGTGCGGTGCCCGACCATAATGTCGAGAACGTGGGATTGGTTGATCCGCAGGTGACGCACGATTTCTATCATGCCATCGCCGCGAATCCGCGATTCTCCGATATTGAAATGGGGGCGTTTCTCGAGCAGTTCGACGGCGAAGAGCAGACGCAGTTCGCCGCGGTGACCTACCGTCTGCCGTCCGGCACGTTGGTTGTGGCGTTCCGTGGTACGGACGATTCGCTGGTCGGCTGGAAGGAAGACTTCAACATGGCCTTCCAATACCCGGTGCCGGCGCAAGTAACTGCGGCCGACTATCTGGCTCGGGTCGCCGCGCTGTGGCAGAACGTGCCGATTGTGCTCACTGGCCATTCCAAAGGCGGTAATCTGGCCGTTTATGCGGCGATGAACGCCGAAGACGATGTGAAGGACCGTATCGAACGCATCTATTCGTTGGATGGGCCAGGCTTCCCTGAGGCGGTGGTGAATAGCTTCGAATATGCGAGCGTGAGCGATCGAATCGTCAAAATCGTGCCGGACTCATCGGTAGTGGGCATGGTGCTGGAAACTCCCGAACGCTGCATCGTGGTGAAATCCGACGTGGAAGGCATCATGCAGCATTTCGTGTTCTCCTGGCAGATGCACGGCGGTGAATTCGACAAAGTCGAGGATGTGGCCAGCAGTTCGGTGACCTTCAACAAAGCGCTGAACAAGTGGCTTGCCAACCTGTCCAAGGAGCAGCGCGAGCGTGCGGTGGACGCGTTGTTTGCCGTGCTCGAAGCGTCCGGTGCGGGCAGTATTTCCGCCATGATGGCGGCCGGGCCGAAAGTCATTCCCGAAATGCTTGGCACGTACGTTGGGTTGAGCGGTGAGGATCGACGCAATCTCAACCAGGCGCTGGCGATTATGTTGCAGGCCGCTCTTGCCCGCAATCCGAAAGTGCGGCGCAAGTAGACGTAGCGCGGAGGTCGTGACGCAGTGGTGTGCGGTGAAGCGTTGCGGTGGGTGGCAATCGCTATTAATGCGACATGCTGTGCAGTTTGTTCTAGACAACTTGTATAGTAATTCGCGTTGCGCTTTTAAATCGACGGTACAAAATAGGGGGAGCCATGCCACGTCCACGCCGGGATTCGGAGATCCTGCCAGCCAAGGAACGTCTCGAAAACGCGTTCTGGGAACTGCTATCCGAACGTGAATATCGTAAAATCACCGTCACCGACATCGTACGTACGGCGGATGTGAATCGTAATTCCTTCTACTACCATTTCACGGGCTTGCCGGAACTTGCCGATTCCGCCATTCTGCACGCCGTGGAAAACACACCGCTTCCCAGCGCGCCCAACGCGAATTTCAATCCCGACAACGAATGGCGCAAGCATGTCACCGCGCTGCTACGCGAGCCCGAACAGCGTCAGCGTCTTGACCGGCTCGCGCTGCTCGCCGGACCGCACAGCTCGCCGGAACTCGTCGAATCCCTGCAGGACTTCGGCAGGCTCACGTTGATCTCCGTGCTGGGGCTTGACGCCGACCACCTCGACCTTAAAACCGATCTCATGCTCGACTTCACGGTCGGGGGCATGCTGGCGGTATTGCGCCGTTGGCCGAAACTCCACGAGCAGCTGCCGATGGACGCCGTGTTCAACGAGGACTTGGCGGTGTTGGCCACGGGCATGTTCATGTCCATGTCCAAAACCGACATGCTGGGCTATTGGAAGCGCATCTTCAGCAGTGGTTTCGTACCCGGGCAGGCGTCTCACGACGACCAAGCCCCGCAATCCGCCGCACAGTGAGCCATACGCCACACTGCGTTACTTTTCGGTGGTAGAAACGTCTGTAGCGGCGCTCTTTCAGGGTGCGTCAGACGTATGCAACAGCACGACAGGGAGGTTGTTCCATGATCAACGAAGCCTACAAGGCCATGCTCGGCGGAAAATCCGTAATCCGCGAGCTGAGCGAATACGCGACCGCGCGTGGCGCCGAAATTGGCTACGAGAACGTGTTCGACTATTCGCTGGGCAACCCGAGCGTGCCGTGCCCGCAGGACTATACCGACGCCGTGATCGACATGTATAAAACGGCCGAACCGGTGGCGTTGCACGGCTATTCTCCGTCCTTGGGCATTTCGTCGGTGCGCAAGGCGATCGCCGAAAGCCTCAACCGCCGCTTCGACATGGACTACACCGCCGACTACATCTTCCCGACCACGGGTGCGGCCGGCGCGTTGGCGCATGCGCTGCGCGTGGTGACCAAGCCGGGCGACGAAGTGATCACCTTCGCCCCGTACTTCCCGGAATACCAGCCGTATGTGAACGGCACCGGCGCGCACCTGACCGTCGTTCCGGCCGACACCGAGAACTTCCAGATCAACTTCGACGCGTTCGAGAAGGCGCTCAACCCCGGAACCGCGGCCGTGCTCATCAACACCCCGAACAATCCGTCCGGCGCGGTCTATTCCGCTGAAACGCTGACCCGCCTGGCCGAGGTGCTCAACGCCAAGCAGACTGAATACGGCCACGACATCTTCCTGATCGCCGACGAGCCGTACCGCGAGATCGTGTTCGACGGCGGCGAGCAGCCGTATCCGAGCAAATTTTACGACAACACGCTTTCGTGCTACTCGTACTCCAAGTCGCTGTCACTGCCGGGCGAGCGCATCGGCTATGTGGCGGTGAATCCGCGTGCCACCGACGCCAAGCTCATCGTGCCGATGTGCGGCCAGATCAGCCGTGGCACCGGCCACAACTGCCCGTCCTCCACCGCGCAGCTGGCCGTGGCCAAGGTGGTTGACGAGACAAGCGACCTGTCCGTCTACGAAACCAACATGAACCTGCTGTATGACGCGCTGACCCGTCTGGGCTTCGACGTGGTGCGCCCCGGCGGCACGTTCTACATCTTCCCGAAGGCGCTTGAGGAGGATGCGAACGCGTTCTGCATGAAGGCCAAGGATTACGACCTGATTCTCGTGCCGTCCGACAGCTTCGGCGTGCCCGGCTACTTCCGCATGGCCTACTGCATCGACACGGAGAAGGTGGAGCGTTCCATCGCGGCGCTTGAGAAATTCGTGCACGAGGTGTACGGCCGCTGAGCCGCTCGCGTATTTCGCCTATATTCCGCTTATAGATGGCGGATTCGCTCTCGTGCCTGATGCCATCTCGCTTATGGATGGCGGATGATGCGGGGAAAAGCCGGTTGGAGGGTATGGATATTGCCCCCTAACCGACTTTTTGCTGTAGGACCCCGCCATCTATAAGCGAGATACCGTGGGGCGATTTGGAAAATCCGCCATCTATAAGCGAGATAGTGCAGGATTGTGGGGCGGCAAGCCGACTGTCTGACGGGACCGTGTGCGTTGATACAGGTTCGCCCGGAGCTGGTGGGGTCCAGCTCCGGGCGAAGTCTGTTATGGGGAAGGAAGGAATCTGAATCGGTTAATGCGTGAATCCGTCAGTGGGTGGCAATCTCGTCGATCTTGGTGACGTGGCCGCCGAACTGGGCGCGCATGGTGGACACGACGCGCAGGATGTTGTCGGCGCCGCCGCGCGAGGTCTGACGTGCGTACAGTGCGGCCGCGGTGGCCGGGGTCGGCACGCCGAGTTCGAGAGCCGCCTCGATCATCCACTTCGCCTCGCCGGACTCGTTGGCGACCGGCGGCATGGACTTGAGCGTCGGGTCGGACTTGAAGGCGATGGCCAGCAGGTCGAGCAGCCAGGACTGCACCACGGAACCGTCCCTCCAGGAGCTCATCACGGCCGCCGGATCCTCAACGAGATCGGACTTCACCATGGTGGCGAAGCCTTCGCCGAAGGCCTGCATCATGCCGTATTCGATGCCGTTGTGCACCATCTTGGCGAAGTGGCCGCCGCCCACCGGGCCGGCCAGCACCAAGCCGGAATCGCCTTCCGGCTTAAGTGCCTCGAAAATCGGGCGCGCGCTCTCGAAGTCCCCCTGGCTGCCGCCAACCATAAGCGCGTAGCCGCGGTCGATGCCCCACACGCCGCCGGAGACGCCGCAATCCATGAAATGGATGCCCTTCGGCTCCAGTTCGGCCGCGTGGCGTGCGTCGTCGGTGTAACGGGAGTTGCCGCCGTCGATGATCATATCGCCCGGCTGAAGAAGCTCGGCAAGCTCGTTGATGGTGCTGTCGGTCGCTTCACCGGCCGGCACCATGACCCACACCAGACGCGGGGCCTTCAGCGCGGCCACCAGTTCCTTCAGGCTTGCCACGGTGCGGTCCGACTCGGGGGAGTGGTCGTAGCCGACCACCTCATGCCCTGCCGCCGCGATGCGCTTCGCCATGTTGCCGCCCATACGTCCCAGGCCGATCATTCCCAACTGCATGATGTGCTTCTTTCTCTAAAAATGGTTGAAAAGTTTTTGCGATTTTGAATAAGGATTGATGCCGCCCGTTGGCTTCCCGCGCCTTCCGCAACGCAGAAAAGAAGGTTGCGGCAAGCTTTGCGGGCGGCAAGTTTTGGTTATGTTTTGGGTTATGTGAGTGTGGTTGCGATTGCTGCGTTCAGTGCGTCAAAGCACCAGCGAGAGCAGCATCACGCAGCCCAGACCGACCACCGACAGAATGGTTTCCATCAGCGACCAGGTCTTCAGCGTCTGGCCCACGCTCATGCCGAAGTATTCCTTGACCAGCCAGAAGCCGGCGTCGTTGAGGTGGGAGAAGAACACGGAGCCTGCGCCGATGGCCAGCACCAGCAGTGCCAGATGGGTCGGGCTCATGCCGGCGGCGAGCGGCACCATGATGCCGGAGGCGGTGACGGTCGCCACGGTTGCCGAACCGGTGGCGAGACGGATGAGCACGGCCACCAGCCAGCCTGCGATCAGCGGGTTCATGGCGGATTCGGTGATGGAGTTGGCGATCACGTCGCCGATGCCGGAGTCGACCAGCGTCTGCTTGAAGCCGCCGCCTGCGGCGACGATCAGGATGATGCCGGCCACGGAGCCGAAGGACTGTCCGACCATGCCGTTGACGGCGTCACGGGAGAACTTCTGCATGTAGCCAAGGGCGACCATGGCGAAGACGGTGGTGATGAGCAGTGCCACGAGCGGGGTGCCGAGGAACGCGATCACACGGCCCCAGGCGGTGGTGTTCTGACCGGTCAGATCCACGATGGACGCGGCGAGCATCAGCACGACCGGCAGCAGGATCACGGACAGGGCGGTGCCGAAGGACGGGCGGTTTTCCGCGGACTTCGGAGCTTCGGCCTCAGCCTCGTTCTCCGGAGCTGCGATCGGAACCCACTTGGCGGCGAGCCTGCCGAACAGCGGGCCGGAGATGATGACGGTCGGGATGGCCACGATCAGGCCGAGGGCCAGGGTGATGCCGAGGTTCGCGTTCAGCGCGCCGATGGCGGTCAGCGGACCGGGGTGCGGCGGCACGAAGGCGTGCAGCGTGGACAGGCCGGCGAGGGCCGGGATGCCGAGCAGCACCACAGGGGACTTGGAACGACGGGCGGCGAACAGCACCACCGGGATGAGGATGACCACGCCGACCTCGAAGAACATCGGGATGCCCACGATGAACGCGATCAGTGCCATGGCCCACGGCAGACGCTGCAACGGTGTCTTGGCCATGATGGTGTCGACGATGGTGTCCGCACCGCCCGACTTGAACAGGATGGTGCCGATGATCGAGCCGAACGCGATAAGCAGGCCCACGTTGGAAATCGTGCCGCCGACGCCGGAAGTGAAGCTATCGAACGCCTTGTCGAACGGCACGCCCGCGCACACGGCCATGACGAATGAGCCGGCGAGCAGGGACAGGAACGGATGCACCTTGCATGCCGCGATGAGAAGAACGATGACGGCGATGCCGATGATCGCCGCTGCGATGAGATTCATGAATCCTCCTTGACTCGTTGAATTTCTCTTTCGATTTTTAGTTATGTGCGATTATTTTGCGCTGTGTTGCGGCTTGCGCCGTTCACTCGGCTTGCTGCGATTGCGAGGCCACCTTCGCCGCGTACTCGTTCACTGCGGCGACGGCACGTTCGACCATTTCCTCGACGCTGCCTTCGATGGAGACTTCCACGCCGTTCTCGTCTGGCTGGAGCGGCTCAAGAATGGCGAACTGGCTCGGCAGCAGTGCCGGCGGCATGAAGTGGCCCTTGCGCTCGTTGAGACGCTGCTGGATGAGTTCCTGCGAGCCGGTCAGATGCACGAAGAAGGTGGGAACGTTCTGGGCGAGCACCTCACGGTAGCTGCGCTTCAGGGCGGAGCTGGAGACCACGGTGTTCTCGTCCAGCGCCTCGCGAGCCACCATCCAGGTGTTGATGACCTTGAGCCACGGCCAACGGTCCTCGTCTGTCAGCGGAATGCCTGCGCTCATCTTGTCGATGTTGGCCTGCGGATGGAAGTCGTCGCCCTCCGCGTACACGTATCCGAGACGTTCGTGAATGGCTTCTGCCACGGTGGATTTGCCGCATCCTGCAACACCCATCACCACTACGTGAATGCTCATGTTGTCCTCCTTGAACTCTGCTGTATTGCCAGTGCCACTTCGCATCGGCGATGACATCAATATAGCTATGAAAGGTAGTACTAGTCAAGTTAAAAGTACTACGAATAAAAATAATCATGCGACTTGCTATGCTGTAGGTAGTACAAATCGGCGGCAAATCGCGCGAATCGTGCGGGGGTAATTATTCGGACGTCACGCGAACGGCAATCGTATACGGCGTGTCGCAAAAACCTGAAAAAAGATTTGCACGCACAACGAGAGGAATTGTGGATGGCAGGAAACGAAAACGGCGGCGAACTGCTGCAGGATGCAGTGTGCCGCACGCTGGCCATCGAAATGCTGGACGGCAAATGGCCGGCCGGTGAAAGCTTGACGTTGGAAGACGTGCAGAACCGTTTCGGCATCTCCCGTACCGTGGCGCGCGAAGTCGCCAAAACGTTGGAATCCATGGGTGCGGTGACGGTGCGCCGACGCGTCGGATTGGTGGCGCGGCCGTTCTCCGACTGGCAGGCGCTCAACCATCAGGTCATCGAATGGCGACTCCACTCCACGCAGCGCGAGCGGCAGCTGTCGTCATTGACCGAATTGCGATTGGCGGTCGAACCGGCTGCGGCGGCCTCGGCGGCACGCCTCGCCTCCATCGACGTCAAGGCGAAATTCCCCGTCTACGCGGCGCAGATGCGCCAAATCGCCGAATCAAACGAAGAGGGGGCTGCCGGCCTGACCAAATTCCACGATCTGGACGTGGAATTCCATACTTTGATACTGCGCGAAAGCGGCAACGAACTGTTCGCCGCGCTTGCCGACACCATCGCCACCGTGCTGCGCGGCCGTGTGGAACTCGGCAAATACCCGATGAAGCCGAAGCCGGCCGCGCTCGACGCGCACGATGCGGTCGCCGACGCGATAGCGAAGGGCGATCCGGAACGTGCGCGCAAGGCCATGTTCGACATCGTCGACGAAGTGGCCCGCGCGCTCAACTTCTTCTAAAACCAGTCGCTACCGGCGTCGAACCGCCGGATTCGCGGCTCAAATCACAGGTTCGCGTCGACCGTCTGACGCAGGTCGTCAACGATTTCGCCCAAAGTCTCGCTGAACACCGCCTGATCGGCGTACATCGAATCGAACAGCGTATCGATGTACTTGCGGAAATCCTTCGGCAGAATGGCGCAGTCGCGTTCGGCGAGCTTGTCGAGACGCTTCTCGCCGGGATGCGTGCGGCGGTTCAGCGCGAACAGCACATCGAAATACGATTCCATGAACGCGGCCATGCGATGGTTGACCGCGATTTTGTCGCCTCGGCTCGCGGCCTTGCGGATCTGTGCGTCGTACGACGGCAGGTTGCCGGTAAGCAGACGCATGTTGCGATTGATGATGTTGCGGCGCAGTTCCTCGGGGAACGGCACGTCGAACCGCTGTCGGGTCGCGGCGTACTGGCCGTCGCGGTCGAACAGCACCTTGCTGGTGAGCATGTTGTGCCACATGCACGTCGTATAGCCGTTGCTGGCCTGGAACCGTTCCACCACGTCGGCGACATTGGCTGCGAACTGGTCCAGATCGCGGTACAGCACGTCGATATTGGTGCCGTCGTTCAGCGTGCAGTCGTCTTCGGTCTCCCAAAAATCGTTGTCGATTTCCATATGGCTGCAATAGTTGCGCAGCAGCCTGCGGCGGCGTTCGGCAGACACGGGTGCGGTGACGTACACGTAGACGTCGTAATCGGATTTTTCATCGTTGTCGCCGGTGGCGCGTGACCCACCCAACGTGATGGCCTCGACTTCCGGCCATGCGGACACTGCTTCGACCAGTTCATTTGCCAATGACATCGTTTACCTCTCTCTGCGTCATTGCTGGAGCGGCGCTACGTTGCGCCACGGTGTGCAAACGATGCCAGTATAACATACCAGATGGTAACTGTCGAAGTTGTGCCGGCCTACGCGGTTTCCCGCAGGCCGGCGCAGCGCATTCCGCCGAACGACGATTGTCAGGCGGAATGCTATCGAGCGATCGCTGTCGAGCGGAACGCTGTCGGACGGCAGCTGTCAGTCGACGGTTGCGGCTTCCGTCGAACCCTTGGTCGGATCCTTCTGCAGAAGCAGGAAGACGAGCGCGACGGCCAGCAGAATGGCTATCGACAGCACGCCGATCGACGCGTTGCCAGTCAGCGACGTCGTGGTAGCGACGAGGAACGTGCCGATGATCGACGCCGTCTTGCCGAAAATATCGTAGAAGCCGTAGTACTCGTTGGCATGGTCCTTCGGAATGATCTTGCCGTAATACGAGCGGGACAGCGCCTGGATGCCACCCTGGAACATGCCGACCAGAATCGCCAGAATCCAGAATTCAAGTGCGGCGCGCAGGAAGAACGCGGCGAAGAAGACGATGCACATGTACGCCACCACGGCCGCGGTGATCATGGTTTTCGAGCCGAACCGGCCTGCCAGCTTGCCGTAGATGATGGAGCAGGGGAACGCCACGAACTGCGTGACGAGCAGCGCCACGACCAGCTGCGTGGAGTCGATGCCCAGCTGCGTGCCATACGACGTGCTCATGGAAATGACGGTGTTGACGGCGTCGATGTAGAAGAAGAACGCGATCATGAACATCCACAGCGGCTTGTTCTTGCGGATGGCGCGGAACGTGGAGCCGAGCTCGGCGAACGTGCCGCGGATGGCCTCGCCTGCCTGCCCCGCGGTGGCGCGGTAATGCACCTGCTTATAGCTGGTGAGCAGCGGAATGGTGAACGCCACCCACCACAGCGCGGTGATGACGAACGAGGCGCGCGTGCAGGCTGTGGTCGACCAGCCGAACAGCGCGGGGCCTCCGAAAATCAGCGCGATGCAGACGATGAACGGCACGGTCGAACCGATATAGCCCCATGCGTAGCCGTGTGAGGAAATGCGGTCCATCCGTTCGTTCGAAGTCGTGTCCACCAGCATGGAGTCGTAGAACGTAAGCGAACCATTAAGGCCGATGGTGGCCAGCACGTACACGATGATGAACGCGAGCCAACCAAGCGGCATCGCCATCGCGCAGCACATGACCACGCCCGTCAGGAAGAAGCCGGTGAAGAAGCGGATCTTCATGCCCTGCACGTCGGCGATGGAGCCGAGCAGCGGCATAAGCACGGCGATGACGAGCGATGCGATGGTCTGCGCGTAGCCCCACGTCGACACGATGTTCGTCTCGCCGGCCGCCTTGAGCAGCGAATTCGCGTAGATCGGCACGACGGCGGTGGACAGCAGCACGAACGCGGAATTGCCGACGTCGTAGACGATCCACTTCTTCTCGCGTGGCGTCATCATATGCTTGGATTGCTGGCTGGATTTTTGGTTGGATTGCTGCGGCTGCTGGGCCTGCGCGTTCTGCTGGGACGGTTGGGTCTGCGGCTCGGCTGTGTCGGTCAATGTTGACTCTTTTCGGCTAAATGTCAATCTTATGGCTCATCTTATTCCATTACTTCATCGTACGGGCGTGGCGGGTGGTAACAGACCATTCGACATGAACAGCGCATGAACAAGCATGTTCTGCCCGTACGGGCCGCATACGCGTGCTGTCGAGACATGGCAAAAACGGCGGAATATGGGGAATGCAAGCCGATTTTCGTCCACAAGTTTGCGATTGGCCGGGGCTGGTTGTATAGTTGAGAAGTTGTGTGTTCTGCCATGCACTTCGTTGTGTGGTGTCGAACGCGCAGACTTGCAAGTCAATAGTAATTATAGGGAGTCCATTATGGCAGCTCGTTGCGCAGTGTGCGGCAAGGGACCGCAGACCGGTTTCACCGTTTCGCACTCACATATTCGCAATAAGCGCACCTTCCGCCCGAACCTGCAGCCGGTTCGCACCACCATCGACGGCGAGAACGTTCGCGTTCGCGTTTGCGTGAAGTGCATCAAGGCTGGCAAGGTCCAGCGCGTTGAAGCGTGAATCGCGAAATAACAGCTTGAAACCCCGGTAAGCCGAATGGCCGCCGGGGTTTTGCTTTATCTGGCCGTCCACAAGCCGTGTTGCGGCGAATGGCGCCGCCACGAATAATGGGGAATTCAGCCCGCCGCACAATCATCCGGTCGTGCCACAATGGAGTGTTATGAGCACCACATGGCAAACCCCGATTTCCTCGTTCGAAACGAACCGCCGCAGAGTCGGCGCGCTGAAATCGCTGGGCGTGGTGTCCGTGGGCGACGCGCTGACCTACTATCCGTTCCGCGTCACCGAGCCGGTGCCGGCACGCGCCCTGCGCGAAGCGAAAATCGGGGAGAAGATGGCCTTCGCCGCGCACGTGCGTGGCGTGCGCGTCTTTCCGATGGCCCGTCGCGGATTCCGGCTGATCGCCGACGTCGATGACGGCGATTTCGCACGCAGCCGGCACATGGACGCTTCCATGGCGTCTCTCGTGTTCTTCTCCTATCGCAAGTCGTACGTCGATTGGATCCAGCGCAAACTGCACGAAGGCGCGTTGCTGGTGGTCGCGGGCGAGCCAAGCGTATACAACGACCGTCTGCAATTCACCCATCCCGACATACTGACGGTCGATCCAGCCGGCGAGCAATTGCGCAGCCGCTCATCTGAGGAAGCCGCCGAATGGGATGACGGCTTCGGCACGGAACAACCGGCGGTCGTCCCGCAATCGCCGACCATGCCGAATCTCAAATACGATGCGGCTTCCGTACCGGAGGCGATGCGCCACGTATGCCGCCCACGTCCCGTCTACCACGCGAACTCGCGCATCTCCAGCGAACACATCCACGAGTCGATCGAAAAATGCATGGACCGGCTGTGCGGTGACGAATACGCTGCGGCACAGGCAGCCCGTGCATTGCATGGCGCCGATGCCAGCGACGCGCAACATGGGGAATTCGACGCGCCGCAAGCCGACCGGCAGGCACGGACGGAAGCGCTTGCCGCCGCCATTCCCGACATCATGCCGGAAGCGTTTCGTATGGAACATGGGCTGATGCACCGAGCCGAAGCGTTCAGGGCGATTCACGATCCGCAAAACCGCGACGGTTTCAACAAGGCGTTGCGTACACTGCGCTACGAGGAAGCGCTCATCTGCCAAACCGCGCTGGTGCAGTCTCGTGATTCGTCGCGTAAGGCCACGGCCACAGCCTGCGCCGACACGCGGCTGAAAGACGATTTCGTCGAGTCGCTGCCGTTCTCGCTGACGGACGGGCAACAGCAGGTGATCGCCGATATTTCCGACGATATGGCACGTGATTACCCCATGCAACGCCTGCTGCAGGGCGAGGTCGGCTCCGGCAAAACCGTGGTCGCGGTGGCGGCTATGATGCAGGCCGTCGGCTCCGGCAAGCAAGCGGTGCTCGTCGCGCCGACGCAAGTGTTGGCGGAACAACATTACAGCAGCATCCGCGGCATGGTGGATCGGATGTATGGTACCGGCGAAGAGGCTGACGAAAACGCGAAATCAGGGGAATCGCAGACAAAATCAACGCACCATGCGGTTGTGGATGAAAGTGGACAAGTCACGTCGGGAAACGCGCCGGAACCGCAAAACGGTGGACAATCGGATGGCGGCCAGGTGGAGAAACTGCTGGACGGCCAATCGAACAGCCTGCCGGACATTCCCGTACTGCTGCTCACCGGCGGCATGAAACTCGCCGCCCGCCGACGCGTCCTCGCGCAAGCGGCCTCCGGCAAACCATGCATCGTGGTGGCCACGCACGCCGCGTTCTCCAAAACCTTCCAAGCGCCCAACCTCGCGCTGGCGGTCATCGACGAACAGCACCGTTTCGGCGTGGAGCAGCGCGAATCGCTGAACGCCAAAGGCTCCACGGCACCGCATCTGCTGGTCATGACGGCCACGCCGATTCCGCGCACCGCGGCCATGACCTGGTTCGGCGACCTCGACATCTCCTGGCTCACCGAACTGCCCGGCGGCCGCAAGCCGATCCGCACATTCGTCGTGCCCGAAGCGAACGGCCCGCTGATGGCGGAAATGTTCGGTCTGATTCGCAAGCGTATCGACGCGGGGGAACGTGCCTACGTGGTCTGCCCGCGCATCGACGCCGACGCGAAGGATGCCGACGATGCGGGCGGTTCAGGCGATGCGGAAGTCGGTTCCGCATTCGACGCCACATACGATTTGGGCGAGGACGACGAACAGCGCGAACAGCGGCCGCCGTTGCATTCCGTCGCGGAAATCGCGGAACGCTTGCGATCGCTGCCGCAATTCGCCGGCATCCGCATCGCCACGCTGACCGGCCGCGACGATGACGAGACGAAATCGCAGATTATGGCCGATTTCGAAGCGGGCGTGACGCCGATTCTGGTGGCCACCACCGTCATCGAAGTGGGCGTGGACGTGGCGCAGGCCAGCTGCATGGTGATTTTCGACGCCGACCGGTACGGCCTGTCCCAGTTGCACCAGCTGCGTGGACGCGTGGGCCGTGGAGGCACCGAATCGGGCGCGTTCCTTATTTCACGTGCGCCGGAAGGCAGCGATGCGGCCAAACGCCTTGACGTGATTGCCGGCACGTTGGATGGCGCCGAAATCGCGCAGGCCGACCTTGAATTCCGCGGCGCGGGCGACGTGCTGGGCGACGCGCAATCCGGCGGCAAATCCGGACTGAAACTGCTGCGCGTGGTCAAAGACGTGAAGATCATCGAGGAAGCCAGAGCGGAAGCCGCGAAACTGGTGGCCGAAGACCCCACGTTGCGAGGGTACGTGCAGCTTGCCGGCGCGGTGCTCGACTTCACGCGCGGCAACGAGACGTTCCTGACCAGCAACTAGGCTCGATAGCTATGCGCGTAATTTCAGGACGATTCAAAGGCATGGCGTTGACCACGCCGAAGCCGGGCACCAGGCCAACCACCGACCGCACCAAGGAAGCGATATTCTCGCACCTCGATTCGTGGGGCGTACTGGATGACGCACGTGTGCTCGACCTGTTCGCCGGAACCGGCGCGTTGGGCATCGAAGCGCTGAGCCGTGGCGCGCGCGAACTGGTGGCGGTGGAATCGGCCGCACCGGCCGCCGCGCTGATCGCACAGACGTTGACGGCGTTGAAGCACAACCGTTCCTGGGAGCCGGGCATGAGCGCCCGCGTGGTCAAGGCGCGTGCGGAAAAGTACGCGGCGGCCGCATCGGCGGTCGCGCCGTTCGACGTGATCTTCATCGACCCGCCGTACGCGTTCGAAACCGAGGCGTGCAACCAGCTGCTGGCCGATTTGGCGGGCCGTGAGTCCGGCGAACTGACTGGCGAGGGCACGGTGATCGTGCTGGAACGCTCCACTCGTTCCGACGAGCCGACCGCGCCCGAAGGCTGGGATATCACCGACCGGCGTGATTACGGCGAAACCGCCGTGTATTACATCGAACCTGCCGAATCCGCCGAGCCGGCAGAGCCGGTTGAATCCGCGGACTGACGTCCGGGCTTTCCAACTAAAAACGTCGACGGTGGACCTGCATGCCCTCCGTCGACGTGAACAATCGTGCGTAATCAGCGCTGCCGTGGGTGCGCGCCGGAAACCTCCCAGCCCAACGCCATCAGCGTTTTGCGATCGGCCTTGTCAAGCTTGGAACAATCCAACGCCTCGATGAGATCCGGACGCAGCTCGTTGGTCTTCGCCAGCGCCTCATCGCGGCGGAAACGGTCGACCTTCGCGTGGTCGCCGGACAACAGGACGTCCGGAACCTTGATACCGCGCCAATCGGCCGGCTTCGTATACTGGCGGTGCTCCAGCAGGGCGTTCTCTCCCGTATACGATTCCTCCACGATCGAGGCCGCATTGCCCATGAAACCGGGCAGCAGACGGGTGATGGCCTCCAACATGACCGACACGGCCACCTCGCCGCCGTTCAGCACATAATCGCCGATCGAATATTCACGCACGTCGACGCCCTGCGCACGGTAATACTGCGGAATACGCGCGTCGTAGCCTTCGTAACGGCCGCAGCCGAACAGCAGATGGTTGGCGTGGCTCAGCTCCGTCGCGTCCTGCTGGGTGAACAGGGGAGCGGACGGATTCGGGAAAATCAGCACCGGACGGTCGGTCGCCGGAACGGTATCGGCATTTGCGGCGATTTCTGTCGCCGATTCCGCCGGTTCGGCCGCGTCCGCGGAAGCCGTGTCGTCTGCGTCTGCCGTGGAATCGCAAGTAACCGTGGAATCGCAAGTAACCGTGGTCGGCTCAAGATGCAGCAGCTCGTCGAGGCATTCGCTCCACACTTCCGGCTTCATCACCATGCCCGCGCCGCCGCCGACGGGAGTATCATCCACGGAATGGTGCACGTCGTGCGTCCAGTCGCGCAGGTTGTGCGCGGTGACTTCGACCAGGCTCTTCTCCTGCGCCTTGCCGAGCAGGCTCAGGTTGAGCACTTCGAAATATTCCGGGAATACGGACACGATATCGATCTTCATAATGTTCCACAATACCGGTACGCCTGCCAAGCGCGGCGCGTACGAAAAAGGCGCCGACGAGACCCTGACCAGAGTGTTCCGTATCTTGGACAACGCAAATCCGCTGCAAACTACGTTGGAATTTGATATCGATGCTCCCGTTGACCTCAGTCCGGCAGAGAATGACATTGTGATTTCTTTGCTTCAGTACCCCTAAACACCAGCGCATATCATTTCAGCAGCGAGTCTGATGGCTGGGCAGCTTCTGAGGGCCAGCTTTTCCACACCACAAATGGCGGAAAAAACTGGGACAAGGTCGGCCGTCCGCTTGCGTGCACAGTTTCTGGACTGTTTTTCTTTAGTGAGCAGGAGGGAATTCTTCTGGGAAGCAGCGAAGAGAACGCCTGCGTCCTGATGAGGACAAATGACGGCGGAAAAAGTTGGGACGATTTGCTGGCAAACCCGGCCACACTGGCCCGTTATCTGCCTGTGGAGCAGTTTCCCACCGAGAAGAGCCTGTTGGAGAGCATTGTTTCAGCAGAACTCCGTCCGGCCAGCCGAACTGCCGTTTACCTGACAGTCCGGTATCATCCCTACGAAAGCGTTCATGTGTACGATTTTGAAGCGGTAAGGCAGGCCGTGTTGACAGCGGATGCTTAACCAATACCTGTTTTCCATCGTAAACTCTGAATTGACGCACTGGGAACGGAGTCTGTGTTTGGCTACAATAAAAACAACCAGTTGGTGTCTACCGACCTCCACCGCGCGGATACGCCCAATGGCGTGAACTCTCACGAAATCACGTTGTATGAGTATGATGGTCGGAACCTCGTTACCCGCGAAGTTAATGCCCTGGGTGACAGCACCATCTATGTCTACGATGGGAATGGAAACATGGTCTCCAAGACCGACGCGGATGGCTGACCCAGTATTCCTACACTGCCCTTGATTTGGTGCAGAAAATCAACTACAATGGGGCAAAGGAAGTCTCCTACCAGTATAACAAGGTCGGCGAAGCGGAAGGAGACTCAGGGGAGCTGACCTTTCAGGGCACCCGGTATCTGAATTTCCGCCGGGAGGGCGCGGAATAAAATTTTGGGAAATTTTGTAGTATTTGCCCGGAGGATAG
>OGXI01000545.1_pt1 | contig 33501 bp, 39 predicted proteins | sample 1576221 | NCBI WGS metagenome assembly OGXI01 (sample SAMEA3541523, study PRJEB24748) | human gut metagenome | biome: human gut; feature: human-associated habitat; material: faeces | place: China | collected 2012
CTTGATTTGTTTGCAAAAAGGGCGTGCCGCAGAAATTGCTTTCTGCAACACGCCCTTTTTTAGGCGGTTTGGAAGGCCGAAACCTTCCGGGCATTTGAACAGGTGCGATACACGAGGCGGCAAAGTTGCTGCAATAGTGCGCGCCTGATCCCAAAGGGACGCAAGGAGAGGAGCCATGAGACAGATGACCAAGGAAGAAGCAAGCCAACACTACCTCATTCCCATGGACATTCTGGATGAGTATGAAAGCTGGGGCCTTTGCAGTACCGTAAAGCAGGTGATGGGCCAATGGCAGTATGGCGATCAGGATCTGGAGCGACTGAGCACGATCATGGCACTGCATGATATGGGCTTCAGCGCACAAGAGGTTGAGGGCTACATGCGCTTGCTGCTTTCGGGCACCGATACCACCCAAGAACGCATCCGCATGCTGGAAAAGCGTCGGGATGCAGCCCTGAACGAAATCCACCTGAAGGAAAAGCAGCTGCAGCGGCTGGATTACCTGCGCTACAGGATGCGCGCTTCCGGCACATAAGCAAGCGATATTCCAAGAAAGGAGCCATTATAATGCAATATACCAGACTGGGAAAAAGCAGCCTGAATGTATCCCGTGTATGCCTGGGCTGTATGGGGTTTGGGGATGCCGCCCATGGGCAGCACAGCTGGACGCTGGATGAGGAAGACTCACGAGCCATCATTCGCCGCGCCCTGGAACTGGGCATCAACTTCTTTGATACGGCCATCGTGTATCAAAACGGCACCAGCGAGCAGTATCTGGGCCGCGCTCTCAGAGACTTTGCCCGCCGGGAGGACGTGGTGGTGGCCACCAAGTTTCCCGTGCGCACCCAGGAGGAGATCGACGCCGGAATCAGCGGACAGGAGCATGTGCGGCGCATGCTGGACAAAAGCCTGCAAAACCTGGGCATGGACTACGTGGACCTGTACATCTACCATATGTGGGACTACCGGACGCCGCTTTACGAAATCATGAAGGGGCTGAACAATGCCGTCAAGGCGGGTAAAGCACGCTATATCGGCATCTCAAACTGCTTTGCCTGGCAGCTGTGCAAGGCCAATGAACTGGCCCGCCGGGAGGGCTTTGCTCCCTTTATTTCCGTGCAGGGACATTACAACCTGATCTTCCGGGAAGAGGAACGGGAGATGATTCCCTACTGCCGGGAGGAGGGCATCGCCGTTACGCCCTACAGCGCGCTGGCCGGCGGGCGGCTGTCAAAGCTGCCGGGGGAGACCTCCAGGCGTTTGGAGGAGGATGCCTACGCCAAGGGCAAGTATGATGCCACCGCGGCGCAGGATACCCGCATCATTGAGCGCGTGGCGGAGCTGTCCCGGCGCCATGGCGTCAGCATGACGGAGATTGCGCTGGCCTGGCTGATCCATAAGGGGGCAATTCCCGTGGCCGGAGCGACCAAGCTCAGCCACGTGGAGGGTGCGTCCCGCGCTACGGAACAGGCGCTTACAGAGGAGGAAGTTGCTTATCTGGAGGCCTGCTATACGCCTCATGCGCTGGTAGGCGTGATGGCGCAAAATACGCGGGAAGCGGCGAACAAGCCGCAAGTCTGGTCATCCAACACGCCCAAAGTCTAAAGCAGAAAGGAGCATTTGCCATGAAAACCCTTGTGGCTTACTTTTCCGCCAGCGGAGAAACCGCCCGACTGGCCAAAACCATCGCACAGGCAACCGGAGCGGATCTCTATGAGATTCGGCCAGCGCAGCCCTATACCGCCGCGGATCTCAACTGGCACGACAATCAAAGCCGTTCCTCTGTGGAGATGAAGAACCCGGCTTGCCGCCCGGCGATCGCCGGGGGCGCGCCGGACCTGACAGCATACGATACGGTCTTTGTGGGCTTCCCCATCTGGTGGTATCAGGCCCCGCGCATCATCGAGACGTTTTTGGCCTCCTGCGATTTTTCCGGCAAGCGCGTCGTGCCCTTCGCCACCTCCGGCGGCAGCGGCATGGGGCGTACGGAGGAAATTCTGAAAAAATCCTGCCCCACAAAGGCCGTCTTTCTGCCCGGCAGACGGCTTGACAGCGGCGCAAGCCTCGACGCGATCCGCAACTGGTTGAATGCAATTGAACTGAACAAAAAATGAATCAGCCAAAAATAAAGGAGGAAACCACGATGAAAAAGCTGCTTATCCTTGCTCTTGCCCTGATGATGAGCCTTTCCTTCGCCCGTGCCGAGGAAGAGACGCCCGCTTTTACGCCCACGGACTCCAATGTGCTGGTCGCCTGCTTCTCAGCGACGGGCAATACCTGGCCGCTGGCGGAATACGCGGCCGCATACCTCAATGCCGACCTGTTCCGCATTGAGCCTGCCATTCCCTACACCGATGCCGACCTCAACTACAATGACGCGGACTGCCGCGCCAATCAGGAAATGAACGATGAAACCAGCCGCCCCGCTCTGGCCGCAACGGTTGAAAACATGGCGCAGTATGATACGGTGGTGCTGGCGTTTCCCATCTGGTGGGGACAGGCGCCGCGGCTGATTGAGACCTTTGTGGAGGCCCACGACCTGAGCGGCAAGACCGTGCTCACCTTCTGTACCTCCGCCAGCAGCGGCTATGGCCGGACCGGCGAGATTCTCGCTGCGCTGACCGATGAGACGGTCAACTGGATCGAGGGCGCACGCTTCTCCGCTTCCACCACGGCGGAAGAAATGGAAGCCTGGCTTGCGGAAAAAGGCATCGCCCCCTATACGGCGGAGTAAACGCATTGCGAACGGATGAGATGAAAGGAGACAAAGCCATGTCTGTCAAACAAACCGCGGGACGCGACGCCCTGGGCGCCTTCGCCCCGAAATTTGCCGAGCTGAATGACGACGTGCTCTTCGGGCAGGTCTGGAACCGCACGGACAAGCTCTCGCTGCGCGACCGCTCTCTGGTCACGGTAACGGCGCTGATGGCCCAGGGGCTGGTGGATTCGTCCTTCCGCTATCACCTGACCACCGCCAGGCAAAACGGCATCACCAAGGAGGAAATCGCGGAAATTCTGACCCATGCGGCCTTCTATGCGGGCTGGCCCAAGGCCTGGGCAGCCTTCAATATGGCCAAGGAGGTCTGGGCGGAGGATGCCGCCCCGGTGCAGAACGCCATGCAGGCGCATGCGGCTTCGATGGTGTTCCCCATCGGCGCGCCCAACGACGGCTACGCGCAGTATTTCACCGGGAAGAGCTACCTTGCGCCGCTGTCCACCGCGCAGGTAGGCATCTGCAACGTGACCTTTGAACCGGGCTGCCGCAATAACTGGCATATCCATCATGCCGATGAGGGCGGTGGGCAGATTCTCGTATGCGTGGCCGGGCGCGGCTGGTATCAGGAGTGGGACAAGCCCGCGCAGCTGCTCACACCCGGCGACGTGGTGAACATCCCTGCGGGGGTTAAGCACTGGCACGGCGCGGCCCAGGACAGCTATTTCAGCCACCTGGCCATTGAGGTGCCGGGTACCGATGCCCGCAACGAGTGGCTGGAGCCGGTTTCCGACGCGCAGTATGAGGCGCTCGTATGAAGATTCTCATCTTGATGGGCAGTCCCAATCCGAAGGGGTCCACCTTTTTGCTGGCGGACGCCTTCCGGCAGGGGGCGCAGGACGGCGGGCACGTGGTCCAGATGATCGACGTGGCAAAGGCCCACGTGTCCCCCTGCGGGGGCTGCGTCGCCTGCGGCTATGACGGCCCCTGCGTCAAGCGGGACGACATGGCGCGTATCGGAGCGGCCCTGCTTGAAGCGGATATGCTTGTGCTGGCCACCCCGCTGTATTACTACGGCATGTCCTCGCAGCTCAAAATGGTGATCGACCGCTTTTGTGCGTTCAACGGCCGCATGCAGCGCAAACACATGAAGTCCGCGCTGCTCAGCGTGGCATGGAACGCAGACAACTGGACCTTTGACGCACTCAAAGCGCATTACCATACGCTGGTCTGCTATCTGAACCTTCAGGATCAGGGAATGGTGTTGGGAAAGCGCTGCGGAACGCCCTCCATGACGCGCAGCAGCATCTATCCGGGGCAGGCCCGCCAGCTGGGCAGAATCCTTTGACAGGAGTGGCGCGCATATGAAGCAGCGAATCAAAACCGGCGTGGATATCGCCATGACGGTGCTCTTTCTGGGCCAGATGGGCTATCACATGATGGACAATCGGATGCACGAATGGACGGGCGTTACGCTGTGCGTGCTGTTTCTTCTGCATCACGCGCTCAATCCCGGCTGGCACCGGGGGCTGTTCAAGGGCAGGTATTCCGCCTCCCGCGTGTGGCTGACAGTGGTGGACCTGCTGCTGACGCTGGCCATGGTGGCGGTGATTGTCAGCGCGATTCTGGTCTCCCGGCATGTGTTTGACTTCCTGGGCCTGCGCATGCGGGCAGTCGGCCGGCGCATTCACATGCCGGCCACCATGTGGGCGTTTGTGCTGACCGGACTGCATATCGGGCTGCACTGGCACATCGTGCTCGGCAAGCTGGGGAAGGCGGGAAACCGCGCCGGTGTGTGGCTCTGCCGGCTGGTGCTGGTGTGTGTGATTGCTTTTGGCGCATGGGAGTTTGCGACACGCAGACTATGGATGGAGCTGTTCATGCTCCGGGAATTCGCCTTCCTGGAATACGGCGAACCGCTGGCGGTATTCTTCGCCTCCTACGCGGCCGTGTTGTACGTATGGGCTGCGCTGTCCTATTTTTTGAAGAAATTGCTCCAAAAATTGCAGAGTGCTGCGCAGGCCAGCAGCGCGGAGGACTTTCTCACGGCGCTGGTCCAGCTGCAGGAGGCTTGCGGCGTGGCCGATTTGAAAATGAGCGATTATGGCATGCGCAAAGAAGAATGCAGGACGCTGGCCGTGAACGCACGGGAGACGATGGGTGGTTTGTTCCTGGCCAACCCCTGCGAACTCAATGACGAAGATTGCGCCGCAATCTTTGAAAAGGCGTACCGTTAAGGAGGATTGACGATGAAGCGGGCAGGTACGTTTGGATGCTGCATGCTGGCGCTGCTCTCTCTGCTGTGGTCAGGCGCGCAGGCAGAGGTGACCGGCAGGAAGCAGGCGCAGGCGATCGCAACTGAAACCCATGAAACGCTTCCGAATCCCGGTTCCTTTAATTTCAGCACCCGCACCGTGACGCTCAACAGCGGATATACCATGCCCATCAACGGCCTGGGAACCTACAGCTTACACGGGGACGAGTGCATCAACGCCCTGGATCGCGGCGAAAAACACGACTGGTATTAAAAACGGAAACCGGGTATGTCCCCCTGAAAAAACCATGGCCTGCCGAAACCCCTCGTCCCTGGCGAAGGGGGTTCGGCAGGCCTTTTGGGCATCGTGGTGCATCGCGCCTGCATCAATCCACAATCATGTCTATGCCCTTTTGCAACGTTGCGCCGTCGATTGCACCGACGGCCTGCGCAATCACATGGCCCTTCGCATTGATGAAAAAGGAGGTGGGCAGCGAGTATGCGCCATACGCCAGGGCCGCTTCAGCCTCGGTATCAAACAGCACCGGGAATTCATATCCATGCCGGTCGATGAATGCCGAGGCCGTCTCGACGGTTTCCCGTCCACCATCGGTCATGTTGACCATAAGAAAATGGATGTCATCACCAAGCGCGCCGTACTTCTCGTTAAAATCAGGCATCTCGCTCTGACACGGGCCACACCAACTTGCCCAGAAATTCAGTACAATGGGTTTCCCGAAATACTGGCTGAGGCGCACTTCGTTGCCGGCCTTGTCATACACCGTAAAGTCGGGCGCGGGAACGACCTCGGGCTCCTGCTCTGATGCGGACTCGTCTTCCCCTGCCGTATCAGCCGAATCTCCTTCTGTGGCCGCAGATGCCGCCGGCTGCTGGTCGGTATGAACGATCATCTGTTCTGTTCCAACGTTCCGGCCAAGGCGGTCATAGAGGACGTATGCCCCGCCCATCAGAACCGCAAAGACCAGCACGATGCTCAGCAATGTCTTTTTATTCTTCATGTCCTCACCTCTTTAACTCAGAAGATTCACCAGCCGGCCCAGCGTGCCGGTCGCCATCAAAATGCCTACAAAAACCAGCAGGCTGCCGCTGACGGCATTGATGACGCGATAGTTTTTCTTGATCCAGTTGAAAGCGGCCTTCAGATAATCAATGAGCACGGCGCTGAGAATGAACGGGATGCCAAGCCCCAGCGAGTAGGCCAGCAGCATCAGCATCCCCTGTACCACATGCCCCTGCTGGGAGGCCAGCATCAGCGCGGATCCCAGGAACGCACCCACGCAGGGCGTCCATCCCAGGGAGAAAATCATGCCGAAGATCATTGCGGAAAAGAAGTTCATATTTTGCGTATCAACATGCCTGCTTCCGCCGTGAAACAGGTTCAGTTTGAACACACCCAGAAAGTTGAGGCCAAAAAAGATCACCACCGCACCGGAAACGATGTTCACAAGCGTCTGATGCTCCTTGAGAAAGCTGCCGACCGTTCCGGCCAGCGCCCCGAGAATCACAAAGATGATGCTGAAACCCGCCACAAAGCCCACGGAACCGGTCAGCGTCTGGCGCACGCTTCTCTCTCCGCCGCCCGCAAAGTAGGAAATATAGATGGGCAGCATCGGCAGGAGACACGGGGATAGAAAGGTGATGACCCCTTCCAGAAAAGCAATTACATATTGCATTTATCGCGCTCCTTTCTGAAAAGACCGGATAGCAGCCAGCCGATCAGCCCCATGTAGAGCATGGAGCCCACAGGGCTTGAGGTGATGGCACAGATGCCGCTTGCGCACCCGATCCATTGGTAATAGGCCAACCCTGCCAGGGCCCCGCCCAGCGTGAACAGTGCGGGCCGAATCCATTTTTTCCATTTCAAGATCAGACACCTCCTGCCAAAAATTCTTCCGCCATATGGACCGCCGTGGCGCCGTCCGCAACAGCCGTAACCACCTGCCGCAGCGGCTTGGTCCGCACATCACCCACGGCGTACACGCCGGGGATGCTGGTTTCTGTGGTTTCTCCTGCAACGATGTAGCCGCCCCCGTCCAGTTCCAGCTGCTGCGCGACCAGCTCCGTCGCGGGAATTCGGCCCACGCTTATAAATATGCCATCCGCAGCAATGTCCTTTTCTTCGCCGGTCTTGACATTTCGAATGCGGACACCGGTGAGCCTGTCTTCGTGCAAGAGCGCCGTCACCACGCTGTTCCATTGAAATTCAACGTTTTCCGCCTTCATGAGAGGCTCATGGTAGATTTTCGTTGCCCGGAGGGTGTCCCTTCGGTGGACGAGCACGACCTTCCTGGCAATGCGGCTCAGCAGCAGCGCATCTGCCGCCGCCGTATTGCCGCCCCCAACCACCACGACGGTCTTTCCCTTGTAGAACATGCCGTCGCAGGCCGCGCAGTAGGCCACGCCGCGTCCCACCAGCTCCTTTTCGTCGGGGAGGCCCAGTTCTCTGGGATTGGCGCCCGTTGCCAGCATGACGGTTTTGGCGTAAAAGGTTCCCTCGCTGGTTTCCACAGCCTTTGGATTCCCCCGCAAATCGACGCTCTGCACCTGCGCATTGCGCGTTTGTGCGCCGAAGCGCTCCGCCTGCCGCTGCATCTGCTCGGCCAGTTCATAGCCGCCAATGCCGTCCACAAAGCCGGGATAGTTGTCGATCTGGTGGGTCAGCGCCATCTGCCCTCCTGCGGAAAGCCGCTCGACCACCAGCGTATCAAGGCCCGCTCTGGCTGCGTACAGCGCCGCGGTATATCCGCCGGGGCCGCCGCCGATGATGATCGTGTCGTACAGGTGCTTTTCGGTTTCCTTCTTTTCTTTGGGCATAACGCCCGCCAGGAATGCCTCGATTGCGGCCTTGGACTGCGGCGCGACGATGGAATCGACGGGCTTTCCCTCCATATAAAGCCGAAGGGTCGGGATCAGCTCCAGTTCCTCCCAGAGCGTTTCATCCTGATCCACATCAACCTTGACCACCTCCAGCCTGCCGGCATACTCCTCGGCGATCTGTTCGTAGGCGGGGTTGATCTTGCGGCAATGTGGGCACCAGGTGGCCCAGAAGTCCACCAGAACGGGTTTTTTGCTTTCGATGAGATCCCTGAGTTCCTGAACGTTTATGTTCTTGGCTGCCATGTTGCCAGCTCCTTTTGTTTGGTTTAGGCATAGGATACCCCAAAACGGGCTTTCCTTCCGTGACGAGATCACCAAGCGCCTGTTTGCATCCGCAGCGCGTAGTCGATGATCGTGACTTTATCACAGAAAGCAACCTCGAAACCGGGTAGAATACAGCCATAATCCAAACACAAGGAGGGCAACAAACATGTCTGCTGTCAATATCAATAAAGCCAATTTTCTAAGCGAAGTCATTCATTCGGACAAGCCCGTCCTGATGGACTTCTGGGCGCCCTGGTGCGGCCCGTGCCGTATGGTGGGTCCGGTTGTGGAGGAGATTTCCAGAGAACGCAGCGATATCAAGGTGTGCAAAGTCAATGTGGACGAGCAGCCGGAACTGGCGGGCCAGTTTGGCGTAATGAGCATTCCCACGCTGGTGGTCATGAAGAACGGCAAGATTGTGAATCAGTCCATTGGGGCAAAGCCCAAAAACGCCATTCTTGCCATGCTCTAAAGCATGGGAAAAGCCCCCTTTTCGCAAGAAGCAGGCGAGAGGCGGCGCCAGGCGGGAGGATGGCAACGTGATGGTAGAAGTAGAAAAGGAAAGGAGACAAATGCTATGCAAACCCGGTTCTATATTTGCCGCCATTGCGGCAATGTGATTGAAAAGGTCCATGACGCGGGCGTTCCGGTCGTCTGCTGCGGAGAAAAGATGGAAGCGCTGGTCCCCAATACGGTTGAGGCGAGCGAAGAAAAGCACCTGCCCGTGATCACCGTTCAAGATGGCGAAGTCCACGTCAACGTCGGAAGCGCCGATCATCCCATGGTTGACGGGCACTACATCCAGTGGATTGTCCTTGAAACGGAAAACGGGAGTCAGCGCCGGGTTCTCAAACCCGGAGATCCTCCCGGCGTCACCTTCGCACTGGGCAGTGAAAAGGCCGTGGCGGTCTATGCCTACTGCAACCTCCACGGGCTGTGGAAGACCGGGGTGTAACCCTCCAAGAAGCCTGCCGGCATCCCGGCAGGCGTTTTCTGTGATCTCATCACGGAAGAAAACGCCCGTCCGTCCTATCATGATAACCATATTCACACGGGGAGGAATGGACATGACGGGAAGCCGGAGGAAAAGAAAAGCGGTCGTGGCACAGAGCGAGTGCGTAGCCTGCGGATGCTGCGTGAAGGTTTGTCCCATCGGCGCCATAGAGGTGATTCGTGGCCTTTATGCGCGGGTCAACGGGGATAGATGCGTCGGCTGCGGCAGGTGCGCAAAGGAATGCCCCGCGTCGGTAATCGAGATCCGGGAGGAATCGGTATGAAAAAGAAGTGGTATGACTATCTCTGGATTGCTTCCCTGACGTATCTCGTATTGGGTTTTTTCAATATTCTGTTTGCTTGGCTGGGTCTTCTGTGCTTCTTCATTCCGCTGGTTCTTTCCGTCGCTAATGGCACAAAGGCCTACTGCAACCGTTACTGCGGGCGTGGACAGCTGTTCAGCCTGCTGGGCGGCCGGTTCGGTCTTTCCCGCAGGCGGGATATCCCGCGCTGGATGAAGAGCAAGGCCTTCCGTTACGGTTTTCTGGTCTTTTTCTTTGCGATGTTTTTTCTGATGCTTTGGAACACCTATCTGGTTTTCGCCGGCGCGGAGAGTCTGAAACAAGTGGTAACCCTGCTGTGGACGTTCAAGCTTCCCTGGCAATGGGCCTATCATGGTACGCTCTTTCACCCCGGTGTCGCGCAGTTCGCCTTCGGCTTTTATAGTGTGATGCTCACTTCCACGGTTCTGGGTCTCATCACCATGGTCCTGTTCAGGCCCCGCAGCTGGTGCGTATACTGCCCGATGGGAACCATGACCCAGCTGATTTGCAAGGCAAAGAATACAAAGTGATATCCGGGAGGGATTCGATTGAAAAAGAAAGCGATTCCGGCGCTTGCGCTCCTGGCCCTGGTGCTGACCGGCTGTGCATCGTCTCAGCAGCCAGAGGACAGCGCCTACCGCCAGATCACCATGCAGGAAGCGGTAGAGATGATGGCCGAGGAGGAAAACTACATCATTCTCGATGTGCGCACCGAATCGGAATTTGCCTCCGGCCATATTCCGGGCGCAATCCTGATCCCCAACGAAACCATCGGCACGGAGGAAATTTTGCAGCTTCCTGACAAGGACCAGCTGATTCTGGTCTACTGCCGCAGCGGGAACCGCTCCAGGCAGGCGGCGGACAAGCTGGCCCGATTGGGCTATACCAACATCGTCGAGTTTGGCGGCATCAACAGCTGGCCCGGCGAGATCGTGACCGAATAAGCCCGCGCGGCCCACAGCAAAACGCCCTGTACCGAAATCCTGTACAGGGCGTTTCAGCGTGTCAAAAGGGTCCGGCTCTGGCGATCCTTCCCGCCGGGGCATTTTCCCTGCGTCCGCGGCGCGGCTGGGGGAAACGGCGCGATGCCTTTTCAGGAAACGGCTTTGCTGTCGGACGTTCATGGTAGGGGTTGTTTCCAAACCTTGCAAATTGCTTGCAAGGCGTTTTCTATTCCGTCAGGCGTCTGAGCCTGCTTTCGTCCACAATCTCCACCGTTCCGCGGGACAGCTTCACCATGCCCTCGCTCTGGAAATACCTGAGCATGCGCGTCACAACTTCCCGGGGATTGCCCATGTGGTTGCCGATGAGCTCGTGGGTAATCCTGAGCGTATGGGTGCCTTCGATGGCTGCTTCCTCCAGCAGGAAGGCAGCCAGGCGCTTATCAAAGCTCTTCCATAAAATCTGCTCAATCAGCCACATCACATCCGAAAACCGCGCCGCCATGACTTCGCTGGTAAAATTGGACAGCGGCGCGGACTCGTCCATGACCTGCTTGTAGATTTCGGCGGGAATCACCCACAGCTCGGTATCCTTTTCCGCCTGAATGGTGATGTCAAACTGAATGGAGCGCATCATGCAGGAGGCCGAAAACAGGCACAGGTCGCGTTCAAACAGCCGGTACAGCGTGATTTCCCGCCCGTCCTCGGACAGGATGAAGGCCCTGAGCTGCCCGCTTTGAATGAGAAGCAGGCCTGTGCAATCCGCATCCGCATTATGAATCACATCGCCCTTGTGAACCCTGCGGCTGAAAGCGGCGGCTGACAGGGCCGCCTGCTGCCCGGGCGTAAGCCTCCCCCATATGGGAAAAAAGGATGAAACCTCCACGCAAATCCTCCTTGCTTCATCGGGTCGTAGTGCATCTATTATATAAGCATAGAAAAGAAAAGACAATCCAAACAGAAGATGAGCGCTCCTTGACGCAAGCGTTTCCCAAACGTATAATCTATCTATTCGATAGATAGGAGCGTGCCATGGAATACCTGATTTTGGGCCTGCTGATCCTATCACCCATGACGGGCTACGAGGTGCAGCAGTTCATCCGGAAAAACCTAGCGCTGATCTGCTCGCACAGTGCGGGCAGCGTTCAGACGGCACTTTCCAAGCTGGAGAAAAGCGGAAAAGTGGCATCCAGCGAAACGGTCGCGGGCAAGCGCCGCAAAAAAACGTTTTCCATCACCCAAGAGGGACGGGCTGCCTTTTTCGCCTGGGTTGCACAGCCCATGCGGGCGAACAAGGGAAAGAATATGGAACTGTCCCGGCTGTTCTTTGCCGGGTTGGCCCGGCCGGAGGAACGGCTTGCCGCCATCCGGGACTACATCCGACAGATGGAGGATGCCAGAATCACGCTGTGCGCGATCCGGGACCGTTTTCAGCAGCTGAAGCGTCAGCAGCTTCCGCCTGGAAGTGACTGGCCGCAGATTCTGCGTTTTCAGGGATACACCATCGAGTACGGCATTGCCGCCGCCGCGTTTGAAATCGGCTGGTACAAACAACTGCTTAGCGAACTGGAGGAGCAACCATGAACATCCTTGTCTTGAATGCCAGCCCCAAGGGAAAGCAATCCACCACGGTGCACACCGCGCTGTACCTTGAGGCCCTGCATCCGGAGCACACCTTCACCTTTCTGCCGGTGGGCCAGCGGATAAAAAGCTATGAAAAGGACTTTACCCCGCTGCGAAAAGAGTTGGAAAAGGCGGAGCTGATTTTGTTCAGCTATCCGGTGTATACGTTTATCGCGCCCTATCAGCTGCACCGGCTGATGGAGCTCATCAAGGCGGACGGTGTGGATCTCTCCGGCAAGTTCGCCTCGCAGATCACCACCTCCAAGCACTTCTATGATGTGACCGCCCATCGCTATGTGGAAGAAAACTGCTGCGACCTGGGCATGAAGGTGGTGCGGGGCCTGTCGGCGGACATGGAGGATCTGCTCACCGAGCAGGGGCAGCGGGACGCAAGGGACTTTTTTGAGCAGCTTATGTTCTCCTGTGAGCACGGCCTGTTCGTCACGCCGCCCGTCCGGGCGCCGCATCATGAAACGGAGGTTTATTCTCAGACGCTCCCGTCCGTACCCAAAAGCGGGGAGAAGGACGTGGTCATCGTCACCAACTGCGCCCCCGGGGATGAAAACCTGCGGAATATGATCGCCGATTTCCGCGCCGCGCTGCCCTTTGAAAGCCGGGTGGTCAACCTGCGTGATTTTCCCTTTGACGGCGGCTGTCTGGGCTGTTTCGGCTGCGCGGTGACCGGAAAATGCGTCTACAAGGATGGTTTTGACGAATTTCTGCGCACCCGGATTCAAAACGCCGATGCCTTTGTCTATGCCTTCACCATCTCCGACCATTATACGCATTCCAGCTTCAAATGCTTTGACGACCGGCAGTTTTGCAACGGCCACCGCACCGTCACCCACGGCACGCCCATCGCCTATCTCATCAGCGGCGACTACCGCTACGAAAGCAACCTGCGCATGATTGTGGAGGCCCGCAGCGAGGTGGGCGGCAACTATCTGTGCGGCGTGGCCACGGACGAGGGCGATACGGCATCCTCCATCCGGACCCTGGCCGGTTCGCTGGCCCTCGCGCTGGACAAGGGCCTGACCCGCCCCATGAACTTCTATGGCGTGGGTGGCATGAAAATCTTCCGAGACCTGATTTATGTCATGCGGGGCTTGATGAAGGCCGATCATAAATTTTACAAGGAACATGGCATTTATGATTTCCCGCAGAAGCAGAAGAAGCGCATCCTGCAGATGCAGCTGGTAGGCGCTCTGATTGCGATTCCGTCGGTACAGAAAAAGATGAAGGGGTGGATGAGCCAGTACATCATCGGGCCCTACGAAAAGGTCGTCAGGCAGGCAAAGGAAAAGAGGGGGTTAACATGATTTTCTATTTTTCGGGAACGGGCAATTCAGCATGGGCGGCCCGTCAGCTGGCCCGCCTCACGAACGACGAGGCCTATGATATCACCACTTTGACGCAGGTGCCGGACCTAAAGGCCGTTCAACAGATTGGCTTTGTCTTTCCGGTATATGCCTGGGGCGTACCGGAGGCCATGGCCGCCTTTGCAAAGCGGATGCAAAGGACCGGGGCCTTTGCTTTCGGCGTTTGCACCTGCGGCAGCGAGGCCGGGCTTGCCATGAAGCGCTTTTCCAAATGCTACCCGCTCGACAGCAGCTACAGCCTGGTGATGCCCAACAACTACATCATCGGCTCGGATACCGACAGCGAGGAAGTGATTCTCAAAAAAATCGCCTCGGCCCGGGAAACGCTGAAGCAAATTGCCGGAGAGATCCTGCGCAAGAAGCGGGTATACCGCGTCCACGAGGGAGCCATGGCCGGAGTGAAATCCTATGCAGCCAACGCCGGTTTCAACCGCTTTGCCCGAAGCGCCAGGCCCTTCTTTGCCACGGACCGCTGCAACGGCTGCAGCCTGTGCGCGCAACGCTGCCCGGCATCCGCCATCTCCATGAAGGATGGAAAACCCGTGTGGAAAGCGCAGTGCTACCAGTGCCTGCGCTGCATCAACGCATGCCCCAGGCAGGCCATCCAGTATGGCAAAGGCACCGAAGGGCGGCGGCGGTATACCATTTGGCCCTATCTTCCTCAGGAGGAAAAAGCCTGACAGGCCGGCGGGGTCGGAGACGGTTCGGACCGATTCCCATGGGCGGTATGCCGGGGCCGATATTCTCCGCACCTGTTCATCATGGCGCCTGCCGCGCATAGGATATCGGAGGTGATGTGTCCATGAAACGCACAAATAGGTCTCTTTCCAAAAGGCTGCTGCTTGCGGCGGGAATCATCGTGCTGGTACTGGCCGTGGGCGCAGGGGCGTTTTTCTGGTACGTATCCGACTACTATCGCGCGCAAGACACGGCCCTGGAGGTGCTGGCCCAGGGGACGGGCATTTCCGCGAGAGATGGATTGACCATTCTCTCTCCTTCCTATGCCACGGACACGGCTCTCATTTTCTATCCCGGTGCAAAAGTGGAGGCAGAGGCCTATTTGCCGCTGCTGGACCAGATTCGCAGCAAGGGCGTCACCTGTATTCTGGTTCATATGCCCTTTCATATGGCGATCTTCGATCCGGGCGCGGCGGAGGATGTGATACGGCAGTTTCCCCAGATCCGCCACTGGTATCTCGCGGGACACTCCATGGGAGGCGCCATGGCCTCGAAGTTTGCCTCGGAACATCCTGATATGGTGGAGGGGCTGATCCTTCTGGGCGCGTACCTCTATGGGGACTATCCGGCCGAGAATACTCTCACGGTTTACGGCTCGTTGAATCAAAGTGTGGAGGATCACATCGATTACACGGAAAACGTCGTGGAAATCGAAGGCGGCAATCATGCCCAATTCGGCAATTATGGGCCGCAGAAGGGGGATCTGCCCGCCACCATCTCTGCACAGGACCAGCAGGCACAGACGGTAGAAGCGATTGCGAATTTTCTTGAAAAGCAGCGTCAAAAGGTAAAATGAGGAAATCTCTGCCCTTTATGAAGCGTGCAGCAAAAATCCCGGCATAGCGGAAAGATGGGCCCTTGGCTTCTGCCCGGAAGCGCTGTTCCCCTGTCTCCGCTGCTCTGGCGGAGAAACGGTACCCGGATTTGGCCTCCCGTTGGAGGCCTGCGCCCCTTCCCAGGCTCCCCCAAAAACGATTGGTCGGCAGGATGAAAGCCGGAGCAAAGTCTGCTCCGGCTTTGCTGCCGTCAGATGGCGATGTTCAGCTGCCGCGAGTTTTGCAGGCGGTCGTGCCTTTATCGCTGATCGCTGATTGTGGCGCTGCTGTTGCTGCTCTGCAGCGCGGAAATCGGATCGTAAGGCGCTCCGGACGCCGTGCCCGAAAGCAGCGCGATATCCACTGCATTTGCCGGAAGTCCCCAGGAATTGCCCGAGAACAGAAACGTCGCCTGGTCCACTACATAGCCGCGGGTGTTATACGCGACATTGTCCATGATCGTACCGGTGGAGCCGGGATTCAGATAGGCCGGCTGGCGCAGCGTATGGAACACATTGTTCCTCACCAGCAGGTTGGTCGCATTTCCCTGCGTTACAAAGCCCCTGTTCACCACCCATGTCGAGGAATCGCCCGGCTGGGCAGGACCATAGATCTGGCAATTTAAAATCTGGTTTCCATCTCCGCCAATCTGGATGAATTCGACGGGATAGGGAGCATCGCTGGTCATCGTGAGGCCGTCGATCGTGTCGTCGCTGCCGTTGCATAAAAACGGCACCACCGGAGTCTGCAGCAGGATCATGGTCCCGGCCCGGCCCCGAATGGTCAGTCCGGGCGTGCTGATCACCAGCTGCTGCGAAATGGGATAGGTTCCGCGCAAAACATGGATCACGCTGTTGGGCGGAGCGGCCGCCAGCGCCTGCTGGATGGTTTGGAACGGTGTCGCCTGACTTCCGTCTCCGCCCGGCGCCGCATCCGCCTGCACAAACAGCTCATAGGGGTTTGCGCCCAGGCTCCCGGTCGCCCCCGTAGGGCCCGTCGGCCCGGTAGCCCCTGTCGCGCCGGTGGGGCCTGTGGGTCCCTCCGTCCCGGCCTCGCCCGTGGGCCCCGTAGCGCCTGTTGCCCCCGTAGAACCGCTGGCTCCGGTGGCGCCCGTAGGACCGGGAAGCCCGGCCTCTCCTGCAGGCCCCGTGGGGCCCGGAAGTCCGGCTTCTCCCGCGGGACCTGTCGGGCCGGGCGCACCCGTCGCCCCGGTTGCGCCCGTCGGACCTGCGGGGCCGGGAAGTCCGGTAGCTCCTGTGGGGCCGGTAGGCCCGGTGACCGTACCGATCTGCTGACATGGTATGCAGCAGCTCGTAACACACCCCTTGCAATGACAATACATAGAAATGACCCCCTTCCATTCAAGTGTTTCCCCGCTCATGCTATGTGTCCGGAAATCCATGCGTTCCGCCTCTGTCCTTTGCGGGAGGGTATCAATGCCCGTTCAGGGAGAGGGTTGCCCAGTTCATGGACAAGGACCGGGAGACGGTGCCGGCGTTTGGTCCATGGTCGGATGCCCTTCCGGTTTGCTGAACGCATGCCGGGTTCCTATCATCGAAAGCCAAGGCTTTGCGTCCTGCCGTGGGCAGCGCAGAGGTAGAAAGCTACGGGTCCTCGCGTGCCGGCCCCGTTTATTTGACCGCAGGCCCAGAATGTGCTATAATAGTAAGCCGCATACGGCATAGCGGTGGGGTTGCGCCCTTTCGGGCCCGTTCCCGCCCCTGATTCGATAGAGAAAGGCTGATACGATGTCCGGACATAGCAAATGGGCTAACATTAAAATCAAGAAAGGCAAGACGGACGCTCTTCGCGGTAAGATTTTTACCAAGATCGGGCGTGAAATCGCCATCGCGGTACGCGAGGGCGGCAGCAACCCGGACAGCAACTCCAAGCTGCGCGATGTGATCGCCAAGGCCAAAAGCAACAATATGCCCAACGATAATATCCAGCGTTCCATCAAAAAGGCCGCGGGTGAACTGGGCAATGTCGATTACGAAGAAATCACCTACGAGGGCTATGCCCCCGGCGGTGTGGCCGTGATCGTGGAAACCATTACCGACAGCCGCAACCGTACCGCCAGCGATGTGCGTCACTGCTTTGCAAAAAATGGTGGCTCCCTGGGCGTAACGGGCAGCGTGAGCTTCATGTTCGACAAGAAGGGCGTTCTGGTGATCGAGCGCACTCCGGATTCCGATGAGGACGAAATGATGATGACCGTGCTGGACGCGGGCGCCGAGGACATGCAGACCATGGACGACGCTTTTGAGGTCACCACCGACCCCAATGAGTTCTCCGCCGTCCGTGAGAAGCTGGAAGCGCAGGGGCTGACCTTCCTGAGCGCCGAGGTGCAGATGATCCCGCAGAATACCGTGGTCCCCGCGGACGAAGAAACGTTGCAGAAGGTGCAAAAGCTGCTGGAGATGCTGGAGGACAACGACGATGTGCAAAATGTCTGGCACAACGCCGAGTTGCCCGAAGAGCCGGACGAGGAATAAAACAGGCTCAACTCAACCAAAGAGTACGGCCCGCGATTCATTCAGGAATCGCGGGCCGTTTTATATCCGGCGACGTTTGCAGAAGATGCAGTTTCGCCTGTTTTCCTTCAATAGCTTGAGGTATCCTGTTCCCTATTCCACCACGTCAAAGCTCTGGCTTTCCAAAAATTCACTGAGCACCTGACGGCTGTATTCAAAATCCACCTGACGTGTAGCCATTCCTGCATACGTGATGGGTTGCATGGCCTCCTCCGGGGGCATCTGAATGCCTTCCGGCTCCACGCCCCGCAGTTCCAGAGCATACCCCGCCGCTTCCAGCAGGTCGGCCATGCTCATGTTGGTGGTGACGATGTTTTCCGATACGGTGGTAATCAACTGCAACGCATCGTCCAGCGAAGCCTGGGCATACTTGCCCGCCAGTGTGCTCAGCACCGTGCGGATGCGCCGCGTGCGGCCCGAATCGCCGTCGCCGCCCACCTTGCGGATGCGCATGTAGATCACCGCCGCATGCCCCGTAAACAGATAGGTGCCCGCCTTATCCATGCTGGGGGTGGTGGCGTCGCGGGCGATGCGGTAGCGATTGAGGTAGTCCGCCTCCGCGTCGGTCACGGTGATGTACACGCCGCCCATGGCATCGATAATGGTCTGCACGTTATCCATGCTGAAGATAATGTACTTGTCTACCTTTGTACCAAAATGCGTGCTGACGGTTTCGCACAGCGCTTCAGGCCCATAGTTTTTGGCGATGTAGGTGAACCGCCCAATCCCGCCGTCCGGCCGCTTGACCAGCATTTCGCGGGTGAAGGTGGTCAGCATCACGCGCTTGGCGTCCACATCCAGCGTGACCATGAGCACACCATCGGTGTTACCAAGGTTGCTGGCGCTTCCCTCCCACGTGTCCACACAGGCCATCAGGTAATGGTACTGGCCTGCGCGTGGTTCCGGCAGGGTATCGTAATCCAAAGGATAGATCTCGCGCGGCGTATCCGCCAGCGCGCCAGCCATCGTGCCCATAAACAGCAGCACCGCTGCCGCCAACCAGCACACAATCCGCTTTGCCATCTGCGCCTCCTCCGGCCGCCGGAAGCGGCCCTGCGTTTTCTTTTTGTTGATAAAAAAACCCCGTATGGGGGTGCGGACATGCGGTCCGCAAAACCCACCATACAAGGTATACGCGACCAGAGAAGAAAACCCTGCTTTTTCCGGGCAAAATGTTACATGATTGTTAACGCTTGCTCAGCAGCTCCAGCAGCTTGTTGCTGCGGCTGAGGAAGGCCGTGACCTCTTCCTTCTCCAAAGGACGGGTGCTCATGCGGGCCAGATCGTAGAGCTGGGCTGCGATCAGGCCGCGGGTTTCCTCGTCTGCCTCTCCGCTGATGAGGCTCTTGACCACGGGATTGGCGGCGTTGAGCACCAGCGTATGGGTTTCGGGCAGCTTGAAGTTCTGGCCATAGATGCGGCTCATTTCGCTGAAGCGGCGGCCCTGCTCCTCCTGGGTAAGCATAGCGGGCAGGCTTTCATCCTTGAGGGAAGCCAGTTTGACGGTGAGATCCTCCTTGCCGGTAGCCTTGTGCAGCACGTCGGCCAGCTTCTTTTCATCTTCCTCGCTCTGCTTCTTTTCGTCCTCGGTCATTTCCTTCTGGAAGGTCTGGCTGTCGGCGTCCACGCGGGCAAAGGTCAGTCCCTCAACCCCGGAGGAATACTCCATAAAGCTCAGGAAGTTCAAGTCAATCAGCGCATCCATCACCACCACGTCGATGCCCTCGGCATCATACATGGCCACGCTGGCACTCTGACGGGTGGGATCATTGGTGTAAATCACCTTTTTGCCGCCCAGCTTGCCCTCATTCTTGGAAAGGTATTCTTGGAGCGTCAGGTATTCACCCTTGGTGGTCTTGTACAGCAGCGTATCCTTGACCTGGCCAAAGAATTTTGCGTCACGCATGCAGCCATACTTGACGAAGGGATGGATGTCGTCCCAGTACTTCTGGTAATTATCGCGCTCGGAGTTAAACAGGCCGGTCAGCTTGTCCGCCACCTTGCGGGTGATGTAGGCAGACAGCTTTTTCACATACCCGTCGTTTTGCAGGAAGCTGCGGCTGACGTTGAGCGGCAGGTCGGGGCAGTCGATCACGCCCTTGAGCAGCATCAGGAACTCCGGGATGACCTCCTTGATGTTATCAGCCACAAATACCTGGCCGCTGAACAGCTTGATCTCGCCCTCGCGGGTTCCGAAGTCGTTGGTCAGCTTGGGGAAGTAGAGAATTCCCTTGAGGTTGAAGGGGTAATCCACGTTCAGATGGACGTAGAACAGCGGATCGTCAAAGGTGTGGAACACATCGCGGTAGAATTTCTTGTATTCCTCGTCGGCGCAGTCCTTGGGAGCCTTGAGCCACAGGGCGGGGGTATCGTTGATCAGTTCCGGGCCCTTGGGCTCCTTGTTTTCGGCGGCCTTCTCGCCCTCCTGGCCTTCCTTGGCAGGCTCTTCCTTCTTTACCACGTCAAAATACACAGGCGTGGCCATAAAGCCGCAATAGCGCTTGAGCACCTCGCGCACACGGTATTCTTCGAGAAATTCCTTTTCCTCCTCACTGATGTGCAAAATCACATCCGTGCCGCGCCGGGTGCGGCTGCCGTCCTCCATGGTAAAGGCCATGCCATCTTCGCTGGTCCACCTGACGGGCGAGGCGCCCTCCGTGCCGCTGAGGGTTTCAATGGTTACGCGGTCGGCCACCATGAACGCCGAATAAAAACCCAGGCCAAAGTGACCGATGATGCCGCCCTTTTCATCGCCTTCATAGTTTTTGAGGAATTCCTCCGCACCGGAGAAGGCCACCTGATTGATGTACTTTTCCACCTCTTCGGCGGTCATGCCGATGCCGTTATCGCTGAAGGTCAGCTCCCCTTTCTCGGCATCCAGCGTGACCGTTACACGCCAGTCCTCTTCGGCTCCGGGGGAAAGCATCTTCTGCTTGGTAATGGCGTCGCAGCCATTGGACACCATCTCACGGATAAAAATATCCTTGTCGGAATACAGCCACCGCTTGATGATCGGCATAATGTTCTGCGCATGAATAGAAATATTGCCCTGTTGACTGGTCATGATTCTGCCTCCTGAAAAAACCGGCCCGCGGCCGGGTTGAAATGCTATGGTGCGGAAGCAAAGCGCTCCGCGGATTCTATTGTAGCAGAGGAGAAGGGAAAAAGCAACAAAAAATTAGCACTCATCTATAATGAGTGCTAACAAAATTTCGTTCGGCCGTTTCTTCCGCCGCTTTCTGGCCGGAAGCGGCCTCAAAGCGCCGGACCTGCGCGTCATCCACTGCCTTAAGCAGTCGAATCGCGCCTGCCGTCATTCCCTCTTCAAATAGCTGTTCTGCGCGCCTGCGCATAAAGGCGAATCCTATCGGGTTGTGTCTTTCCATCGTGGTTCCCTCCTTTTGTAATGGACAAATCGCCACGAGCATTGATTCATCTTCAGCATACGCGCTCATTCGCGGTTTTGCAATGACAGTGTTTGTCGAAAGCTGTCAGGGCGGCAACCTTTTTCAGAATTTTGTCTCCGCTTGCCTCCACCCACCCGCTATGGTATAATCCGGCTGCAACCAAGCCCGGCGCAGCCCTGTTCTTCGCGCCGTGGCGGGGCCGAAGGAAAGGGGCTGTATCATCATGTCCTCTGTGGATACGACGCAGATCACACATTTTTTCTCTTCCTTTACGCTGGCAAAGCTGCCGCCCGCCATCATCACCTTCATTATCGCCTATGCAGCCTCCCGGGTCGTGCTCAAGGTGGCGGACAAGCTGTTCGCCCGCTCCCGCATGGAGAAAACCATCGAGAAGTTCCTGCGCTCTGCCCTGCGCATCTTGATGTGGGCGCTGATCTTCCTGATTGTGGCGGGCTCGCTGGGCATTGATGTGAGTTCCATGATCGCACTGTTGAGCGTGGCCTCCCTGGCTGTAACGCTGGCGGTGCAGGGCGCGCTGTCCAACCTGGCAGGCGGCATCATGCTTCTGTCCACCCACCCCTTTCGCGTAGGTGACTTTGTGGAGGTGGGCACGGTTTCCGGGACCGTGCAGGAAATCGGCATGACCTATACCACGCTGGTCACACCCGACCAGAAGGAGATCTTCGTGCCCAACAGCGAGGTGGCCGCCGCCAAAATCATCAACTATACTGCCGTCACCAATCGCCGGGTGGACCTGACCTTCACCGCCTCCTATGACGACGCGGCGGAGACGGTCAAGGCCGCATTGCTCAAGGCTGCCGATCTCCCGCAGGTCTACAAGGACCCCGCCCCCTTCGCCGCCGTCAACCGGTATGGCGACAGCGCCATCGAATACGTATTGCGGGTATGGACTGCGGCTACCGACTACTGGGACGTGTACTTCGCCATCGTCGAAAACGTGCGGGTACGCTTTGAGGAAGCCGGCATCTCCATGACCTATCCCCACCTGAACGTCCATCTGGATACCATGCCGCCTTCTCCCAAGGAAAAGGCCTGAGGAGAAACCGTAAAAAAGCGGGAAGACCGCTGCGCAACCCGCGCAGAGGTCCTCCCGCTTTTCCTGTTTCAAGGCATCACTGTTCAAATACGCTCTCTTCTCCGCCTTCGCTGGTCACCGCTCGGAAAGCATAGGTAGAGAGATCGGCCTCCAGCCTGGCCCGGCTTCCATCGCGCTCCCAGGCAAGCGTCAGGCGGTCCGGAGCGGCCTGCTCCACGGTCAGCGTGCCGCCCTCAAAGGCACCGCATGCGTTGCGCATGCGCATAAGACGCAGCTGGTCACGAACGATGGGACGCTCCAGCCCCGCCGCAATGTCCCGCCCGGTCAGGTTGGTTCGGTTGATCTCCTTGTGCCCGGCCTCGCCGCCACGGGCCACGGCCTCCCGGTCGTTTCTGCCAGCAAACAGGTCCAGATACCAAACCTGCGGCTTGCCCGGCATAAACAGCTGCAAAGCGCGCGCCAGGAGCATCTTGCGGTCGTCCTCGCCCAAGGCGCTGTAATAGGTAGCGTTCACCTGGTAATACAGGTTCTTCTGGCCGTGCAGGCTCTTGACCAGCCCTCCGCGGGATACCACCAGGTCAATCAGCGCCTGGATGCGCTCCATCGGCAGCAGTCCCTTGAGATCCAGAAGCGGGATGCCGTCGTGGCAGCCCAGCATGTTTACCGTGCGGATGCCCTCGTCCCGTTCTTCCTTGGCCCACCTGGCCAGATATTCGCCGGTATGGTTTTCGATGGCATCAATGACCAGCCCCGGCAGGAAGAAGTCATAGGTCATGTAACCCTTCCGGGTCAGAGTGCGGTATGCGCCTTCGGCATAGCTGGCGTGGATTTCCGGCAGGAGGCTCATGCCCAGAGGCTCAGCCATGCGGTGAATCTCCTCCAGCAGGTCCCAGGTTTCCGGCTCGTTCATGAAGTTGCGCCGTCCCGGCTCCTTGGGAGCGTAGGCGAAAGCATCCAGCCGGACGATGGCCGCGCCATAGCCAGCCAGCTTTTTCAGTGTTTCACGGTAATACTCCCACACCAGGGACGATTTCAGGTTGAGATCCATCTGCCCCAGGTAACGGCAGCGGGCTTCTACCGCCTGTACCGCAGCCTCGCGGCAACCTTCAAAACCGGTGAAGTCGGCCCCGGCAGGCCCTTTGCCCGCCTGTACCGACGCATTGATTCGTCCGGCCAGCCTGTCTGCCTGTGCATATTGCAGGCCGCAGGGCGACATCAGATCCTGCGCGTCAAGCACCGGATAGCGCACCTCCTGATAGAAGGTGTTCCAGTACGGCCTCTTGCTGCCATCGGGCATGCGAACCATCAGGATGGGCAGGCCAGGCTTGCGGAAGAACATGTCCTGAATCAGCGCCGGGTCTGGCTGGATGTATCCCTCCGGCGTCATCTCGCCCTTTCCCGCCCAGAAGCGGTTCCAGTCGATAAAGAAGTCGCGGTAGGGCGATTCATCGCCCCGCGCCAGCAGATCCTGAAACTGGGGACTGAGCACGGAAAGGTGATTGAGCACAAAGTCCAGCTTCAGATCCAGCCCAAGCTCGCCCACACGCTTAAGACTGCCCTCATCGGCCAGCAGGCGGTTGAGATCGTAGCTGGCCACGGAAAAGCCGCGGTCCAGATCGCTGTTGAACAGGCTGGGCAGGATATAAAACGACCGAAATGCCCCCCGGCATTCGGGACGGGCCAGAAAGTCCGCCTCCGCCGCCAGGTTGCCGCCCAGGCTATCAGGATAAGCATTGAGCATCACGCCCTGATTCATCGCGGTTCCTCCTCACGCCTGCGCCATCAGGCGGGTATACTGCTCATAGGTCATGATCTCGCCGGCCTTGGAAAGAATCAATTTGGCCTTGTGAGCCTGCGCCTTGAGCATCTGCTGTTCCAGCTCCAGCACCATGGTGGTAAAGGGGCTGTCCGCGCGGCCATCGCGGTTGCGCGCCTGGCGGTGAGCCAGGGTTTCCGCGGGCGTGCTGTTGAGCAGTACGGGAATATCGACGCCCTCATACCAGTCGGAATTGCCGTGCGTCCACTCGATCACCAGCACGCTTTTGCCGGTCATGTCCACTGCGTCATACCACAGCTCGGTGGGCGTGCGGCCCATTCGCTTGAGGTACAGCGTGGGCGCGCCCTGCTTGAAATCGCTCACGATATGGCCGACCTGGTCAAAGTCGATTTCCTTCTCCGTGCCCAGATATCCGCGCAGGGCATTTCTGCCCGCCTGCTGGTAAACGGCCAGCCAGGGGTAGCGGCTTACGTTCGCGGGCGCGGCGTCGCCATCCTCGGGCCAAAGCTCCCTGAGCGCCTGCGCCTGTTCCGGGCGGTACATGCCATTGGCAACCAGCCCTTTCAACCCGCCGTCATGAAACACACGGCGACGCTCGGCGTCATTCTGTTCCGGGTAGCGGCGGGGGTAGTTGTCCCCCGACAGGGTATACGCCCCTACTCCCTCGGCGTTTAAATAATAAGAAATCAGCGAGGCAATCTCCGATTTACCCACACCCGAGCCACCGCACACCGTTATCACGGCGCGCCCGCAGGAACTTTCACCCAGTTGCCGGGCCACAAGCTCCCTCAGCACGGGATAGATCGTCCTTGCCTTTTGGATGTGCTCCTCCGTAATGCAGATTTTGTCACCCGGCATGTCGCCCTGCGCGATCGTGCCCGAAAGCGCCGGCTCCTGCCATGGCGCGGTCAACCTCTCCAAGTCCGTCATCTGCCATTCCTCCGGTCATTCAGTGGGATTCGGTCATAAAGCGGAAAGCCGGCTCCAGCATTCCATCCCAGAAGGGGATGTCGTGCTGGCCCTCGCCCTCCAGGTAGGTCAGCGGCAGGCCCTCCTTGCGGGCGAAATCCGCAAAGCGGCTGCACATATCATATACCAGCGCGTCCTGACGTCCGCAGCACAGGAACATGGGCGGTACATCCATGCCCTGCTCCTTGGCCTTGAGCAGGCTGTAGCGGGGATTCATCCAGGATTCCCGGTAGCTGTCCTCATCGCCCATCCAGGCGGAAAAGAGCTGGTTGGGCAACGAGCCGTCCCGCCCGCTCAAGAGGTCGGTCACATCGATGGCGGGCGAGAACATCACGATTTTTGAAAACGTGTCGTGCCAGCGAAGCCCGTTGGTGCATGCGCCATAGCCGCCCATGGAGATACCGCCGATCCAGGTATCCTCCCGCCGGGTGGACAGGCAGGGCAGCATCCGCCGCGTGACGCGCACCAGCTCGTCGCCCACGTAGCTGCTGAACAGCGCGCAGCGTTCGGGATGGTCGGTATAAAAGGAGTTTTCACCGTCCGGGATGATCACGGCCACCCCATATTCGGCCGAGAAACGCCGCAGGGGCAACAGCGTGGCCAGTTCCTCGGCGTTGGCGGAGTAACCGGGAAGAAAGTACAGCGTGGGATAGGGGGCCTGTGCGTCCTCATATCCGTCGTGGAAGGGCAAAAACGCATGCACGCCCACCCCGCGCCCCAGCATTTGAGACTTGAAGCTGATCCGAAGGTACATCTCACTTGCCTCCCTTCGCCGTGAGGAACTCGCACAGCGGCGTCATGGCGTGCTTCCAGAACACGTGGTCATGTCCACCCTGCGCTTCATAATAGGTCATGGGCGCGCCCTCCGCCTGCATGCGGTGTGCGAAATCGCGTCCCGCCTGATACACCAGCGGATCTTCCGTTCCGCAGGCCAAAAACAGCCGGGGCATATCCTGTGGTTTTTCAAGGGCCTTGCGCGTCGCGGCCTCATAATCGCGGTACGACCCGTGATAGTGCTCCGGATCTCCCAGCAGCGCCAGCATGGACTCCCTGTGAAGCGGGCTTCCGGGCTGCATCTTTCCGTTCTCGGGATACATGCCCAGCGCGGGCGAGAGCATGCCGATCTTGCTGAACGTATCGCTGTAGCGCAGGCCGTTGATCAGCGCGCCATAGCCGCCCATGGAGATGCCGGCGATGAACGTATCCTCCCGCCGGTGCGACAGAGGCAGCAGCTTACGCGTCACCTCCACGATCTCCTCGCCCACGTAGCGGCTGTAGTAGGCGTTGCGCTGCTCGTCATCGACGTAGAAGGAATTGTCGCCGTCGATCATCACAATGGCGATGCCATGCACCGCGGCGTACAGAGCGAAGTTGGTAAACGTGGCCGTCTCCAACGCCCCGCCGGAATATCCGTGCAGAAAGTACAGCGTGCGATACGGCGGGGGCACGTCGTTCCAGTCGTTATAGTCGGGCAGGAACACGCGCGGATAGACGCTGCGCATCAACATGTCCGAACGAAAGTTCAGGTGGAGGTTTGCCATGGGAAAATCACCTCTTGCTGCGTTATTTCCGGTTTGACTTATCCCAAAAAAAAGGTATCATAGTGCACAGGAAACAAACCAAGGAGGAATGGCAATGGCTACGCTCAAGGACGTTGCCCAGCGCGCGGGCGTTACGGTGACCACCGTTTCACGCATGCTCAACGACCGCGCCCGCGTCAGCGAGAAGACCCGCCTTCGTATCCGGACCGCCATGGAGGAGCTGGATTATCATCCCAATGAACTGGCCCGGTCGCTGGCCAAGAAAAACAGCCATTTTATCGGCCTCATCGTTCCCTCGGCGGACAACTTTTTTTTCAGCTGCGTCATCGCCAGCGTAGAGCGATATGCCAGCGCCGGCGGCTATAAGCTGCTGCTTTGCGTATCCAATCACGAAATTCAAAAAGAGAAGGAATTCTTCAGCATGCTTCTGGGAAACAAGGTGGCCGGTATCATTCTGGCCAGCCATACCCAGAACCTGGAGGAGTTTGCGGACGTGGACGCACCCGTCATCACCATTGACCGCACGGTCAGCCCCCGCATCCCTTCCGCCTGCGCGGACAACTACTACGGGGGCTATATCGCCGCTGAGCACCTGATCGCGCGCGGCTGCCGCCGGCTTTTGTACGTCAGCGGCAGTGCGCACCTGGACATGGACGCCAACAAGCGCTATCTCGGTTTTCAGGATGCATGCCGCCGCCTGAGCGTGGACAAGCCCAGTGCTGTGGACGCCGCCGAGCGGCAATTTGTGCGCATGGATTATCAGGAAACGGTGGCGGCGATCTTCCGCAATCACCCGGACGTGGACGGCATTCTCTGTTCCAACGACGTGATTGCCGCCGAGATCATTCAGTATTGCCGGCGGCATGAGATCGACATCCCCGGCCGGCTGAAGCTGATCGGCTACGACGACACGCGCCTCGCGTCGCTGTGCTCGCCGCAGCTGACCAGCATTCATCAGCCGGTGGAGGACATCTGCCGCTATGCCGTGGAAAGCATCCTGCATGCCTCCAGCGGAGGAGTCGTACCCATCTGCGCGGTATTCCCCGTCACGCTGGTAACGCGCGAGACTACCTGACAGGATCAGCCCTTGACGCTGCCCTGCACAACGCCTTCCAGAATCTGCTTCTGACCGGCCAGGTAGAAGGCCAGCATGGGCAGAATGCTCATGACCAGACCGGCCATCATAGGCGAGTAGTCGTTGGAGTACTGCGCGCAGAACACGCGGATCATCATGGGCAGGGTGCGCATGTCCTGCGTGTTGAGGAACAGGCTGGAGAGCAGGTAGTCGTTCCACACGCCCATGGCCACGAACACCAGCAGCGTCACCTGGATGGGAGTGAGCATGGGCAGGATGATGTGGAAGAACAGCTTGGTGCTGCTGCACCCGTCAATGAGAGCGGCCTCGTCGATCTCGCGCGGGATGGAGTTGAGGAAGCCGCGCACCAGGAAGATGGAAAAGCAGATGTTCAGCCCCAGGCCGATGTAGATGACCGGGATCAGGCTGTTGGTCAAGCCCAGCTGAGAGGCGTAGATCTTCACCAGCGGGATCATGTACGCCTGGAACGGGGCGCACATGGAGGCGAGCATCAGGTAATAGATGGTGGAAACGAACTTATGCCGCACACGGCTGACCGCGTAGGCGGCCATGGCGCCCAGCAGCGCGATGAGCGCGCATACGCACACGGTAATCACCAGCGAGTTGCGCAGCGAGGTAAGGAAGTGCATCTGCTCGAAGGCATAGCTGTAATTGCCCCACTGAAGCACCGTAGGCAGGCTGAAGGGATTGCTGGTAAATTCGCCGGTGGTCTTGAGAGAGTTGGTCAGCACCAGCACCAGCGGGAACAGGTAGAACACCGTGGCGATGAGCGCCAGCACCAGCAAAACCACGGCGGTATAACGCTTCTGTTTCAGCATTACATCTGCACCTCCCGCCGCGACGTGAAGTAGGCCTGAAGCACGGAGATCACCGCAACGATCACAAACAGCACGACCGCCTGCGCCTGCGCGTCGCCAAACTTGAGGCTGACAAAGGCGCGGTTGTAGATGCGCAGGGCGATCATCTCCGTAGAGTTGAAGGGACCGCCGTCCGTCAGGGTCATGTTGACCTCAAACACCATGAACGAACGCACGATGGCCAAAAACAGGCAGATGGTGATGGAGGAACGGATCATGGGCAGGCGCACGTTGCGCAGCACCGACCAGCCGCTGGCGCCGTCCACGCGGGCGGCCTCCACCAGCTCGGCAGGCACGTTGGTGAAGCCCGCCACGTAGATGATCATCAAATACGCGCTGAGCTGCCAGGAGGACACCACGATCAGCGCGATCATGGCCTTGGTGGGGTCGGAGAGCATGGATGTGCTCAGGAAGTCGATGCCCAGGCTCTTGCCCACGGCGGTGAAGCCGTAGTGGAAGATGTATTTCCAGATATAGCCCATGGCCACGCCGCCGATGACGTTGGGAACGAAGATGGCGGTACGGAACAGGTTGCGGCCCTTGAGCGCGCTGGTCAGCAGCAGGCCCAGCGCGATACCCAGGATGTTGCTGAGCACCACCGTGCCGATGGTATAGACAGCAGTACGGCCGAGCGTTTCCATGAATCTGGGGGTGGAGAAGATTTTGATGTAGTTTTCAAGCCCGATAAATTCGTAATTGTTACCGATGCCGTCCCACTGCAGAAAAGAGATGAAGATGCCGTACAGGAACGGTATCACCATCGTGGTCAGCCACACGAACACGGCCGGCATGAAGAACAGCAGGATCATTTTCCAGGTATCCCGCTTCTGCGCGCTCAGCACAGGCGTTTCCTCCCTCCGCTCGGATGATAAAGGAACGGGCAGGGCCTATGCCCATAAGCCCTGCCCGTCCGCAGACAGTGTTGTTACAGGATGGATCAGATATCCTGGAAATACGCCTCGATCTGGGCCGCAAGGGTGGCGCGGTCCATCTGGTTGGCCAGGTAGGCCTGCATGTAGGGGCCGCACACCAGCCAGAAATCGGTGGGGCCTTCGCACAGGCAGGTGCTGATGTCCAAGATGCGGCCTTCGTTCAGGTACTTCTGGGTTTCCACGGCCAGCGGGTTCTCGTTGACCACGTTCACCTCGTCGAAGGGCAGGGTGGAGCCGAGGTTGGTGACCATGAATTCCTTGCCCTCGTCGCTCAGCGCCAGCCACTTGGCCAGCTCAACGCCGGCGGCCTGCTGCTCGGGGGTGTTCTGGTACACGTCCACGCAGTACGCCTTGGGGCAGGAGCCCAGAATCTTGCTGTTGCGGGGGTCAGTCTCGTCGTTGGTCAGGGGCAGGGGCATCATGCCCAGCTCGTCGCGCTCGGCGAAGGTCTGAATCTGCAGCCAGTTCCAGTCGCCCTGGAACATGGTGGCCACCTCGCCGGTCGCCAGCATCTCAAGATCTCCCTCCTGAGTATCGGCCAGCGGGTCGGCGTCGTTGATGTTGTACTGCTTGAGGATGTCGAACACGTCCATCAGGTTGTTGAAGTGCTCCAGCTCCATCAGCTTGGTTTCGCCCGTGTACATGCCGTTGAGGATGGCGCGCTGGGTCTCCTTGTCGCCCAGCCACTCGGAGAACAGCTGGCAGGCCAGGTAGTGGGAGCCCAGAGCCCAGTCGGCGCTGAACACCACGGTCGCGGGGGTGCCGGCGGCCTCGAAGGCGTCAAAGAATTCGACCAGCTTGTCCACAGTGTTGACGGTGTTGACGTCAAAGTCCTCGCCGAGCACCTCGGCCACCAAGTCCTTGTTGTACATCAGGCCGAAGCCCTGATAGCTGGAGGGGATGCCGTAGATGGCCTCGCTGCCTTCCTTCTGGCAGTACTCCCAGCCGCTGAGCACATGGCTCATCCACTCGGTGTCGCCCTGATTAAAGTCGTACATATAGTCGCTGTAATTAAGGATCTGCCCCACGTCCAGCAGGGACACGGTTGGAGCGGTGCCGGCAGAGTAGAGCGCCAGCCACGCGGCCAGCTGATCGTCGCCGCAGGGATAGTACTCCACGGTGATGCCGGGGTGCTGGGCCATGAACTCGTCCAGCAGCGCCACGGTGGCGTCGTCCACGCCCGCCTGCGTGGAGTAGAAGGAGATGGTCACGGGGGCCTGCGCGGTTTCCGCGCAGGCGGCCGTCATGGACAGCAGCATCGCAGCCGCCATCAGGAGCGCAGCCAGTTTCTTAAGCATGTTTGGGTCTCCCTTTCGATTCAAATTTCCGTCCCTTACGGATTGAGACAAGTATACCATCGTCCTTCAAAAATGTCAACCGTTTGACATATAAAAATGGATAAAAAGTTCTTGTAATAGTCGAATATTCCATTCAAAATGGGCAATTCGTCCAATTTTCCCCACAAAGTTTTATTTTTTCCTTGCTAGAAAAATGAAAGCGTTTGTCTTTTTATGGATAGATGGGTATGAGCGCACACAAAAAGGCGCGGGGGCCCAGGCCCCGCGTGCAGGTTGTTGACAAGTCTCTGGAAGATATTTGAAGGGTCCCGGCACTCCAAATGAAACCCGAATCCAAGCGCCTTTCTCCGGACATCTTCATACCACAGCCGTATATACCATCCCTGCCGTCCCCCATCGCGCCCGCAGCGCATGACCCCCCGGGGCGTTGGGTTCCCGGACAGGTTCGCCGGAGAGTTGCCCCGCCAGCAGCCGTTTGCAAAGGACAATCATGTCCCGTGCCACCTGCATGCGGGGTGGGTTATAGGCCGGCGTACCCGGTATTCCCGCCTGGCCGCAGTGGCCGCCTCGCCATTCTGTGTCCGCATAGACTCCCGCCCGCTGCACGAAGCGCTCCAGCGACGCACAGTAGGCCGACACACTCAGCGCCCCGGGGAGGGTCATCAGCACGATATCGCCACTGCCGATCGCGTCCCCCGTAAACAGTTCTTTCCACTCCGGCACGCCAAAGACACAGGAACCCGGCGTATGCCCCGGCAGTTGGAGCACTTCCAGCCGGATGCCTCCGGCATCAAAGCTGTCCCCGTCCCGGAAAAAACGCACCCGCTGCACCGGCAGGGTCGGCACGCCAAAACGGTGGCACAATGGCTCTGAACAGGCCAGCGTTTCCCGATCGTCCTCACAAAGCCATATGCGTTCAAATTCGCCTGCCGCACCAAAATGGTCCGGATGGGCATGTGTCAGCAACAGATCCACCGCAAGTCCGGTCAATGCGCGGATCTGCGGCATTAACGGCGGGCGCCCCATCCCAGTATCGATCATGTAAGCCCGATTCAGGCCGATGACCAGATAAGCCGTGCAACCTGCCTCGTCGTTCAGCCGCCACAGCCCTTCCCGCAATTTTTCCATACCCATTCCCCCACGTCACTGGAACAGCAGCGGCAGGAAATCCCGCGCACATTCACGCCATACCTGCCATTCATGTTTGCCGGCATATACTTTACGCATTACCTGCACCCCCTTGGACGCAAGCAAGCGGTCATCCTCCTCAAAGACGGAAAAAAATTCGTCCCGATCGCCCATGGCGCGGAAAAATACCCGGTAATTGCGGGCAAAAGCCTCCGGATCATCCAGTGCTTTCAGGTGCGGTTGTTCGTTCTCCCACAGCATGCGCAGGAAGCCGCTGAACAGCCCCACATACCCGAAAAGCTCCGGATGCGTCATCGAGGCCGCGCTGGCATGCATGCTGCCCATGGACAGTCCGGCCACCGCGCGGTTCCATTTTCCCTTCATCGTGGGGTATGCGCTTTCCGCATAGGGGATCAAATCCTGCACAAGCACGCGGGGAAACGCACTGGTGCTTATCCCGCCATCAATTTGCACCATGCCGTTGCCCATCACGATCCGCATGGGCCTCACCCGTCCCTGGGCGAGCAAATTATCCATGATGAAGTTTATGCGTCCCTGATGGACCCAGCCGGTTTCGTTTTCACCCAAGCCATGCTGCAGATAGAGTATGGGCAAGGGCCGGCCCTCACTGTCCGGCGGGCAGTAAATCAGACAGCTCTCGGTGTTTCCTGTCACAGTGGAGGGATAATAATGGCGCGCCACAGAGCCGTGAGGCACATCCTGCAACTGATAATACCCGTCCTCCTCGGCCGGCACGTCCAGAAAGTTCACGGTACGAGAGTATCCGAAACCGATCGGAAGTTGGGGCAGCAGTACCGTTTCCCCGTCCATGAGGATGTCCACATAGCGGAATCCTCCCTCCAGCTCCAGCGTACCGCGCCAGCGGCCATCCTCGCCTTTTTCCAACGGCCAGCAGGGACCGCCTGGCAAACTGATCGCCAGGCTGGTTGCCTTCGGCGCGTTCAGACAAAAACGCGTCCGTCCGTCCTGTTCGAAAAATACCCCATCCTCCGATGGGATCAGCTGAAATGCCGTAGCTTGCTGAAAACAGGTATCTTGCCTCATCTGCAGAGACCACCTTTCGTCAAACCTGGGTAGTGCTGTTTGAGGCCTAGTATATCGGAGCAGCCATGGAATGTCAAGCGAATGACATCCACTTTTTTCTTCTGCCCCGGATACGCAAAAAGCGGCGGTTCAAAATCCCGCCGCTCCCTGTTTCAAGAGACGTTTTCGCCGCAGTCCGCCGCTATTTTCGGCTATTCATGGCCGTCGTCGCACACTTCATCTTCGCCCACATTGTCGCTTACCTCCATGGAGCGCACACGGTTTTTCATGCGTGCTTCTTCCACCTGCGCCGAAAGCAGTTCCTTTACTTTCATGCTATTCTTCACATGCTGAATCTTCAACGTAGGGGAAGTAGCGTCCGATGTGTGCAATACAATGGACCCCACGCCAAATATCCGATCCAGCAGGGATTCCTCTGTAGACAGATCCCGCACGCGGAAGAGCCGCAGTTCCTCCTCATGGATATTGAGCAGTCCGGTTTTCACCAGCAGACGGCTCTCGGTCAGCTCATAGCGCGTAAAAGATATGGCCAATCCAAAAATCCGCTTCTTATCTTTCCACAGCAGCGGTTCGGTAGCAATCTCCACTGCGATTTCGCCATTTCGCACTTGTTCTCCCCCTTTCTTGCGGGGTTTCCCGGTCCAAAGCCGGGCGCCCTGTTTTCATTGTAGCATATCAGGGGTTTTTGTCAATGCGCGCGGTCTACATATGCTTTTCATTCAAATATCCGCTTCCAAAAGACAGCGTCGGCATTGGATAGGGACCTTGTTGAGCGCAAAAAAATGCTCGATATTACTAGACACTGTCGACAAAAGTGTTGTTTTGTGGTATAATGAAGAAAAAAGCACAGGGGTGTTTCTTCATGGAGAACAGCTATCGACGGCACGATATGTCCGATG
>OGXI01000559.1_pt1 | contig 33070 bp, 30 predicted proteins | sample 1576221 | NCBI WGS metagenome assembly OGXI01 (sample SAMEA3541523, study PRJEB24748) | human gut metagenome | biome: human gut; feature: human-associated habitat; material: faeces | place: China | collected 2012
GCTTAACCATTCGTTTTTGACAACATTTCAATGACCTCTTTAGTGTTTCCGAACCAGCTTTTGCCGGTTCTATTGTTTAACTTTTAATTTTTCGGTAAAAATTTACCGAAGTATTGATATGATAAAAAAAGTATTATTAGTTAGTGTTGTTTTTTTAGGTTTATTGGGGCAAGGGTTAGCCCAGATTCGTTCATTGACACTCGATGAAATGTTTCAGTTGGCAGATCAGAATAATAACCGTATACGGTTGTACGATTTGGCAATATCTGAAGCCGAGCAAGGGGTAAAAGTAGCTTGCAATGATCGTTTACCTTCTATTCAGGCGCATGTTGAACTGAACTATATAGGCGACGGAGTGATGACCGATAGAAATTTCGCCCATGCAGTACATGCAGATATGCCTCATTTGGGTAATTCTTTTGTGCTGAAGGCAAGTCAGGTGATATATGCTGGAGGAGCTGTGGCAAAAGGAATCGAACGGAGCAAGTTACAAAAGAAGGAAGCAGAACTGGAATATGTAGAAACCCGCCAGGATATTCGTTTTCTTCTGGCTGGATATTATTTGGATCTTTTCCAGTTAAACAATCAGAAGCGTGTTTACGAAAGCAATATTTCTCAAACCCGCTTGCTGGTAAAGGATATGAAGGCGTCTTATCGTCAGGGAACGGCGCTGAAGAGTGATATAACCCGTTATGAGCTTCAGCTTCAGAGTCTGGAACTTTCGTTGACTTCTGTCAAAGATAAAATAGATGTGTTGAGCCATAAACTGGCTATAGCAGTCGGTTTAGAGCCTGACTGAAATATGATATGCTGAATGCCGTTTCGCTGAACTGGTGTGTATTTATCGGGATATTGGCAGGTGCAGGAGTTGTATTCTACCGACAGGTAGTCCTGCGCAAAGGCTATAAACTGCTTATTACCGTCGGCTTCATGCTGATAGTAGTTTATCAGTACTATATGTATTTCCTTATCCATCCCAACCTGAATATTGAAAGCCTTTACATCCCCAACTTTCTGAAAGGACTAGGACACGGCATACTTTATATATCGCTGACCATCTATGTAGCCAAGACTGTCCCTTTCGAACATTTCTTTCAGGGACTATGTGTATTAAGCTTTATCCGTACCAGCATTGCTACTCCTTTGGGTACAGCCATATTAAACCGCTGGCTGAAGTACATGCAGCAGGATAATATCGGTCTGATAAGCCGTAAAATGGATTTGGTAAAAGAATGGATGCCCGATGTTTCCATCCAGCAACTATATGAAGAAGTTACCCGTCAGACGCTTCTGACCAGTCTGAAAGAACTGTTTGGTGCAGTATGTATTGTGGGAACCATATTCCTGTTGTTTTTACTTAGTCAGAAAGTTTGGCGAAAACTATTGCGATATGTCAGAAGAAATCATCCCCGATATATTCAGCTTTTGAAGCGTTCACAACCCGCACAATAAGGCAGAAAGTTATTTTCTGCCGAAATCTGCCGGGACTTCTCCCCATAAATCAGTTTCCCATTTGCGCAGTGGAGTAGTATACTGATTCTCATTCAGCCATTTCTCTGCACGTTCGATAAGCTGGAATAATTCTTCGGTTTTCGCGGTACGTTCCAGCTTTGTTTTACATTTCTTCTGTTTCACCCAGTTCAACGCATTGCGGCTATCAGAATAAATAGGCATATTTATCCCCTTTTGTTTCATCAGTGCCAGACCATGGACAATAGCAAGGAATTCTCCGATATTATTTGTGCCATACATAGGTCCAAAATGAAAAATTTCCTGTCCGGTAAGTAAATACACTCCCCGGTACTCCATTGGTCCTGGATTACCGCTGCATGCAGCATCTACGGCCAGACAGTTTAAATCGAAATTTTCAGGGATTTTTTTCTCTTCCGGTTCGTGTGTTGCTGTCTGACTTTTCTTCAGATACACATAAGCAGGAGTAGCGAAAGCATGTTCTGCCTCTTCACGTGTAGTGAACGATTTATAAATAGCACCTTTGTAGTTCTTAATTTGTAGCTGACAGTCGGTCCACGATGTATATATTCCTGGTTCCACTCCTTTCCATACTACATAAAATTTCTGCTGCTTTGCCATAATCTGTATAATAGCGATATCAATAAACCAATTCACCACAGACTATGCAGAAGTTTCACACATATGTGTAGAAGTCTGTATAATCCGTGGTGAATAAAAGATAGTGTATGATTAATGTCTTAATTACATACGTTCAGGAACCTCAATACCGAGCAGTCCCATTGCCAGTTTGACGATCTTTCCTACATTCTGGCTCAAAGCAAGACGGAACACCTTCAATGCTTCATTTTCTTCACGTAGGATGCTGAAATCGTGATAGAACTGGTTGTATTCCTTTACCAGATCGTACGCATAGTTAGCAAGAATAGACGGATTATAGTCACTTCCGGCCTGGCGTACCACGTTTGTAAAGTCAGCAAGCATCTGAATCAGTCCCTCTTCTTTTGTACTCAGTTCCACACCTGTCGGTATAACAGCAGGAATAGTGATACCAGCTTCAGCAGCTTTACGCAAGATAGACTGGATACGAGCATATGTATATTGGATGAACGGACCTGTATTACCGTTGAAATCGATAGATTCTTTCGGGTTGAATGTCATATTCTTGCGAGCATCCACTTTCAAGATGAAATACTTCAATGCACCCAAACCTACGATACGTGCGATATCATCCGCTTCTTCCTTAGTCAGGCCATCCAGCTTACCCAGCTCACTGCTAGTTTCCTTCGCTGTTTCTATCATTGCCTCCATCAGGTCGTCTGCATCTACTACCGTACCTTCACGGCTCTTCATCTTACCTTCCGGCAGTTCCACCATACCGTAAGAGAAGTGAACCAGATCCTTACCCCATTCAAATCCCAGCTTATCGAGCAGAATAGAAAGCACCTGGAAGTGATAATTCTGTTCGTTTCCTACTACATAAATCATTTTGTTGATCGGGAAATCCTGGAAGCGAAGCTTAGCAGTACCAATATCCTGAGTCATATAGACAGAAGTACCGTCGGCACGCAGCAACAGCTTGTGGTCAAGACCTTCAGCAGTCAGATCAGCCCATACAGAACCATCCTCTTTGCGATAGAAGAAACCTTTTTCCAGTCCTTCCAGCACTTTTTCCTTACCTTCCAGATATGTTTCAGATTCGTAGTATATCTTATCGAAGCTGACACCCATCATCTTGTATGTTTCATCGAATCCGGCATATACCCAGTCATTCATTTTCTTCCACAAAGCGCGGATTTCAGGGTCATTTGCCTCCCATTTACGCAACATTTCACGAGCTTCCTGCATCAGTGGTGATTGAGCTTCTGCTTCTTCCTTACTCAAGCCTTTTTCCATCAACTCAGCTACTTCAGCCTTGTAATGTTTGTCGAAAGCCACATAATAATCACCAATCAAGTGGTCACCCTTCTTTCCAGACGATTCAGGAGTTTCTCCGTTACCATATTTCAGCCATGCAAGCATTGACTTACAGATGTGGATACCACGGTCGTTTACGATATTTGTCTTTACAACCTTGTTTCCGTTGGCAGCCATTACATTGGCAAGTGCGTTACCCAACAAGTTATTGCGGACATGTCCCAGATGCAGCGGCTTGTTTGTATTCGGTGATGAATATTCTATCATTACCAGCGGAGCATCTTCCGTAGCTTTCTGAATACCCCATTGAGCATCAGCGTGAATGCGGTTCAGCAGTTCAACCCATACATCCGATGCGATAGTCAGGTTCAGGAATCCTTTGATTACATTATAATTTGCGATAGCCGGTTCGTTCTTTTTCAGATATTCACCGATCTCCTGTGCTGTTTGCTCCGGTCCCTTCTTCGACATTTTCAGAAAAGGGAAAACCACAAGCGTAAGATGACCTTCAAACTCCTTCTTGGTTTTCTGTAATTGTACCATTTTGGCAGGCACTTCTGCACCGTACAATTCTTTTACCCCGTTGATGACGGAGGCAGTCAGTTTATCTTCTATTTTCATGTGTATATATGGTTTTGTATTTCCTGACATTTATCAGTTTGCGCAAAGATAGTGATTTATTCATCATTCGGAAAGCATCATCGTGTACAAAAACTAAAAAAGGAACGTCATCTTCTCCCTAGGGAATAGGAGAGTGACGTTCCTTACATGTTATGAAGAATTAAAGGGTTTTGTTATTCAGCTATACAGATACTTACGCGGTTTTCTTCCCGTGTGCTAAATGGCTGTACGGTATCACCTTTGTAATCGACCGTGATACGCTGGCTGTCGATACCCATTTCTTTCAGTTGGGTAGCTACATTTTCAGCACGTTTCTTAGAAAGGCGCATGTTGATATCTGCATTACCAGTCTGCTTGTCTGCATATCCACTGATAGTAATATTACATTCAGTGTGTTCTTTCATGAATTCTGCCAGTTTTTCAATCTTCATTTTTTCTTCATTGCGGATAGCGGAAGAATTAAGTGCAAAGTAGATATTTTCTGTCATACTAACCTTTTCCTGTTTTACCGGAGCAGGTTGCTGTACCGGTTTGGGCTCTTCTTTTACAACGGGAGCCGGTTGCGGAGTCGGTTCATAGTAAACAGGTTCTGTTTTGCGTGAAGTCTTTCCGAATTTGATAGTGAATCCGGCAAGCGCATTAAACTGCCAGTCTACATTGCCAGCTTTCTTTGAATTGAATTTATCCGACAAAACATTTGCGTTTACTTCGATGTTGAAGAAAAGGTTAGAAGTCAGTCGCAGATTTGTACCCAATCCGAACCTGCCTACCGGGCTGATCTTATTATCTGTCCATAGGTAACGCAAATCATAGCCTTTGTTAGCCAGTGTTACAGCTTCATCGTTATTGAAAGCTCCGTTTAGTCCTACACCTGCAAATAAATATGCATTGAAGAAACGGTCAGGATTATAACTACAAAACAAGTTGCTCAAATCTAGTGTAGCGTCTACATTACCCTGTAAGTAATTGTATTTATAGGCATTTTGTGGGGATACCCATCCTCCTTTAGCCTGCCAACCACTTATTCCGGCACGCAATCCCCAGAGCGGTGTAAACTGATAGCCGCCGTAGATAGCAGCTGCCGGAGAAATCAAGTCTCCGAATTTCGCTTCGCCACGTGTGTGTGCTGCACCGGCTTGTACTTGCATGAACCAATGAGGAACAAACTCTGTTTTTCCTTCAGTTGAAGATTGTACTACTTGTGATTTAGCTGTTATTGGAATTAATCCAATTGCTAATAGTGTTAATAATTTATTCCAATGCATAATGTAATTATTTAAAAAGTTAAATCATTGGTATGGTTTAATATTTTTAAGAGAGTTGCATATTATCGCTATAATATGTGGAATCATTTCATTAAACAGAGGCGCCATCCTCCTAAATAATTCATAGGTCTGAAAGTCCAACTGCTTGTTATGTTTAATGAGTCATTCATTACAAATGAACATTTTATTTCATTGTCGACTGCAGTTCGGAATTCCATATTTGTAATCTTATAGCTCAGAACTGGAAAACGTTTAAGAACGGCCTTTACGGATTCCATTTCATCATTGTCTAGAGGTACTGGCTCATTCCATATATCTGTTGTATCTGGTTTAAAAAGCATTGCAGCAGCTTCACTGTATTGCTTGTTTTGTGCATAAGTCATATATGTGTTTACTAATTTTTCAACAGATGTTGTATCTTCTTTTACCAGTCCACTTACAAAACTATTTAGTTCAGTTGTGTCTGAATCTTTTTGCTGATTTTTATCAGCTGATTGGCATGAAAAAAAACTTAATAAGCAAATTGCTATAGCAATGATATTTAATTTTTTCATTTTTTCCTATTTAGGTATAAAAAGTAAGGGGCTTTGAGCCCCTTACTTTAATTATTTCTAGAATTCTAGGCTTATGCTTAGTTAGCTTCAGTCTGAGAAATCTTACATATTACATATACTTGGATTGTACCCCAATCGTATGTTACATCAAATGGAACCTTAATCTGGAAATCGCCTACAGTCGTACCATTATTTTCATAGTTTAATGTACCGAAATAGTGATTTACGATACCATTACCATTTTGGATTTCAGATTTTGTTGGAGCTGTAAATGTGAATTTAACTTTTCCTGTTACATCACTTAACTTTCTGTCAAATACACCTGTTGTTCCATTTAAGTCAGTCATAATATCGCCATTCTGTGCGATTGATTCAACATCATAATATTTATAATAGTTCTGACCTTTAGTAACAGATGCATTATCAAAGTTATGATCACGCCAGTCTACAAATGTCAATTTCAAATCAGCTTTAGCACCACCTGTTGTAGCGTCCACAAAGTTTGTTTCATGTGGGTCACTGATAGTAATCGGACGTAAGAACTTAGCAAAGAATTCATTGTTTTCAAGTTCAAATGGAACATAACTACAGTTTTCAGCATTAATCTGAATTTGTGCTGTAAATGTTTTCTTGCCTTCATTGTTAGCCACGAATTGTGCATGATCTGCTGCATTCAAAATATCTCTAGCAAACGAATATTGAGTTTCATTATCTTTGCCTTGATATTCCAAAATAGAACCATTGATCTTAACTACAGCCTGTTTTACAAGAGGATTGTTAACTACGTTTGCATATAATGTTGTTCCATTATTACCAACTGTAATATCGTACATAGTACCTGAATTACCTTTTACAGGAGTCATATCAGTACTTTGTGGATCAACAAATGTAAATGTTTTGGTTAAGTTAGCATCTTGGAATGCTGTATATACTGCATTGACACCTGAAACAGTTACGTCATTGCCATCGAATGTATTCAAAATATCTGATCTGAATTCATCATCAGCATTTGTTTCACCTACAGTCTCAACATTTGCATGGATATCACTGTATCCGCTACCTGGAGTTGCTGAATTATATGCATACCAATAATTCTTAATCTTATCAGAGTTTTCTAAAGTACCAGCTGGCTGTACGTTACGTGGATTAGGAGTCCAAGTTAATGTTACATATACGTACTGATATACATTAGATTCGATTTCTTTGCTATAACGAACGATTACAGAGATTGATTTATTGTTCTTGAACAATTGATAAGCTTCATTGTTCTTCAGAGTCCAAGTGATAATCTGAGTTTCTTCAGGGCCTGCATCTGTAATGGTTTGTTTTACAATACCTTTCTTAGAAGTAGGCGAAGTAGGCATTGATGTAGCAAGCTTACCATCATACTGAGTTGCGTCATCGTTGCCACCATCCAACTTGAAGTTAGTGTGGAAGTCTTCTTTAGAAATTCCTTGCTTTTCAAGTTGTGCAAGAATATCTTCTTCGAAGTCATGCCATTCGATCTGCAATGGCTTTTCTGTTTCTGTACAATTTACAGTATATTCATCATAGAAACTAAATTCAGGAGTCAAGATAACTTCACTTTCTGTCGGTGTAGCTTTTTCAACAATTTTGAATTTAATGTATCCTACAGCTGCTATTTTATTGCTTACAGTATCTGTTAAGATAACACGTACCAATGGTTCACGATCTTTTTCCGCTTTATTCTGTTCTGCGGCATCCCATGTTGGCTGTTTTCCGCCTACTGGCATACAAGGTTTCAATAAAGAACCTTTCCTGACAGCATGTGCACTCTCTGATGTTCTGTTATTTCCCTTGTGATAACCAACAAGTTCGAAGCTATATTTGAATCCATAGTCTTCAACAGTCTTATCTGCTGCTGTTACATCCCATGCAACATGGCTGTTTTGGCTGTCATCGTAATGTGTTTGAACTAATGTTGCAACATCTAAGCCTTCATGATTCCATACGATTTCATGACTAGCTGGATTGTTGATTGCATCTTGTGCAGTTGTATATAAGTGCTTAGTATGTACCGGTTGGCCTAAATATGCGGCATTGGCAAGTACCATGTCTTTGTAATTTGTTGCTTTCACTGCTGCGTAGTCAGAAGTGATGATTGTATCTTTTTCACTTCCAGAGTAATTAGCTTGTAAAGCTAAAACAGTAACTTTACCATCGTTTTGGATATCTTTGATTGTACCATCTGTCAATTGAGAGTGAACAGTTAAAATACCTTTTTCACCTTCCCAATCAAAAACATTGGCTTTAACTACACCTCCAGCTCTTGTATAGTTCTTATCATCTGATATATAGCTCAGTGATTTGATGTCTTTCCAATTTGCAGAAGATGGATTCATGTGATATTTAGCAACTAATCCCGGAGTCATTGCAACACCATCAAGTTCTGTTGGTGCATCAGTTGTAAAATCACCATCAGCATTAACTTCTTTAACACCCTTTTCTGTGTAATTGAATGTTTTAGCTTCCATTGCTTCAATTCCTTGGTAATAGAATTCAGGTTGGAATACCAATGACTTCAATTCAGATGTTAATGAAATGCTTAAGATTCCATTATAACCTTTAACATTGCTTACTAACAGTTTGCCATTTTCAGAATCCCATACAGCTGTCATTGTTCCTTCTGGAGTCCAGCTGATAGTTGTTTCTGTTTCTGTTTCTTTACCGTCTGCACCTACTGTAACTTCAATCCAATATCCATTTTCTCCGGGTTTGTAGTACTTACCAGTAGCTGCTGTTCCACTTTCTCCAGGTTCTCCTTGTTCACCCTTTTCACCTCTAGATGGCTTGCCTGTGTCTTTACCATTGATAAACCAGTTTCCATTCTTTCCAATTTCTACTGTAGCTGCTGCTCCTGGAGCGCCATTTAACAACTCGAATGATTCACCGTTGCTTAATGTTACCTTAACTCCATTTTCTGTTGGGTCGACACTTGTGATTACGCATCCTGCATTAATCTTTTCTTGAAGTCCCTTTACAGTTTCTTCAACTGCTGCAACACGGTCGTTCAAGCTGTTAATGTCATCATCGTAATCAGAACAAGATACCATACCCCCTGTAAGAAGTACACTTCCTAACAGAAGGGCTCCATAGAATTTTTTCTTCATACTTTTAATTAATTAATGAATGATAATTGATAATGTTCTTTGTTTTATATCTTATCGCCTTTATTTATTGTGCAAATCTAGGCGTAAATGCTACGTTCCTGCTTGTCTATTTGTATATAATTGTGTATTTTTCGACAAAAATGTAAAATATTAATCTTTTTCACTTTTGGCGCGATGTTCTTTCTTCCATACGGAAGGAGGTATTCCTTCTTTCTGTTTGAACTGCTTGCTGAAATGTGCCTGATCTGCAAAACCTACCATTTCAGCAAGGTCGCTCAAGTTTATTTCAGGAGATGATATGATCTTTTGCTTTGCTTCTTCAATGCGGAGGTCGTTTAGCCATCCGTTGAAGTTGCTCTGGTATGTTTCGTTTATGTAATTTGACAAATATGTACGGTTTATACCGATTTCACGACTTAAATCTTGTATGGTGACACCTAGTTGTAGATATCCTTTATGTTCTACCCATATTGTAATTTTTTCTTTAATTATGTCATTGCCTTGTCCGTGGCGTTTCTCCTCCTGCTTAGATGTCTCAGCTTTATTGTTTGTTCCCTCTGATGCTGTTGCTTCTTCTTTTTTTGTCGTTTCAACTGGTGCTATGATACTGTAGTTGTGATACTGTATGCCAAGGGAAATGAAAAATACCGTATAGCATAAAGTAAATATTTGCAAGTAAATTTCGTTTGGGTAAATTTCTGCTACTATGCCCATTACACCTATGATGAATGCTGCCATCCATATGCGAAAAGGGTATTTTTTAAAATTGCTCGAATCGATATTCCTCTTTTTTAACCAGATTCTTGAAATGTGTACGTATATTATTGTGTAAAAAGCAAATTGTATGACATAGCACGAAACTAATAGGTAGTAGAACCATTGTCCTAGCATCCTTTTTGCTATAAAAAGATAAATGATATTGGCAGAGCATAATGCCGCTGTGTAAAATACCTGGTATTTAAGGAAATTCTTAAGCTTTTCTCTATCGTATAAAGGGTATACGAATACCCAGAAAACTAGTAATGTTTCTACTGGAAGTATTATCTGTATAAAACTTCTTTTATTGTATGTATCAATACTGTTTTCCAAAAAGGCAAACAATAGTGCTGAAATACCTAATATTAACGAAGCTATTTTTACTATTGTATACCCTTTTTGGTAATTTTTCTTATTACTACTTTTGGGTATGGCTGAGTAGTGTAAAAATATGGCTGTTAGTATGCAGCATATTCCTGATGTGATTTCAAATATTAAAACGTTGTTCCCCATAATATCTTTTGTATATATAGATAAAATCTATTAACTTTTGTCTTACGGGGCTAATTTATGAAATATGTATGATTGACAAAAATTTTTATTTGTCAAAATGTAATATTTGTTTGATTTTTGGCTTTGATTTTACGATTAGACAAAAATATTTAGGCAGATATTTCATTTATATACTAATATTGACAAATAATTCTCGGAAAACATTTCGTTTGCTATGTCTTGCAGTTGTTGTGCAGTCAATGCTTCTATGCGATGAAAGACTTCTTCTTTTTCTTCGTAACGCTTATAGTGTAGGAAGCATTTTGCCATATCGAGTGCATTGTTTTCAAAGTTGTCACTTGCTACTCCGATTTGTCCGATGATTTGTTTTTTTGCAGCGTGTAGTTGTGTGGTTGTAAGCGGACGGTCGCATAACTTTTTAAGTTCTTTATGTACGAGTTCGGTACAGTAATCGGCATCCTCCTGATCACAACCAAAGTAAATGCAGAATGTTCCGGTGTCAGTGTAAGCTGTGAGGTTCGATTCTACATTGTATACAAGCCCGCGCTTTTCACGCAGTGAAACGTTCAGCCGGCTGTTCATTCCGGGTCCTCCTAGGATATTGTTAAGTAGGTAGAGGCCTGTTCGTCGTTCATCGTAGGCATTGTATCCACGTCCACCAATCATTACGTGTGCCTGATGAGTGTCTTTGTGTAGGGTGAGTTGCTTGGGCAGGTAGGCATGTGGCGCCTGACGTTGGTAATTGTCTACGTTTGAAAAAGGAATGTCTGCCGTAGCTTTTTCTATGGTGCGAACTACCCGTTTGAAATCGATATCCCCCTGAACAAAGAATACCATGTTGGCAGGCTTGTAATATCTTCCAGTAAAGTAAAGTGCATCCTGACTTCCGAACTGGCGGAGCTGTTCCGGTTTACCTAGTATGTTTCGCCCCAACGGATGGTTGGGAAATATCAGTTCTTCAAAATCATCGAATATCAGTTCTGCGGGACTGTCTTCGTAACTTTGTATTTCATCGATAATGACTTCTACCTCCTTGGCTATTTCCTGCTCGGGAAAGATACTGTTGAAAACAATGTCTGTCAGCAATTCCACGGCACGGGAAAAATGTTCTTTCAGGAAGGCACTGTATATAACTGTTTCCTCCTTATTAGTATAAGCATTCAAATCGCCTCCTACATTTTCCATGCGATTCAGGATATGCCATGCACGGCGTTTGCGGGTTCCTTTAAATATAAGGTGTTCTACAAAATGAGCCATCCCTTGTTCGTTGGTAAATTCATCACGCGTTCCGGCATCGACGGCAAATCCGCAATATGTTACATTGGTAGGGCTGGGAGCGTGGATAATACGCAGTCCGTTTGGCAAAATAAAAGTATTGTATGGCATGAGTTTTCTTCTTTGCATGGATTTTCGTTGCAAAAATACAATAATACTTATTGTCGTAACTGAAAAAATACAGATATTTGCAGGTATATTGATTTTCTTCGCTACAGACTGCACTGGCTGTTCCTGGCCGTTTGCGGTATTATATAAATTAAGGTATTATGAATAAAATTGCAATATTCTGTTCGGCTTCCGATCACATCGATCCGATTTATGCCGAAAAAGCTTCCGAACTGGGTGCATGGATTGGTAAAACCGGAAAGTGGCTCATTTATGGAGGTTCGAATACAGGACTTATGGAGGCTGTTGCCCGCTCTGCAAAAGAAAATGGAGCTATGATAATGGGAGTTGTTCCTACCAAGCTGGAAGAAAGGGGAGCTGTCAGCGATTTGCTTGATGTGACGTTTCGTGCTGTCAATCTGAGTGACCGTAAGGATATCATGCTGCAAGAAGCAGATGTGGCTGTTGCGTTGCCTGGTGGAGTGGGAACGCTCGATGAAATATTTCATGTCATGGCTGCCGCCACAATAGGTTATCACGAAAAGAAAGTGATATTTTATAATGTTAATGGTTTCTGGAACGGGATTCTTGAATTTCTTGCCGGGCTGGAAACACAACACTTCGCTCATCGCCCGCTGAAAAATTATTTCACTGTGGCCAACACTTTCGATGAGCTGAAACAATTACTCGAATATTAATTTACTAAACTCATCATAATATGATTTCATCTATTCACGAACTGTTGCAGCGTGAAGCACAGGCTGTATTGAATATTCCCGTAACAGATGCATACGAGAAGGCCGTTGAGCTGATTGTAGAACAAGTACACCGCAAAAAAGGAAAGCTGGTAACCAGTGGAATGGGAAAGGCCGGACAGATTGCCATGAACATTGCTACTACTTTTTGTTCTACGGGTATTCCTGCTGTTTTTCTTCACCCCAGTGAAGCTCAACATGGCGATTTGGGAATTTTGCAGGAAAATGACTTGCTGCTTCTTATATCCAATTCGGGTAAAACGCGTGAAATCGTGGAACTGACCGATTTGGCTGATCGTTTGAATCCGTCGTTGAAGAAGATTGTCATTACCGGAAATCCGGAAAGTCCGCTTGCTGAAGCTGCGGATATCTGTCTTGCTACCGGACATCCGGACGAGGTTTGTCCGTTGGGTATGACTCCTACTACTTCTACTACCATCATGACTGTTATCGGAGATATACTGGTGGTAGAAACTATGAAGCAGACAGGATTTACTATTGAAGAATATAGCAAGCGCCACCATGGAGGTTATCTGGGCGAGCGTTCCCGTGCGTTGAGTAAATAAACAGATTTTTGCTTATGAGAAAGGTTATCGGTATAGGTGAAACGATTCTTGATATTCTGTTCCGCGACGGGCAGCCACAGGCGGCTGTCCCGGGCGGTTCTGTTTATAACGCTGTAATTTCACTGGGAAGAATGGGACAGAATGTTACCTTTATCAGTGAAACGGGAAACGACCGTGTGGGAGAGATGATTCTGGCAAACATGCGTGAAAACGGAGTTGATACGGCAAATGTGAATGTCTTTCCGGAGGGAAAGTCGCCGGTGTCGCTGGCTTTTCTGAACGAACGGAATGATGCCGAGTATATTTTCTATAAAGACTATCCTCGCCAGAGGCTGGAAGTAAATATGCCTGAAATATCGAGTGATGATATTATCATGATCGGTTCTTATTTTGCTATTACTCCTGTGTTGCGTGATAAAGTAAAAGAGTTGCTTGACCGTGCTCATGATGCAGGCGCAATCATATATTATGACGTCAACTTTCGCAGTACGCATGCTAATGAGGCTATTAAGTTGATGCCTACTATTATAGAGAACTTTGAGTATGCTGATATCTTAAGGGGTTCGACAGAAGATTTTCAGAATATGTTCCGTCAGCCGGATGCCGATAAGGTGTACAGCAATCATGTAGGATTCTACTGTCCGAACTTTATCTGTACCGATGCCGATGGTGATGTCCGTTTGCGTACGAAACATGTATGTAAGGACTATCCGGTGACTCCGCTGAAAGCGGTAAGTACCATTGGGGCTGGCGATAATTTTAATGCAGGTGTGGTATACGGGTTGCTGAAATATCGTGTCCGTCGGGCTGATCTTGCCGAACTGACGGAAGCGGATTGGGATGCAATCATCCGCTGCGGAATGGATTTCAGTGCAGACGTGTGTAAGAGTGTAAGTAATTCTGTATCAAAGAAATTTGCGGAGTCTTACCGCTAATGCTGAAGTCTCTCAAAAACTTCATGTAAAGTACTTGATTTTTTGTACAAATTTTAAAAATATGTCGAGAAGTTTTTCCTGATTTCTCGGCATATTTTTCGTGTGCCTTCACGTACTTGACAAAACATGCTTTCTTTCTTCATTTTCGGCTATCAGTTTCTTTATGCCTTGTTGGAAAGCGATGAATCCTCCACCTAATACACGGCCTTTATCATAGAAAACAGCCGACTGTCCTGGAGTGATGGCTGAAGCTTCAGCCTTGAATTTTACAAGCAGGTGTCCTTCATCCAGTAAGATAACCTGACAAGGAATAGGGCGACTACGGTAGCGGATTCGTACGGACAGGTCGGGGCATTCCAGCAATTCCTGTAAATCTATTACATTTATATCTTCTACAAGCATATACTCGGCTTTCAGCTGTTCGGCATCTCCCAGCATGACTGTGTTTTTGGCAGGGTTGATTTTTAGAACATACGCCGGACGTCCGAGTGCGATTTCCAGTCCTTTGCGCTGTCCGATAGTATAATAGGCGAAACCTTTGTGCTGACCTAACTTCAGTCCTTTGCTGTCGACAAACCATCCTGTTCCGATTCGTTCGTCGATATCCGGACAGTGTTCTCTCAAAAAGTCCCGGTAATCTTTATCGATGAAACAGACTTCCATGCTTTCTCCTCCTTTGGCTTTGGCTTCAAAGCCTTTTTCTGCGAGGTAAGCCCTTACCTCGGTTTTGGTCATTCCTCCTAATGGGAACACCATACGTTTCAATATCTCTTGTGGAAGTTTCCATAGAAAATATGACTGGTCTTTTGTCGGGTCATCACCGGTTACTATATATCGGTGCTCCTTTCTGTCTTCCAGTCGGCAGTAATGTCCTGTGGCAATCTGTGCACAGCCGGTACGGTCGGCCCATTCGCATAAGATGCGTTCCTTAAACAGCGGGTTACACATGACGCAAGGATTGGGAGTGCGTCCTTTCATGTATTCGTCGATAAAATATTGTACGATGACATTGCGGAATTCCTCGCGGACATCGGCAACATGATGTTCTATACCCAGACGTTCGGCTAGAGCCTTTGCTTCTAATATTTCGTTGGGTTGCTCTTGTTCCGGAGTTGAAAAGTGGGAAGGTATATCCCAGGTTCTCATAGTCACACCTACAACTTCATAACCTTGTTCTTGTAGCATAATGCAGGTAGCGGAACTGTCAATTCCTCCACTCATTCCTACTAGTATTCGTTTCTCTTTTTCCATGTTGTAAAATCTGCCGTTTGTATAAGACGAAATATTAACTTCTTTTTTATAGAAAAAGTTCAGGCTGACGTGGTGTGCTGAATTTCTCGTGTAAAATAGCTGTAAACGGAGTGTTGTAGATACGGGCTCCGTTAGGACATTCTTTTACACAGGCACAACAGCGTATACAGCGGTTTACATCTGTTTCGATATGGCTGCCGTCGTCGCTGATACGAATGGCATGGGTAGGACATACCTCTATACATTCTCCACAAACAAAGCAATCTTCATTGCAGACTGGAGCTGATGGCCTGGAAGCCTGTATCAGTTTATAAGGAGAAGTACCTTTTATAAAAAAAGATCCAATCAGCATTGACAATTTATCACCCATAGCTTTTAACCGGCATCCTGCTTGCAGAGAAGGGGTCAGTGTGCTTAATGCTTCTGAATTCTGCATTGCTTTTTCCTGTTTTTTCAAACTGTCGGCTCCGAATGTGCGGGCTGTTTGTAAATCGGTCGCATCGGGGCGTCCGGCTGCAACAGGCATTTCGGCTGTGCTGTAACTGTGTTCTCCGATAAATGCTCCTGCCGAGAGAGGAGTGAATCCCAATGATGCTACTGTGTCACGCAGTTCCAACAGGGCATCTTCATAGTCGCGGTTACCATATACCACTACGACGATTGCCGGGGAGTTGTTACCTTTCAGGCGCTTGATGCGTTGTAAGGCAACCGGAGCAACACGTCCGCCATATACAGGTGCAGCAATGACTGTAAGGGAGTCGTTTATTTCGATAGGTGAGTCACTTTCATCGAGTGTCAGGTCGGTTTCAATTCTTCTTCCCATACCAATTCCTTCGCCAATAGCACGTGCTATTTTAGCAGAAGTATGAGTCGGTGAGAAAAATACCAGATGATTGGTGCTAAATTCGTTCATAGGCTTTAAAGTAAAAAAGTTAGTTGTAGTTCTTGCAAAGATAAAGTTTTTTATATCGTTCTTCACACGATTTATTTGTACTTTTGCATCATTATGGAAGAACAATTCGACATACGTGATTATAAACCTACAGGAAAAGAACGGGATTTCGAGAATGCCCTCCGACCACTACAGTTTGGTGACTTCAGTGGTCAGGATAAGGTAGTCGACAATCTGCGTATCTTTGTCAAGGCAGCCAGGCTTCGTGCTGAAGCGCTTGACCATGTGTTGCTTCATGGTCCTCCCGGATTGGGAAAAACAACATTGAGCAATATTATTGCCAATGAACTGGGGGTTGGATTTAAAGTAACTTCCGGTCCTGTACTTGATAAGCCGGGTGATCTTGCCGGTGTCCTGACAAGTCTTGAACCGAATGATGTATTGTTCATTGATGAAATACATCGTTTGAGCCCGGTGGTGGAGGAGTATTTATATTCGGCAATGGAAGATTACCGGATTGATATCATGATAGACAAAGGTCCGTCGGCACGTAGCATTCAGCTGGACTTGAATCCGTTTACGCTGGTGGGAGCTACTACCCGCAGTGGATTGCTTACCGCTCCGCTCCGTGCACGTTTCGGAATTAATCTCCATTTGGAATATTACGATGATGTAGTATTGTCGCGTATTATTTTGCGCTCGGCCAGTATCTTGGGTATTCCATGTGATGTAGATGCTGCAGGCGAGATTGCTTCGCGCAGTCGTGGTACTCCCCGTATTGCCAATGCCTTGTTACGTCGTGTACGTGATTTTGCTCAGGTGAAAGGCTCCGGACGGATTGATGTGGAAATAGCTCGATATGCACTGGAAGCGCTGAATATTGACCGTTACGGACTGGATGAGATAGACAATAAGATACTTTGTACCATTATTGATAAGTTCAAGGGAGGGCCGGTAGGACTGACAACGATTGCTACGGCACTTGGGGAGGATCCCGGAACGTTGGAAGAAGTGTACGAGCCATTCTTGATAAAGGAAGGTTTTCTGAAGCGGACTCCGCGCGGACGAGAAGTTACGGAGCTGGCTTATAAGCATCTGGGACGGAGTATATATAATAATGTAAAAACACTTTTTGATGATTAATTATGGTGTGTGCCATAACAGCGGCACACACTTTTATTTTTTATAGACTATGGCTGGACTGAAATCGTTAGCAAAAGATACGGCTATTTATGGATTGAGCAGCATTGTAGGACGTTTTCTTAACTATCTGCTTGTGCCGCTTTATACAGCAGTAATACCTGCATCGACAGGTGGTTACGGTGTGGTGTCGAATGTGTATGCATATACGGCACTTATCTTGGTCTTTCTGACATTTGGTATGGAAACAGGATTCTTCCGTTTTGCCAATAAGTCGGGTGAACATCCGGAAAAGGTATATGCCAATACGTTGATTTTTGTAGGTGGGCTTTCGCTGATTTTTGTTATACTGTGTATGCTGTTCCTGCATCCCATTTCCGCATTGCTGGAGTATCCCGATCATCCCGATTATATTGCGATGATGGTACTTGTGGTTGCCCTGGATTCATTTCAGTGTATTCCGTTTGCTTATCTGCGATACAAAAAACGTCCGATAAAGTTCGCATCTATCAAGCTGTTCAATATTGTTGGTAATATTCTCCTGAATCTTTTCTTCCTCTTGTTGTGTCCGTGGCTGGATGTTCATGCCCATCAGCTGGTTTCATGGTTTTACCGTCCGGAATATCTGGTAGGATATATCTTTGTGTCGAATCTGATCATGTCGCTGGTACAGATGTTTTTCTTCATTCCGGAACTGAGAGGTTTTTCTTATCGTGTGGATAAAGTTCTGCTGAAACAGATGATTTCTTATTCATTCCCGATTTTGGTTTTCGGAGTGGTGGGCATATTGAACCAGACGATTGACAAAATGATTTATCCATTCTTGTTCGATGACCGTCAGGAAGGGTTGGTGCAGCTTGGAATATATAGTGCTACCAGTAAAGTGGCTATGATAATGGCTATGTTTACCCAGGCTTTCCGTTATGCTTACGAACCCTTTGTCTTTGGTAAAAATAAGGAAGGAGATAACCGTAAGATGTATTCGGCAGCAATGAAGTATTTCTTTATCTTCTCCTTACTGGCTTTTCTTGCTGTGATGTTTTATATGGATATACTTCGTTATATGGTAGCGCGTGATTATTGGGAAGGACTGAGTGTAGTAGCTATCGTAATGGGGGCAGAAATATTTAAGGGTATTTATTTTAACTTGTCTTTCTGGTATAAACTGACGGATGAAACACAATGGGGAGCATATTTTTCAATCATCGGATGTGCGGTAATTCTGGCATTGAATATATGGTTGGTTCCGACTTATGGATATGTCGCTTCTGCATGGGCATCAGTGGCCGGTTATGGAGTAATAACCTTGTTGTCTTATATTATCGGACAGAAAAAATATCCGGTCAGCTATCCTTTAAAGGATATGGCTGTTTATCTGATACTGGCTGCTGTTTTATTTGTTCTTTCGCAGGAGGTTATAATATCTAATGTTGGATTAAGATTAGTGTTCCGTACCTTATTATTGTTGATGTTTATCGCCTATATATTAAAAAAAGATTTACCTTTGAAAACAATCCCTTTTGTGAACCGTTTTGTTAAATAAAACACAGTTTTAGGTTATGGAAAGAGATAAAAAATTTATTATCAGGAAGTTTTTTAATGAATATCTGGACTTGAACCGTAGCAAGGAAGATGAACAGGTGACTGTTGATTCCATCCGGAATGGGGTGGAGTTTAAAGGTACAAACTTGTGGGTACTTATTTTTGCTACTTTTATTGCTTCACTTGGGTTGAATGTGAATTCTACGGCGGTAATTATCGGTGCAATGTTGATATCTCCGCTGATGGGACCGATTATGGGAGTAGGACTTGCTGTCGGGTTGAATGACTTTGAGCTGATGAAACGTTCATTGAAAAGTTATCTGGTGGCAACTTTGTTTAGTGTAACTACCGCAACGATTTATTTTTCATTTACTCCGCTTGATGAAGTTCAGTCGGAGCTGCTTGCGCGTACATCACCTACTATCTATGATGTGTTTATTGCTTTGGTAGGTGGTCTGGCTGGTATTGTAGCATTGGCTACAAAAGAAAAAGGAAACGTGATTCCGGGAGTTGCCATTGCTACGGCGTTGATGCCTCCGCTTTGTACTGCCGGATTTGGACTGGCAACAGGCAACCTGCTTTATTTCTTGGGAGCTTTTTACCTTTATTTTATTAATTCTGTTTTTATCAGTCTGGCTACTTATATAGGAGTGCGGGTAATGCATTTCCAGCGTAAGCAGTTTGTTGATAAGGTAAGAGAAAAGTTGGTCCGGAAATATATCATCGGTATTGCAATTGCTACCATGTGTCCGGCCGTTTATCTGACATATAACATTGTACGTGAAACGATTTATCATTCTTCTGCTAACAACTTTATTACTTCTGAACTCCAATTTCCGGATTCCCAGATTCTGAATCGTGAAATCTCATTTGACAAACGGGAGATTAAAGTGGTATTTATCGGAAAGGAAGTTTCAGAGGAACAAATACAGAATGCGCGGAATAAACTTGCTGATTATAAGCTGGATCAGACAAAATTGGTCGTTTTTCAGGGAGTTAATGGAGCCGGTGCGATGGATATAGGAAATATTAAGTCGATGGTAATGGAGGATTTTTATAAGAATAGTGAGAAGCAGCTTATGTCACAACAAGCTGTACTTGATTCACTGAATCGCTTGCTACCAGATTTTACAGGTTCGAATTTGATGAATGAGAAGATGGGGCAGGAGATTAAGGTTCTTTTCCCATGTATAAAAACAATTTCTGTTTCAAAGAGTCTTCAGCTTCGTGTAGACAGTCTTCGTATGGATACCTTAACTTATGCTTTTGTTGATTGCGACCGGAGTCTTTCCAAACAGGAAAAAGACAAAATGTTGGAATGGCTTCAGGCACGCACAGGAACGAAAAAGCTTCGTCTGGTTGTAGAATAACAGGAATACGTGTAAGAACTGATATAGAAGCCCGCCCTTGACACACAAGTCAATCGGCGGGCTTTTCAAATATTTATCGTATGAATTTTTATTTTTTGCGCTTACTTCGTTTCGCCCAGCCTTCTTCTGCAAAGTCCGGCTCTTCACCACGCAAAGGACGATTGTCATTTTGGAAGAACTGTTTCCAGTCATCTTTCTTCTTAGGACCACGTGCGGCGGTATAGCCTCGTTCTTCACGGCTAGGTTTATCTTTTTTCTTTTCTGCGGATTTGGTTTCTTTTTTCTTGGTTGTTTTTTCTTCTCTTACGCTTTCCTTACCACGCTTTTTACCACTTTTATCGCTTTTTCCCGTATTTTCTCCAGCTATTTCTACAATAACCTTACGACCTTTGTTCAGGGTTACCTTATTCAGTGCTTTCATTACCATCGATGCCTGACTTTCTACAACTTCGAAGAAAGAGAAATTCTGCATGAGATCGATTCTACCGATCTGAATATGCTCTTTTTTCAAGTTGCGGTTTATCAGCTCAATGATCTGATTGGCATAGAAGCCATCGGTCTTTCCTAAATTCAGGAACAGACGGGTATAGCCTTTTTCAGCCTTGCGTGCCACTTTTTCACGGTCGCTTCCACGATCTTTCCGTTCTTTAGCTTCATTGCTCTTTTCGTTGGCTTTAGGCTGTTCTATTTCCGGAGCATTTTTGTAGTATTCCAGGAAGCGGTTAAACTCCATAGATACCACTCGCTTAATCAGGTCTTCCTTGCTTAACCATTCCAGTTTTCGGTAGACTCCTGGTAGAAAAGCTTCTATTTCGTCTTCGTTAACCTTGACTTTTTCGATGTCATCAATTACCTTGATAAGCTGTTGTTCGCAAATCTCTTTTCCGCTAGGCAGTGTGCTTATTGTAAATTTCTTGTTGATAATGCGTTCTATCTCACGCATTTTACCTTTCTCACGCAGGTTGATGATAGCGATAGATATACCTGTCTTTCCGGCACGTCCGGTACGTCCGCTTCGATGTGTATAACTTTCTGTATCATCAGGAAGGGCATAATTAATGACATGAGTCAAGTCATTTACATCCAGTCCACGTGCAGCTACATCGGTAGCAACCAACAGTTGCAAATAGCGCTGACGGAACTTCTGCATGACCAAGTCACGTTGTGCCTGACTTAGTTCACCATGTAAAGAGTCGGCATTATAGCCGTCCTGAATCAGCTTGTCGGCAATCTCTTGAGTTTCTTTACGGGTACGGCAGAAAATAATACCGTAAATCTGTGGATAATAATCGACAACTCGCTTTAATGCCAGGTATTTATCTTTTGCATGTACGATGTAGGCGATATGATGTACGTTTTTGCTTCCTTCATTCTTTGTCCCGATTGTGATTTCTTTGGCATTATGCAAATAAGTTTTAGCAATACGGGCAATCTCCGGACTCATGGTAGCTGAAAACATCAAGGTGTTACGATCTTCTGGAACTTGCTCCAGAATAGCGTTGATGCTGTCGGTAAATCCCATGTTCAGCATTTCATCGGCTTCATCCATTACCACATCGCGGATAGTTTCCAGGCGTGCAACTTTACGCTCCATTAAGTCTATCAAACGTCCTGGAGTAGCTACGATAATGTGTACACCTTGTTTCAGACTACGTATCTGGCTTTCAATAGAAGAGCCTCCATATACGGGGAGAATTTTTAAGTCGGTGATGTATTTAGAATAATCAGTCAGATCGCCTGCTATCTGTAAGCAAAGCTCTCGTGTAGGACAAAGCACTAGTGCTTGGGGGATTCGTTTCGTTACATCGATTTTTTGTATCAGCGGCAGACCAAATGCGGCTGTTTTTCCGGTTCCGGTTTGTGCCAGAGCCACTACGTCGTTGCGGTTTCCTAACAGATACGGTATAACTTCTTCTTGTACAGGCATGGGATTTTCATAACCCATTTCCTCGATTGCCTGGCGTATTTCTGCGGAAACGCCGAGTTCTTCAAATGTCTTCATTTATTTCAAATATCTAATTCGGCTGCAAAGATACGGACAATTAATGGATTATCGGCTATAAGAATTGTTTATTCTTTACTATTTGACAGCCTTTTACCGGAAGAGCTTTACTCTTCCGGTCTGTATTCTAATATATCTCCCGGCTGGCAATTGAGTTCTTTGCAGATTGCCTCCAAAGTAGAAAATCGGACAGCTTTGGCTTTTCCTGTTTTCAGAATGGAAAGATTGGCGGGAGTAAGGTCGATTTTTTCGGCAAGTTCTCCCAGCGAAATCTTTCGTTTCGCCATCATTACATCAAGGTTTACTATAATCGGCATACTGTTTATTGGTTGTTTAGTCTTTTCCACCATTTGGTATAACGGTGGGTTAATTTATAATAGGCAAAAGCTCCGGCATAAAGCCATATTAAGCTTGCAAATATACGCAGAAACCTGTTCTCCAAAAGTGGATAGAAGGTGAGGAAGCAAATCAATTCTAATACGATGAGTGTGGCTAGAAAACTTATAATAATGTAAATGGCCGCCATCGGGCGTGAATAATTGCTTTTCGGTTTCATAGGCGATATATGGTTATATGGTTAGATCGTTTTCTTCTTTAATCTTGACGGCTGTGGCAAAAATCTCTGTAAGTAATACGATCAGGATGACTGAATCCCATTGCAGGGGTATCGGGGTGACACCCGTTACTTGATAACCTGGCAGGGATACTTGCGCGAGAACTGCCTGCTCGATGCTCCAGTTTAATAAAAACGAGAGGGAAGTGACTGCTAACTGGCCGTAAGCTATCCAGCGAAGCCATCGGATGTTGCGGCGGGAAAAAATATCTTGTCGTGTGATACATATCAGTACACGTATCAGACAGTAGACACCATAAACAGATAATACGATGACTCCCAAAGCTGAAAATATTATAGTGATTAGCATTGTCGGAGTTTCTTTGATCAGACAGGTAACTTCTGAAACCTGATAGGGCGCTTTTACAGTTTTACCGGGTAATTGTAAATTCAGACTATCACTTGGAGTGGAGATAGGAGTAACTCTTATTTCTGCCCTAAATCCGTGTGAATCTGCTTGTGTGTCGTAAGTAGAGCTCTTTTGTCCATCTTCAAATCCTTGTTTGAAATCATTAAAATTACTGCCTATGGCAAAATAGAGATTCAGAGCTAAGGCAAAAATGACCAATATACCTAATATGCTGAGATGTTTCATAAATTGGGTATTATTCAATTGTACTTGTGGGTTGTTCTTCTCTCCATGTTGCAGGTTGTGGAAGCAGTTTCTGGATATACTTGATGCATACGAAAGTAAGTATCGCTCCTGCAACAGCCATGAGTGCGGCTCCTTCGGGGCCGTAGGTAGAAACCATTGTGGCATTCGGATCATCGGAAAGCCAAAAGCTGAAAACGGCAGTACTATTGTTGACGAAGTGCATCAATATGCCGGGAAGCAGACTACCTGTATGATAATAAATCCAGCCTAAGGCTAGACCTACTACGAAAGCGAAAGGAGCTTGTACCCAGTTGCCATGTACGATACCGAATATCAGTGACGATACAACGATGGCCCAAAGCGGTTTCTTCCATTTGCGCAGCAGGTGTCCCTGGATGGCTCCGCGGAATAATAGCTCTTCTACAACAGGAGCCATGATGGTGATTGCCACGACTCCCAGCGGATGTTGCATCATCATAGCGAAGATTTCCTGCATGTTATTGGGTAAGTCGGCCAGCTCGTTCAGGTAATTGCTCCACAATCCCACACCTACAATTAATAGGATAGCAGCAATCAGAACTTTACCGGAATTATAATACGCCCAAGTCTTTCGGTCGAGTGGTACATATTTTCCCATTATCAGATGGATACCTACAGCGGCTGTAGATAGAACCTGTGCCAGTAAGATAAGGGTGATGTAAGTAGAGTCGGTAGATTGAGGTAATTCTGTGGTATGATGGAAGATCATATATCCGCACAGAAAAACTCCCATGAATGCCAGTTGGTAGGCAAAGTAGTATAGCAATAATTTGATGGTGCGTCCCATAATAATTGAATTTTAGTTATTTGTTATTTTCACTTATTCCGCAGGCGGATGAACGGCTATAATAAGTCAATAAAGTATTCGAACTGTCTACATAATAAACACTTTGTTGGCAGTTACGCTCAAAGTTACAAAAAAGTTTGTTCCATTCGGCATAATCCATGATACATATCGAGTCGTTCGATGTAATAGTGAGCAGATAGGCCGGTGTCCACATCTGTTGTTGCAAATTCCATCGATATGCTTTCTTCTCGGTCAGTCGTCCTTGTTCGTCGTACTGGTACTCGTATTTCCATTTTGGAGTAAGTGTTTTGCCGTCCTCATTCAGGGTAGAAACAATCAAACCGTTGTCTGTTTCTCCATAAATGAAAGTTCCTTTTGCGTTTGCCTTTGTGACTGTCAGTGTCATCAGGGTGAAGAGGCTTGCCATAGCTGCTTTTCTTAATAATGTCTTTTTCATAATTGCATCGTGTTTGTGGTTCTTAATTATTTTTCTGTGTTAGCTTTCGATAAATATTTATCGTTTTTCGATATGCAAATGTAGATATTATTTTTTAAGAACAAAAGAAAATCAGAAAATATTTATCGAAAAACAATAAATATTTTCTGATTTATGATGAGGATGTTTTGGGTAAGCCTTTTTTGAAGGTATAAAGAAGTTTTCAAAAGTACGGTAAGTGTATATCAGCAGATAATTGTTATATTTACAAAAGTATTAATTTCGTTAATCAATAGAGATATTATGAAGAAACTTATTCTGTGTGTTATGATCTGTCTGTTTGGCGTGGGATTTTCTTTAGCCCAAACATTGACTTCACCCGACGGAAATCTGGTTATGGATTTTCATTTGTCGGCTGACAAAACTCCGGTTTATTCATTGAAGTATAAAGGAAAGGATGTAATAAAAGAAAGCAAGATGGGCTTTCAGATACGTCCATCGTTCGATTTCAGCAAAAATTTCCGTATTGTAGAAACAAAAGAGGATGCTTCCGATACGACTTGGAATCCTGTATGGGGGCAGAATAGTGTTATTCGTGATAATCATAAGGAATTGTTTGTTGCCTTGGAGCAAGAAGGTACAGGATGGTTGCTGAATATCCGTTTCCGTTTGTTCGATGATGGATTAGGGTTCCGTTATGAGTTCCCGGTACAGAAGGAATTGCGCCATTTTACTATTAATGAAGAAGTAACAGAATTCCAGTTGGCCGGTGATCATAAGGCATTCTGGATTCCGGCTGACTATGATACTAATGAGTTTCAGATAACGACTTCTAAACTGTCGGAGGTTCCGCAGTTGATAGACAAGGCACGTGATGAGGCTTTGGCCTGTAAATCGCCTTCACCTAATCTTGCTGTACAGACACCCTTGATGCTGAAGTCGGATGACGGACTTTATATCAACATTCATGAGGCTGCCTTAGTTAATTATCCAGCTATGCACCTGAATTTGGATGCACAGACTTTCCTGATGAGTTCACACCTTACTCCCGATAAAAACGGAACAAAGGGATACATTCAGACAGGTAGTACCAGTCCGTGGCGTACGATTATTGTAAGCGATGATGCTCGAAATATTCTGGCTTCGAATTTGATTGTAAACCTGAATGAGCCTTGCAAGTTGGAAGATACTTCCTGGATTAAGCCAACCAAGTATGTTGGTGTTTGGTGGGAGTATTTTACAGGTGGAGGTTCTACATGGGCTTATACTGATACGCAAGATATCGTAATCGGCAAAACTGACTATACTAAGTTGAAACCGAACGGACATCATGGTGCCAATACGGCTCATGTGAAAGAGTATATCGATTTTGCTGCGAAAAATGGTTTTGATGCAGTATTGGTAGAAGGATGGAACGAAGGCTGGGAAGACAATTACGCTTATGCCAAGGAATTTATATATAGTTTCACTAAAGCTTATCCGGATTTTGATGTGAAAGAGCTTCAGCGTTATGCTGCATCAAAAGGAGTAAAAATTATTATGCATCATGAAACAACCTCATCGGTTGCCGATTACGAACGTCAGATGCATGATGCATTCCGCTTTATGAAAGAAAATGGTTATGATGCTGTAAAGACCGGTTACGTAGGTCCTATCATTCCGCGTAGCGAACATCATGACGGACAATGGATGGTGAACCATTATAATCGAGTAGCAGAAACAGCGGCACAATATCATATTATGGTTAATTCACACGAGGCTGTACGTCCTACTGGTATGTATCGTACATATCCTAACTGGATAGCTCAAGAATCAGCACGTGGAACGGAATTTGAGTCCTTCAATGGAATCCGTCCGGATCATCAGACTATCTTGCCATTTACCCGTTTGATGGGTGGTCCGATGGATTATACTCCGGGAATCTTTGAAGGTGATCTTTCTGTTTATGGCTCAAACAAAGCAAAATTAGGTACTACATTGGTTAAACAGCTTGCACTTTACGTAACGATGTACAGTCCGCTTCAGATGGCAGCCGATTTATATCAGAATTATGAAAAATATCCAGATGCTTTTCAGTTTATTAAAGATGTAGCTGTGGACTGGGATAATACATATATTCTGGAAGCTGAACCGGGTGATTATATCACTATTGCCCGTAAGGCAAAAGGTAAGAACGAATGGTATATTGGTGGAATTACTGATGAAAACAGTCGTGAAGCCGTTATTGATTTGAGTTTCCTTTCGGCTGGGAAAAAATATCAGGCAACTATTTATGCCGATGGAAAAACAGCTGACTGGCGTACAAATCCAAAGGAATATGTGATTTCTACAAAGAAAGTAACTAATAAGACAAAATTGAAACAACGTCTTGCTCCGAGTGGAGGTGTAGCTGTCAGCATCAAGGAATTGTAATTTGTTATCATAGTTTTTTGTAATCCCCGATTTCTTTAAATAAAAAGATGTCGGGGATATTTTTTGTCTTAATACCTGAATAATTCCTTAACTGTGCAGTAGCAAGCGGGATACTGTTTCACGGTCAGTATTCAGTTGGGCAATCAGTTTTTCCAGACTATCAAATTTTTGTTCTTGACGGATAAATTCGATAAACTCTATCCGCATATGATGATTATAAATATCACCTGAAAAATTGAGTATATGAACTTCAATACTTAGGTTGGATCCATTGTCAACTGTTGGACGATGGCCGATATTCAGCATGCCGGCATAACGTACTTCGTCAATATACGCATATACAGCATATACTCCTTCTTTGGGAATTAGTTTGTCGGGGCAGGAGGGGAGAAGATTAGCTGTAGGAAAGCCTAACTTGCGTCCTACTTTATATCCGTCCACGACAGTTCCATCCAGGTAATAGTGATAGCCTAAATAATGATTTGCATGTTGTATATCACCGTCTTTTAAGACCTTGCGTATGACAGACGAACTGATAGACACTCCATCCTCTATCAATGCTTGTGCGCGAATTACTTCTATACCCAATTCCTTTCCATATTGGCAATAATCATCGAAACCTTCGCAGCGGTTGTGCCCGAAGCGATGGTCGTACCCGATAACCAAAACACGGACATTAAAACGTTCTCGGAGTAATTGCATGAACTCACGTGCGGAAAGCAGAGACAGTTCTTTGGTAAATGGTAGCATGATGCAGTAATCCGCTTCCGTTTGCTGGATGAGAGCTGTCTTTTGTGGCAGACAAGTAAGCCATTGAGGACGGTAACTACTTTGCATAACCTGACGTGGATGTATCGGAAAGGTTATGAGAGCACTGTGGAAGTTTCTTTGCCGGGCTTCTTTGCAAACCTGTTTGATGAGGAAACGATGGCCGCGGTGTAGTCCGTCGAAACAACCTATAGTTGCTACGTAAGGTAAAAGTGTCTGCTTAATCTCGTCTGTTATGATTTTCATGTAGGATTTTATTTAAATAAATCGCCAAGATCAGTTCCTGGTGTGTAGTGGGCTACCTGTATACCTGTTGAGGCAGCTGCCTGACAATTGACTTCCGCATCATCAATAAACAGGGTTTCTTCCGGCTGAAGCTCTGCTTCTTGTAAGGCAACTTGGAATATCGCAGGGTCAGGTTTTGACAGATGCATACGATATGAGAGGAAAATACGTTCAAAATATGTTTTATAGTCCTTCCCGTTACGGCAGAAAGCTTGTCTGGAACCATATTCCCAATGAAGTTCATTTGTATTGCTCAATAAGAATAGCCGGTAGCTTTTGCTTAATTCAGCAAGCAGATGGAGCTTCTCTTCAGGAATTGTAAGCAGTTCCATATTCCACATCCGATCAATTTCCTCATCGGTAAGCGGTTGGCTGATGTACTTACGTATGGCTGCACGAAATTCAGGGGTACTTATATTTCCACATTCGTAATCGCGGAAAAAGCCCAGCTCATTAGTCCCTGTCAGCAGATTGCGTACATTGACTGCTCCCGCCTGTTCGAAGGCGCTGATACACCCTTCTAGATTCAGGTCTATCAATACGCCTCCCCAGTCGAAGATGATATTTTTTATTTGCTTATTCATTTTATAACCAATGTTTGTGACATCGATTTATTTGTTTCCCAGGCGTTTGATACCTCTCCATATTTCCCCTATCCATAAAACAAATGATGTACCTCCGATGATATACAGCCATTCGTTTAAAGGAAGAGGCTCAGTACGGAATACTTTACCGCCAAAGCTGACGATGAGTATCTGGCCTACAAGAATAATGATAGCGACACTTAGCATTCCTAAAGCATGGCTGGCATCCTTGAAGATTGAATGGTTAGTGCCGAATACACTTGCATTGAACAGGTTCCAGAACTGCAACATCACAAATATGGTGAAAAAGACTGTCAGATGATGTGTGTCCATTCCACCTGGGAGATTTTTGAAGTAGACCAGTAATCCCATCAGAATAGCAAGGAAGCCTAAGCCTACACCAAAGATATTATTACGCATAGCAGGGGTGATGATGAAATCTGTGCGACGGCGAGGCTTTTCGTTCATTACATCCATACTTGGTGAGATGGAAGCAAGAGCCATAGCTGCGAATGTATCCATAATCAGGTTTACCCAAAGCATTTGCGTTACGGTAAGTGGCAAGGCTGTTCCGAAGAATGCACCCAGCAATACACTTAACAATGCAACAACATTGATTGTAAGCTGGAATACGATAAAGCGCTGGATATTTTTATACAGTGAACGTCCCCACATTACAGCAGTTGCAATGCTGTGGAATGAATCATCCAGCAATGTGATGTCACTGGCTTCTTTTGCTACAGATGTTCCTGTACCCATTGACAATCCTACTTGTGCGTGATTTAATGCAGGAGCATCGTTGGTTCCATCTCCTGTTACTGCTACGACAGCTCCTTTTTGTTGTAACAACTGTACTAAACGCTGCTTATCCATAGGACGTGCGCGACTCATTACTTTCAGATCAAGTACGCGTTCAAGGGCTTCTTCATCGCTTAATGCAGCAAATTCAACTCCGGTAATACGGTTGCGCTCTGTATCTTCAGGTTGCCAAAGACCAATTTGGCGTGCAATTTCTGTAGCTGTTCCCGGAGTATCTCCTGTTACAATCTTTACTCCAATACCAGCGGACTGGCATTTTTTTACAGCATCGGATACGTCTGGGCGAATCGGGTCGCTGATTGCAAAGATTCCCAAGAAAGTCATACCGCCTTCGCCGACTAGTTCTGCACAGTCGTCAGAAGCGTTTTCCGGAATAACTTTATATGCTATACCAAGTGTACGCATAGCTTTATTCTGGTAAGCCAGCAACTGTTCGTTATACTTATCAATCTGAGCTTTATCCAGGTTACATTTGCCCATTACAATCTCTGGGGCACCTTTGATGTAGAGTATCCGTTTTTTCTGAATCGGCGAATCTACTAATGTAGCCATGTATTTGCGTTCCGTAGAAAAGGTCAATTGGTTAATGACTTTAGCCTCTTCACGTAGTTTCATGTAGTTCTGTCCTTTACCATTTAACCAGAGTAAGAGAGCTATTTCGGTAGGGTTTCCTACGCCCGAAGGTTTTTCTCCTTCCACCTTTTCTTCAAGGAATGCAGTAGAGTTGGCAGCTATTCCTTCCGCTATCAGCTCAGGCTGGCTTTCATCGACCTGTGCCTCGTATACTTGCATCAGATTTTGTGTAAGAGTTCCTGTCTTATCTGTGCAGATAACAGTGATAGCACCCATTGTTTCACAAGCATGCATTTTTCGTACTAAGTTGTTCGTTTTCAGCATACGTCGCATGTTGAGGGCAAGGCTGAGCGTCACACTCATCGGCAATCCTTCTGGGACAGCTACAACAATCAAAGTGACAGCCATCATGAAATATTTCAGGACAATACGTGCTATTTCTAGCCATTGATGCCAGTCAGTAACTTCTGTTACCGTGAGATACTGGTATAAATCTTTGCTGGTGAATATGATAAAGGTCAGTGCTGCGATTGTAAACCCTGCTTTACCTATAAGGTTTGCTAATTTGGTAAGCTGAATATTCAGTGGTGTTTGTTCCTGACTTTGTTCTGTAGACTGACGGGCTACTTTACCGATTTCTGTAGCATCTCCAACACGTTCTACGCGCATGATACCATGTCCGTCTGTAATGGTCGTACCACGCATCACAGAATTCGAGGGGTATGTTGCTTCTTCGTCAAAGTGGGCTTCATCGGTTGTTTTATTTACCATTAACTCTCCGGTCAGTGTCGATTCGTTGACTTGCAAAGAAACAGCTTCCACCAGCATTCCATCGGCAGGAACTTCTTCTCCGGTATTTAGGATGACGATATCTCCTACAACAATATCTTTACGCGGTATTTCCTTTATCTTTCCATTACGAATTACTGTTACAGGAGTTTCTTCGCCCACGGCATTCAGCAAATCAAATTTTTTATTGGCATCGTATTCAAAATAGAATCCAATTCCAGTTGCCAGAAAAATAGCAAAAAATATACCAATTGTTTCAGCATATTCATTCTCAATAATTGAAATGATAAGTGAAAAAACTGCTGCAACTAATAATACTCGGATAACAGGATCCTGAAATTTCTCCAAATAAAGTTTCCATATGGAGGGACGTTTGGGAGGAGTTAATAGGTTTACTCCATTTTTTTCACGGCTCGCAATGACTTCCTGGTCGGTAAGTCCGGTCAAATGAGATTCATTTGTGTTTTGTGACATAATGCCTAGTTATTAATTGATTAAGTAGCACAAAAATACAATATATATTGATATGCCTATATATATTTGTTTTTTTTATAAAAAAATCCTCTTAAATGTTGCAAGTTTCAAGCTAATCTATTAATTTTGCACTCGGATTTAAGGGATTACCTTAATATCGGACTTGTAGCTCAGTTGGTTAGAGCAACAGACTCATAATCTGGAGGTCCCTGGTTCAAGCCCAGGCTGGTCCACATTGAAAATCAGGCAGTTAGCAATTCGCTGACTGCCTTTTTTCCTTTCATGCGAAAACAATGCGAAAACAAAAGGTTTGAGTTTCATCTTTTTGAAGATTGAGTTTCTACTAATCTCCGTGATAGATTATTTATTGTTGGGAATAAATTTTATAGCATGTGATATCACTCTACGACAATAGTATATTATAATCAAAATTCAATTTTCCTCACTTTTACTATATTCCTGTTTGATTTTCCAATATAAATTGCTGTTTTCCTTTCTTATTAAGCTTGTCCCTAACAATACTGCGAATTTTATCATTCTTGGTTTCTTAATATTTCTCTTTTGTCTTATCGAAAATTACCTCTTTGTCAAACAATATTCCAATATCATTTAAAACGACTATAGTGTCTTAATAAGTAATATTATATTTGGGCCAATCCTTGAATTAGTCGCAAATAATTTATATTTTTGCGACAAACGTAGTGTGATGGCAAGTATAGAAGACAATATTTTTGCAGCTATTAAAGATAAAGGAAGAGGAAGTATCTTCTTTCCTTCTGATTTTACGTCATACGGTGAAGTAAAGGCTGTTGGCAAAAGTCTTGAACGACTAACTCAAAAGGTGATATCGTTCGTTTGGCTAGAGGTATATATTTATATCCTGAGATTGATACGGTCTTGGGGCTTGGCATATTGATGCCATCCATAGAACAAATTGCCGAAACGATAGCTCGTAGAGATAAAGCACGTATTGTACCTACTGGCATTTATGCTTTGAACAGATTAGGTATATCAACCCAAGTACCAATGAATATTGTTTATTTAACTGATGGTGCGCCACGTAAGGTAAGCCTCGGAAATGGTCGCTCTATACAGTTCAAATATACGACTCCGAAAAATCTCTCATTCACTAATCCACTTGCAATGTTAGTTACATTTGCATTAAAAGAAATAGGAAAAAATAATATAACTGACGATATTACCAAGCAAATTAAGAATGTGCTTCAGAAAGAACAAAGAGAAAATGTAATGGCAGATGAAATACTCATGCCAGCGTGTAAAGAACGTCGCAAAGTCTCTTCAAAGTAACCTTTCATATCTGTAATTACAAAATTCAAGAAAGCAGCATCAATCAACACTACTGTTTCAGACAGTTTTATTTGAGGTTTATCATTCATACCTTATTTATAATATGATTACAGCGGATAAAGATACTACAATACTTTCATTTATCCACTTGATTATCTTGCAAATTCGTCAGTCTGCACTAAACAAAAAAAGTCATTTTGTCCTTTAACTCCTTAACAATCATGCTATTTTGTCATATTTTTCTACTTGGCAAATCTTTTGCGCCCTTTTAAGTGTTATTAGAAACATGAAATAAGAAAGGAGAACAACAATATGAATTTTAACAATTTTACCATCAAATCTCAAGAAGCGGTGCAGGAGGCCGTGAACCTGGTACAAAGTCGGGGACAACAGGCTATTGAACCTGTCCACATCATGCAGGGAGTGATGAAAGTAGGCGAAAACGTCACTAATTTCATCTTCCAAAAACTTGGTATGAATGGACAGCACTTTTGAATCGGTTGATGGTGAAAAGAATGACGAGTG
>OGXI01000565.1_pt1 | contig 32870 bp, 20 predicted proteins | sample 1576221 | NCBI WGS metagenome assembly OGXI01 (sample SAMEA3541523, study PRJEB24748) | human gut metagenome | biome: human gut; feature: human-associated habitat; material: faeces | place: China | collected 2012
GAACTTTTTTATTTTAAGATAGCAGATAAGTGCAATATCATCGACAAACCTAATGAGCGGAGTTCTCATACTAAAGTGACTTTACGCGGTGGGGGAATTATCTTCTACTTCGGTGCATTGGCTTATTTTCTGGCGAGTGGTTTTGACTACTTTTGGTTTATGCTGGCATTGACTTTGGTGACGTTCATCAGTTTTGTGGATGATATAAAATCCACCGGACAAATGACAAGACTGCTTTTCCATTTCTCTGCCATGACCTTGATGTTTTATCAGTGGGGGCTGTTTTCCTTGTCTTGGTGGTGGATAGTCATTGCCTTGATAGTCTGTACGGGCATCATCAATGCCTACAACTTTATGGATGGCATTAACGGTATAACCGGTGGTTATTCTCTGGTTATTCTTGCTGCGTTGGCCTATATCAATAAAGAGGTAGTGACTTTTGTGGAAGCGGATTTTATCTATACCGTTATCTGTTCTGTTCTTGTCTTCTGCTTCTTTAATTTTCGTAAGAAAGCCAAGTGCTTTGCCGGTGATGTGGGTTCCGTGAGTATTGCTTTTATCCTTCTTTTCCTGATAGGCAGGCTCATCATTGAAACGGAAGATTTCAGTTGGATAGCCCTTTTATCCGTTTACGGTGTAGACAGTGTTCTGACTATCATCCACCGTCTGATGCTTCATGAGAATATCGGCTTGCCGCATCGCAAACATCTGTATCAGATAATGGCGAATGAACTGAAAGTTCCTCATGTAATGGTTTCTTCTATTTACATGGCAGTGCAGGCAATCATAATCGTAGGATATATAATGTGTTTAGGTTACGGTTATTGGTATTTGGCAGGTATAATTCTTTTGCTTTGTTTTCTTTATATCTGCTTTATGAAGAAGTATTTCGGATTGCACTAGTCGACGTGAGTAATACTGAAATGATGATTAGTAGAATAATGAAAGGCGATGGAGACTAAAATCTCCATCGCCTTTCGTCTTTTTTTGAAATATAAATCGTACCTTTGTGATACACCAATCAGGTTATAATAACATGGAACAGATGCGTAAACTGCCGATAGGCATACAGACTTTTGATAAACTACGTGAAGGGAATTTTCTTTATGTAGATAAGACGGCTATGATTTATCAAATAGCATCTACTTCTACTCCTTATTTCTTGAGCCGTCCCCGTCGTTTTGGCAAGAGCCTGCTTCTTTCTACCTTTGAAGCCTACTTTCAAGGACGCAAGGATCTGTTTCAAGGTTTGGCCATCGAACAGCTGGAAAAGGAATGGGAAGAATACCCGGTTTTGCACTTGGATTTGAATGCCCGGAAATATGAAGCTGCTGCTGACCTGACGGCTATGCTTAATCAGTATCTGGAGAAATGGGAGCTGCTCTATGGTCAGGAGAAGAAAGACCGTAGTCCGGAAGAGCGTTTTGCTTACGTGATAGAGCAGGCATGCATGCAGACAGGAAAGCAGGTTGTTGTGCTGATTGATGAGTATGACAAGCCATTGCTTCAAGCGGTCTTGGATGAGAACTTGCTGGATGAGTATCGGAAAATATTGAAAGCGTTCTACGGTGTCTTGAAGAGCGCTGACCGTTATCTTCGTTTTGTTTTCCTGACCGGAGTGACCAAGTTTGCGCAAGTAAGTGTGTTCAGTGACTTGAACCAGCTGAATGATATCAGCATGAAGTCTCCTTACGCTGCTTTGTGTGGTATTACCAAAGAGGAGTTGGTGAAAACCTTTCTGCCGGAACTTGAGAGACTGGCTAAACGAAGAGGGATATCCTTACAAGAAGTGATTGATTTGATGGAACGTCAATATGATGGTTATCATTTTCATCCGGAAGGTGTAGGAATGTTCAATCCGTTCAGTGTATTGAATGCTTTTGATGCAGAAGAGATGGGGTACTATTGGTTTCAGACCGGCACACCTACTTACTTGGTTGACTTGCTGAAGCAGAGTGATTACGATATACGTCTATTGATAGATGGAGTGGAAGTGCTGGCTTCCGCTTTCTCTGAATATCGTGCGGAAACAAATAATCCTCTTCCGATGATTTATCAAAGTGGTTATTTGACCATAAAAGGGTATGATGATGATGTGAAGCTATACACTTTAGGCTTTCCGAATGATGAGGTACGTTACGGCTTTCTGAATTTTCTGGTACCCTATTATACCAATGTATCCAATGATGAGACTGGTTTCCACATCGCTAAATTCATGCGTGAATTGAAGAGTGGGGATGTGGAGGCGTTTATGGAGCGTCTTAAGATATTCTTCTCCGGTATTCCGTACGAGTTGAGTGATGATACGGAACGTCATTATCAGGTTATTTTTCATGTAGTGTTTACTTTGCTGGGACAGTTCATCCGGTCCGAGGTTCGTAGCAGCCGCGGCCGTGCGGATGCAGTAGTTCATACCCCTACCGCTATTTATGTTTTTGAGTTCAAACTGGACGGTACAGCCGACGCAGCTCTGAAACAAATAGATGAGAAGGGGTATCTGATTCCTTATACCTTGGATGGCAGGAAATTAGTGAAAGTAGGTGTGAACTTCAGTAAAGAAACACGGAATATTGATGAATATATTGTCGTAAAGGAATAGGAACGAACAATCCTATATACGGAAAAGGCGATGGAGAATCAAATCTTCATCGCCTTTTCCATATATAGTATTTCATTTTATTTCTTCATCCTCAGTACCCGTATTCCCGTCCACTTATTATTGTCTTTCAGCATTTGGGACAAGGGGACTTTGGAGACGACCACTTTCTTGTCGGTAGAGGAAGCGTGTACCAGCAGGAGTTTGCTATCCGCATAGAAAGCGATTCCCATGTGGGCTACATCCAGCCCCGGAGTGTTGGTGGTGATGGCTATGATATCGCCGTCTTTAATCCACGGGAGACCATCGGCGGGAAGTTTGGCTTTGGGAAGATAGTGAATTTCCTTGCCGGACAAGGATTGTTCAATCTTTTTCATTTTGGCTACGTTTTCCGGAGAATTTGCCAGCTGCTTGTAGAGTTGGGGGTGGGAAGACATGTAGGAGATGGACAACCGTTCGGTGTCGGGACTCATGGCGCCCGTTACATCCTGAAGGAAGCCGTTGCGTACGCCATTGTTTATCCAGTCGGCAATATAATGCAGGCGGGAAGTGTACCCGTCGATTTTACCGTCACGGTAACGGATTTTTTGCAGGTTATCGGCGAAAGCGCTTTCCGAGATGTCTCCGTCGGCCAATTTGGGGGTAAGCGTCTCTGCCAGTACATATTCCACCAGCGTGGTACAGTCTACTTCATCGCAGTTGATGACGAGTTCTTCGGGACCATCTGCTTCCAGCGTATGGGCTACGTATGGCACATCCAGATACTTTATTCCATTGCTCAACATATCTTTCCCTCCCTGGGCAGAAACGGAAGTTACCATGGCTGCGGCGCAGAGGGCGCTGAACATAAATTTAGTCATTGTTTTCATTTTTCTTTCTTTTGATTATTATTGTTCTTGAACGTAAAAAGGATGCAGCAAATTTACTACATCCTTTTTATAAAAGCTTAATCCGGAGGGATTAAATTCAATATTGCCGGATTAAATATTTATAATCTTCCTTTTTATCGAACGGAACAAGGGTAAAACCGTATTCGATGGCATTCTCCTTGCCCGGACGGATCAGATAGGGTTCATGGGCGGTTGCGCCCCAACTGTCGTCTCCACCGACACCCATCATGCGGTAGTCAATGAACAAATCGACCATCTTTTCCGGCAGAGGGTCGGTGAGGTGGCGGTGATTGGTCTTTTCGGTACGCGGGGCACCGTTGTCAATTGTATCGCCGCTATCCATGCTTTCCAGGGGATAGTTGGAGGCGTTCAGCTCAAAGGTGCGGTCGGCGATGAGCAGCAAACCACGTTGCGTCTTATCGGTAAGAGCGCACCAATAGATATCCGTGCGATGGTTGTTCTCCTGTGGGCGGACATACGGCTCGTACATATCCTTGACCGGGATGGCGTACTCTCCGATGAACTGGGAGGTACGGCGGTCTCGGTAATTCTCTTTCGGACCGCGACCGTAGTAGGTCAAGTCTGTAAAGCTTTCCGGCAGCTGCATCCGCAGGCCTACACGCGGTATCATCGGGGCTTGGTCTCCTTCGGCCATGAACCGGTTGTCTACCTTGATGACTCCGCTGGCATATATCTTATAGGTGATGTCCCAACGGGCGTCTGTCTGTGGAAAACGGTAGGTCACCTTTATTGTCGTGGCATTGCTGCCCGGAGTCACTTGGAAACTTTCGGCTTTCGGTTCCTGGTAGCTTGCCTCTTTCCAGGCTTTGAGGCGGACGGGGAGGTTGGCTCCATAATCATTGTCCGTCGGTGCACGCCAGAAGAATGGGCGGGGACCTTGACCGTTCAGTATGTACTCGTGCTTCTTGTACAAATAGGAGGTGAGTAGGCCGCTTTGCTTGTCGAAGGTGGCTTTGAAGTCGGGACCGGAGAACACCACCAAATTTCCTTCTTCCTTAGAAGTGGCGGGCTTCTGTGCCGTAGCCTCTTTCTTGTAGAAGGTATGGACGTAGGTCTGTTCGTGTGCAATGACCGTGCCGGCCGGGAGGAAAGGTTCTGCCGTCTTGATGGCTGCATAGAACTCGATGCGTACATCTCCCGTTGTCTGTTTCTCTTTGGGGATGCCGTTCAGAAAGCCGGTGGTTACCGTCTTGCCCGGTGCAGCATGGATATTTTCAATCTTGCCACGGTAGACTTCCTTTCCGTGGTCGCGGATGATGTAGTAGAAGTCGTACTTGTCGAGATTGGTGAAGGAGAAATCATTGCGGATTTTCACGGTGGAAGTCTGCTTGTCGAAGTCGAGGAACTTGATGTTCTGGTAGACCTTCCCCATCTCTTCCGTCTGCGGTTTGACACTGCGGTCGGGATATACCACGCCGTTGATGCAGAAATTGCCATCGGAGGGGGTACCGTTCTCGCCATAGTCGCCGCCATAGGCCCAGTATTTGCGCCCGTCGTCTGTCTTGGCGGCAAAGCCCTGGTCTACCCAATCCCAGACACAGCCACCCTGGAGGATGGGATATTTTTCGATGATGTCCCAATACTCCTGGAAGTTGCCGAGGCTGTTGCCCATGGCATGGGCATACTCGCAAAGAATGAGGGGACGCGTCATCTCCTTGTTCCGGGCATACTTCTCCAGATAGGAAGGGGGAGCGTACATCGGGCAGTAGATGTCCGTATTCCATTCCAACAGTGCGCGTTCATACTGGATGGGACGACTGTCGAGCGTCTTCAAGGTGTTGTAGGTAACGTAGAAATTCAATCCGTTTCCGGCTTCGTTGCCCAGCGACCAGATGATGACTGACGGATGGTTCTTGTCCCGTTCGTACATATTCATGGTACGGTCGAGGTGGGCATTCATGAAGAGCGGATTGTTTCCCAGCGTGCCGCCTACACGCAGGTCGTAACCCATGCCGTGGCTTTCGATATTGGCTTCGTCGATGACGTAGATACCATATTCGTCACAGAGTTCGTAGAAACGTTCCTGCTGGGGATAGTGACAGGTGCGGACGGTATTGACATTGTATCTCTTCCAAAGCTCGAAATCTTTCTTCATCAGTTCTTCGGAGACATAGTGACCGGTATTCTCGTTGTGTTCGTGATAGTTCACGCCTTTCACGAGGATAGGTTGTCCGTTTACCAACAGTTGCTTGTCCTTGATTTCCACTGTACGGAAACCTACTTTGCAGCTTGTCGCTTCAATCACATCTCCGTTCGGGCGCTTCAAGCTGACGACGAGGGTATAGAGGTTGGGCGTTTCGGCTGTCCATTGCAAAGGTTCCTGGATGGTTTTCTTAGTGAACTCCACTTCTGTCTGGTCACCGCTGACCTGGGTAGAGGACTGGGCTATCTGCTGGTCGTTCTTGTCCAGCAGGCGGTAGCCAACGAGAAATGGGGAATTTTGTCCGCTTTCATTGGTAAACTGCACCTTTACCTTGAGGATACCGTTCCGGTAGTTCTCATCCAAAGGAGACTCCACCTTGAAGTCCGTGAGATGGATTTGAGGCTGGGCATATAAGTAAATGTCCCGTTCGATACCACTGATGCGCCAGAAGTCCTGGCATTCCAGATAGTTGGCATCGGAAAAGCGGTGTATCTGAATGGCAATGACATTCTTCCCTTTCTTGGCAATGGCGCTGACGTTGAAACGCGCCGGAGTCTTTGCATCTTTACTCATGCCTACAAACTTGCCGTTAAGGTAGTAGAAGGCTGCCCCGCGTACACCGTCGGCACTCAGGAAAATCTCCTTATCGTCCCAGTCTCCCGGAAGAGTGAACTCGCGGCGGTAGGTGCCGGTGGGATTCCATTCTTGGGGAACGTACGGAGGGTTGGGCTTGTCCCAATAAGGAGGATAGCCCGAAGAACAGAACTCATAGGGATGGTTCACGTAGATGGGCGTGCCGAATCCTTGCAACTCCCAGTTTCCGGGTACATTGATGTCCGGCCAGCGGCTGGCGTCCACACGGTCCATCATGAAGTCCGTGGGGCGGTCGGCGAAGGTTTCCACATAATGGAATTTCCATTTCCCGTTAAGGGACAAGCGGAAGGTTCCGTTCTTGCGGTCATTGATGACGGCATCAGCCTCCGTGACGTAGGAGGTGAACGTGCTGCGGGCAGGCTCCCGGTTGATGCTTGTCAGCTTGGGGTTGGTAATCTCTTCGTAGCGATTGTTCTCCTGAGCAGTCAGGGCAAAGGGAAAAGCTGCGAGGCAAGTGAGTAAAAAATACTTTTTATTCATAATTGCTTTTATTTCTTTGTGGTAGGTTCAGAGACCGGGAATACGAGCCCTTCACGCAACCACTTCTCCAGTTCTTCCGTCCATTGACGCTTGTAGGTGAAGTTGTCCCGGAATCCCCAGCCATGTCCGCCGGTAGGGTAGGCATGCAGGCTGGCAGGCACTTTGTGGTCACGCAAGGCGAGGAAATAGCCAATGCCGTTGATGGGTGGCACTGCGTCGTCGTCCGAAGAAAGCATGATAAAAGCCTGCGGAGTGCCTGGGGACACTTGTCTTTCGAGGGAGTATTTTTGTTCCAGCTCCTGAGATGGATTTTCTCCGATAAGGTTCTTGCGGGAACCTCCATGGGTAACGCCTTTCTGCATGGAAATTACTGGATAGAACAAGATCTGGAAGTCGGGACGGGTTTTGTCACTGCTGTATAGTGTGGCAAGCGAAGCTGCCAGATGGCCGCCGGCAGAAGCGCCCATGATGCCTACACGCTGAGGATTGACACCCCATTCGGCGGCATGTTCGCGTACCATGCGGATGGCTTGTTCGGCATCGGAAAGGGGCACTTCATGGTGCCCGTTGGGCATACGGTATTTCAGTACTGCATAGGTGATGCCTTGTGTGTTGAACCAGGGAGCCATGTCGTGTCCCTCGTGCTTCATGGCCAGCCCCCCGTAGCCGCCTCCCGGACACATGATGATGGCCATGCCGTTGGGGTGGGAGGCAGGGTACACCGTAAGGGTAGGGGTGGTGACATCGGACACCCATTCGTTGTTATGGTTCTGTCCGGAATTGGTCAGTTCGTTGTTATTGGGGGCACCGTTGGGCCATAGGGGCAGCTCAACGGGCTTTTGTGCAGATAACATGGTCGCTGCAAATAGAAAAGATAAAAGTAGAATCTTTTTCATGTTCTTGGTATTTAAAAGTTATTTGGTTTTCATGGAAGCTTTGATGAGGTAGAATATCAGAATGGCATAAGCACCCAGCGCCAGCACTTCGGACCAGGTGTTCTGCAACCATGCATCGTTTACGAGGTTGATTCCTCCGAAACGCATGGCAGCACTTGCCACACCCATCAATGCACCGCCGGCAATGAAACCGGAGGCAAGCAGGGTACCTTTCTCCCCGCGTTCGGCATTGAGAGCGGCATCCTTGCTGCGGCTGGTCACGTACCAGTTGATGGCACCGCCCACTACCAACGGAACATTCAGTTCCAATGGGATGAACATACCCAATGCAAATGCCAGTGCGGGAATCTTGCAGAAATTGAGGATGACGGCCAGCACTGCACCGATACCGTAGAGCGGCCAGGGCGCACCCACACCGTTCATCAACGGTTCGATAACGGCCGCCATGGCATTGGCTTGCGGAGCGGCCAGCTGTCCGCTGGTGAAACCGTATGTCTTGTTCAGGATAATCATTACACCACCTACGGTAGCGGCAGAAACGATGGTTCCGAGGAACTTCCAGGTCTCCTGCTTGGCAGGCGTGCTACCCAGCCAGTAACCGATTTTCAAGTCTGTGATGAAGCCTCCCGCCATGGACAGTGCCGTACATACAACACCGCCCATCACCAGTGCCGCAACCATCCCTTCGGGACCTTTCAGCCCTACGGCTACCATGACTACGGATGCCAGGATTAATGTCATCAGCGTCATTCCGGATACGGGGTTTGTGCCCACAATCGCAATGGCATTGGCTGCCACGGTGGTGAACAGGAAAGCGATACCTGCAACAAGCAGGATAGCTACAATGGTATGTGTCAAGTTGCCCTGCATCACATCGAAGTAGAAGAAGAGAACAACCAGCAGCAGCGTGATGATGGAACCGATGGCGATAATCTTCATAGAGATGTCCCGCTGTGTGCGTTTCACACTGGCTTCCACGTTGGACTTACCTCCCATTTCCTTGGCAGCCAGTCCTACGGCACTCTTGATGATGCCCCAAGACTTGATAATGCCGATGATACCTGCCATGGCAATGCCACCGATACCGATGCTCTTGGCATAGTATTTGAAGATTTCTTCCGGAGCCATAGCGCCTATGGTTGCCGTGATTTCGGGGTTCCATTGGTTCAGTACGGAATCTCCCCAAATCATGGACATACCGGGGATGATAATCCACCATACGGCCAGTGAGCCGGCACAGATGATGGACGCGTATTTCAGTCCCACAATATAACCCAGACCGAGCACGGCAGCACCCGTATTAACCTTGAATACCAGCTTGGCTTTCTCGGCCAGCATTTCGCCGAAGCCGCATACGCGGGTAGTGAAATTCTCGTTCCACCAGCCGAAGGTTGCCACGATGAAGTCGTATAGACCTCCGATAATACCAGCCATGAGTAATGGTTTTGCCTGGCTGCCGCCCTTTTCACCGGAGACGAGCACTTGTGTGGTGGCTGTCGCCTCGGGGAAGGGATACTTGCCGTGCATGTCGCTCACGAAATATTTGCGGAAGGGGATAAGGAAAAGAATACCCAGCACACCTCCCAGCAGGGAACTGATAAAGACTTGTGCAAAGGTGACGGTGATTTCTTTCGGATAGGTCTCTTGGAGAATATAGAGTGCCGGAAGGGTGAAGATGGCACCTGCCACGATGACGCCCGAGCTGGCACCGATAGACTGGATAATGACGTTTTCGCCCAATGCGTTTTTGCGTTTGGCGGCACCCGATACGCCGACGGCAATGATGGCGATGGGGATGGCGGCTTCGAATACTTGTCCCACCTTCAGCCCCAGATAGGCGGCTGCGGCCGAAAAGAGGATGGCCATCAGAATACCCCATGTCACCGACCAGGCATTTACTTCTGAATACTTCTTATCCGGGCTCATCAGAGGGTTGTACACTTCTCCCGGTTTCAATTCACGGAACGCATTTTCCGGTAGTCCGGTAATAGGTTCTTCTTCTTGTTTCATAGGTTTTGTAGTTTTATGTTTTTCTTTAATAGACTTCAAAGAAAGCAAAAAAAAAGGAGATTTAAAAAAATCTCCTTAATTCTGTATGGTAAAATGCTTATTTGGCATCTTTAGCGGTCATGTCCCCTTCGATAAATAATCGCATGATTTCCGTTTTGGCATTGGTGCGCAGGGTAATGGATTTCTTGAAGTGTCCGGGGTATCTTCCGGTTCCATTATAAGTTACTTTCACTGTTCCAGTCTTTCCCGGTGCTATCGGTTCTTGTGAATATTCGGGAACGGTACATCCGCAGGAAGCTACAGCCTGATGGATGACAAGCGGAGCATCGCCTACGTTCGTAAACTTAAAGGTGTAGCTGACCACAGGACTGTTTTCGGAGAATGTGCCGAAGTTGTGGGTGGTCTGTTCGAATTTGATGTCTGCCTTTCCTTGTGCATAGGCATAACCGATGCTCATAACCAGCAGCATCATATAAAAAACGACTTTCTTCATGTTCTTATCTTTTTTATATTTCAACGGCGCAAAGGTAACCCATTTTCATTAAAATAATGCCTATGGCGTGCGAAATTGTATTAAATCGGGCTCAAAAGGTCTCTGTACGAATGATAAGCAGGGAAAAATAGGGGAAGCGGATGGTCGCTATCCGCTTGCTGTCATTGATATACTTCTCTTCCGGAGTGCCTACATTCTCAAAATAGTGATACCGGTATTCGGGATGCAGGCGGATGCAGCGGTGAATCTCATCGGTGCATCTGGACAGCTTCATGATGACAACCGCACTGTTTTCGCTTGTCAGTTTCTCTATCTCTTCTGTCGTAGTAATGCCGGGTATCACCGTCAGCCGCTCTTCCTGGCTGGCCACATGGAGCCCGCCCAGTGCGCCGGCGGCAATGAAGGCGGGGATACCGGGGATGTGCTTCACGGGGATGCCGTCTGCCTGCAGTTTGTCATATACATAATGTATGGAAGAGTAGAATCCGGCATCTCCTTCGGCAACGATACAGACCTTCTTTCCTTGTTGCCGGAGGGTGGAGCTCTCCATATAGACCTCGTCGTAGGCGCTCAGGGCTTTTTCGCGCTGTTTGCTCATGGGGAGTGGAAAGCGGTGCACCGTGTTTTCCGGAATGTCGAGTTGCAATAGGATGTCGGCTGCGCGTGAAACTCTGTTTCCATCTTTGGCCAGTGTCTCGGGACAGAATATACAGTCGGCTGTCTGCAGGGCTTTCAAGCCTTTTACGGTAATCAGTTCCGGTTCGCCGGGACCGAGAGATACAAATATGACGGGGAACATTTGCATGAAGACATTAAAGGTTAAAAATTAAAGAACAGCAAAACGGCTACAAAAGTGGGGAAATAATCAGTAGCAAACAAGATATTCGCTATCTTTGTTATTTACTAAAACAATCTGTTTTTTATGGATTATCAACTGAACACCCGCTTGAATGGCAACATAGCCATGACTTCCAGCTACCATGAGCGTGCGTCGCTGCAACGTGACAAGACTCTGTATAAATTCATTTGGGTACAGATCGGTACGCTCACTCTGGAAATAGACCATATCCCCATGCGCCTGGAAAAGGATGAAATCGTGACCTTGACCCCGTTGCATCACCTGGAGGTAAAAGAGGTGGACGGTGAATACCTGACGTTTGTATTCAACAGCAATTTTTATTGCATCTATGGACATGACAACGAGGTCTCTTGCAACGGACTCCTTTTTTATGGCTCTTCCAGGGTGATGAGACTGGCGCTTTCTGTCGGGCAGTCTTCCAACTTGCATGACATAGTCCGCATTTTCCGGCAGGAATCGGTCATCCATGACAACCTGCAGGAGGAGATGCTGCGGATTGTCTTGAAACGTTTCATCATTACCTGCACACGCATTGCGCGCCAGCGTTTTGGGGTGGGGCAGGAGAAGGAAAAGACGTTTGACATCATCCGGCAGTATTACGTATTAGTGGACCGGCATTTCAAGGAGAAGAAGCAAGTGCAGGATTATGCCGATATTCTTTGCCGTTCTCCCAAGACACTTTCCAATCTGTTCTCGACCTGCGGGTTGCCTTCCCCTTTACGGGTGATTCATGACCGCATTGAGGCAGAAGCCATGAGATTGCTGCTGTATACCCACAAAAGCGCTAAGGAAATCAGCTCCATTCTGGGCTTCGAAGACTTGTCCGCGTTCAGCCGTTTTTTCAAGAAAATGACCGGCGAGAGTGTCTCGGACTACCGGAAAAGAGTGAAACGGGAAGAATTGCCAACTGTTGCGGAATAATTGCCATTTCGTACGTGGTGGAAAACAAGGAACTTTGCAAAAACAAAAATCAAGTCATATTACTGAAACCATTTAAAAAGTAGAACAAAGATGAAAACGAAATTGCAAAACTTGTTTATGGCTGCGTTGACGCTGGCCGCTTCCACTCAAAAGTTGGGTGTTAATTTGATCCGTGTAGCTATCCTGGTTATTTTCGTATGGATTGGTGGGTTGAAATTCTGGAATTATGAGGCTGAAGGGATTGTCCCTTTTGTGGCGAACAGCCCGTTCATGAGCTTCTTTTATACAAAGAGTGCCCCGGAGTACAAGGAGTATAAGCTGAAAGAGGGCGAGTTCAATGAGGCGAAACATCAGTGGCACGTGGAGAACAATACGTATGGTTTCTCTCACGGTCTGGGCATTCTGATTATGACCATCGGCATTCTGACATTTCTGGGGATATTCTCTCCGAAAATCGGACTGGCGGGAGCTGCACTGGCCATTGTCATGACAATAGGTACCCTCTCTTTCCTGGTGACAACCCCTGAGGTGTGGGTGCCCGACTTGGGAAGCGGGGAGCACGGCTTTCCGTTGCTGACGGGGGCAGGGCGCTTGGTCATCAAGGATACGGCCATTCTTGCCGGTGCCATTGTCGTACTGTCTGACAGTGCAAAAAGAGTATTGAACCAATTAAGGAAATAGACGTATGAAACAGTATGATGTCATTATCATCGGATTCGGCAAAGGCGGAAAGACATTGGCTGCCGAGTTGGCAAAACGGAAGCTGGACGTTGCCGTAGTGGAGCGTTCGGAAAAGATGTATGGAGGGACATGTATCAATATCGGTTGCATTCCCACAAAAACATTGGTGCATGCGGCAAAGCAGGCGGACAAAGACGCTTCTTGGGAGGTCAAGAAGGCATACTATCGTCAGTCCATTGCAAGGAAGGAAGAGGTCGTCTCTTTCCTGCGTCAGAAGAACTATCACAATCTGGCCGACAATCCTCATATAACGGTCTATACGGGTATTGGCTCCTTTGCAGGTCCGGATGTGGTGGAAGTTGGGATGGTGGAAGGGACATTACAATTGCAAGCTCCCCGGATATTCATCAATACGGGTGCCGAAACCGTCATTCCACCGATAGAGGGGATACAAGGTAACCCACGGGTATATACCAGCACCTCCATTATGGAACTGACTGAGCTGCCGGTACAGCTCGTCATTGTAGGTGGGGGATACATCGGACTAGAATTTGCTTCCATGTATGTTTCATTCGGTTCGCAAGTCACGGTGCTCGAGGGCTCTTCCGAACTGATATCCCGGGAGGACCGGGACATTGCGGACAGTGTCCGGGAGGTATTGGAACAGAAAGGAATCGTTTTCAGGCTGAATGCACGCGTGCAGTCCGTGAAAGACTCTGACGTCATTTACCGGGATGCGGTCACGGGAGAGGAACATCAGTTACACGCAGATGCCATCCTGCTGGCTACCGGCCGGCGTCCGAATACGGCTGGCTTGAATCTGGCGGCGGCAGGTGTAGAGGTGAATGAGCGCGGTGCCATTGTGGTGGACGACTATTTGCAGACTACCAACCCCAAGATACATGCTATCGGTGATGTAAAGGGCGGTTTGCAGTTTACCTACATTTCTTTGGATGATTACCGCATTCTGCGCGAAGACCTTTTCGGGGCGGGAGAACGCAAGGTGTCCGACCGTGACCCGGTGAGCTATTCGGTATTCATCGACCCGCCGCTTTCACGCATCGGGCTGAGCGAAGCGGAAGCACGCAAGAAGGGATTGAATATAAAGGTCAACAAGCTGCCGGTAGCCGCCATTCCGCGTGCCAGGACTTTGGGCGATACGAACGGACTCTTCAAGGTGGTGGTGGACGCCGATACGGACAAGATAGTGGGATGTACGCTGTTTGGTCCGGAATCGAGCGAGGTCATCAACCTGGTGGCAATGGCTATGAAGACCGGGCAGGAATATACCTTCCTCCGTGATTTTGTCTTTACACATCCCAGCATGAGTGAAGCACTGAATGACTTGATGGGCTTTTAAAGATTATTTAGGCACAATATCCGTCAATTTGCAGGAAGAGCATTTGCGTATCTCCCCAAAAATGACGAATATTGTGCCCGAATTCTATAAACCCCAATAGTCATGACCCGGATATCTGCCATAGGCATTGCACTGCTGTGCATTTTATGCGTAACCTCTTGCGGCTTAAAATCAAGACAGACTACTACCGAATCTTCTTCCGAAACGGGCTATTCTCCGGTTACGACAGACACGGCAGCTACCATTGTACCGTGCTATGCCAAAGGCTATACGGTGAAATATCTTCCGCACCATGTCCGTCTGGTGGATATACACGACCCTCAAAAAGAAAGCAGCAGCACTTTCCACTATGCGCTGGTACCGAAAGGCATAAAGCCTGTCGGCATACCGAGCGACTATACGGTGATTGAAACGCCGGTAGAGCACGTCATGTGTATGACATCCCTGCAACTTTCCAACTTCATCCGTCTGGATGCCTGCGATTATGTGGTGGGCATCACCAGTACGCGCCATCTCTTCAACAAGGAGATGAACGACCGTTTGAAGTCCGGCGAGACCGTGAAGATTGGTATCGAAGGGAACTTTGATAATGAAGTGATAATGAGCATGAATCCGGATGTTATCTTTATCTCTCCTTTCAAGCGGGGCGGATATGATGCCATGCGGGAAATCGGTATTCCACTGGTTCCCCATTTGGGATATAAGGAGATGACCCCGTTGGGGCAGGCTGAATGGATAAAATTCATCGGCATGTTTATAGGCCAGGAAGTGGAGGCGAATGAAAAGTTTGCTGCGATAGAGAAGCGCTATAACGAATTGAAGGAGCTGGCTGCCAACGTGAAGAAGCGTCCGGTGGTATTCAGCGGCGAGATACGGGGTGGCAACTGGTATGCAGTGGGAGGAAAGAGCTTTCTTGCCGAACTGTTCCGTGATGCCGGTGCGGATTATTTCTTGAAAGACGACCCCCGTTCGGGAGGTGTCACGCTGGACTTTGAAACCGTATACAGCCAGGCGGAGAGTGCCGACTACTGGCGCATTGTCAACAGCTATGACGGGACATTCACGTATGATGCCTTGAAGTCCCTCGACCCGCGTTATGCCGACTTCCGTGCGTTCCGTGAGAAGGGAGTGGTATACTGCAACATGCGTGAGAAACCCTTCTACGAAAGTATGCCCATGCAGCCCGAAATTGTATTGGAAGACTTGATACATGCTTTCCATCCCGATTTGTTGCCTGACTATAAACCGACTTACTACGAACTGCTGAAATGATAAAAAGACCCGTACTTCCGTTGATGTTGCTGACACTGGCATCTATCTTTCTTTTTTTCCTGCTGAACCTGCTTTTGGGGTCGGTTCACATTCCTCTGCGCTCCGTGTGGAATATATTGTGGGGAAATACGGAAGAATCCGTTATTTGGCAGAATATCATCTGGAAGTCCCGCGTGCCCCAGGCGTTGACGGCATTGGTGGCGGGAGCAGGGCTGTCAGTCAGCGGTCTGCAGATGCAGACGGTGTTCCGCAATCCGCTGGCAGGGCCTTCGGTATTGGGCATCAGTTCAGGTGCCAGCCTGGGTGTGGCTTGTGTGGTATTGCTGTCCGGGGCGATGGGCGGTGTGGCATTGAGCCGTTTGGGGTATATGGGCGAGGTTGCCTTGTCGGTTGCCGCCATTATCGGTGCGCTGGCTGTGATGGCGCTCATTGTCTATGTCTCCCAGAAGGTGAAGGGCAACGTGACGCTGCTGATAATCGGTGTGATGATAGGCTATGTGGCAAGTGCCGTCATCGGCGTATTGAAATATTTCAGTGTGGAAGAGGATATCCGTGCGTATGTGATTTGGGGCTTGGGCAGTTTTGCCCGTGTCTCGGGCGACCAGATGGTGCTGTTTGTGTGCATCATGGCTGTGTTGCTGCCGTTGTCCTTCCTGCTGATAAAGACGATGAATCTGTTGCTGCTGGGCGATGGCTATGCACGCAATCTGGGACTGAACATCAAGCGGGCACGCCTGCTGGTTATCTCATGCTCCGGTGTGCTGGTGGCTATTGTAACGGCCTATTGCGGTCCGATTATGTTTATTGGATTGGCGGTTCCCCATCTGTGCCGTGCCATCTTCCACTCTTCGGACCATCGGGTGTTGATGCCTGCCACATTGCTGGTAGGCGCTTCCCTGGCATTGGTCTGCAATCTGATAGCCCGTATGCCCGGCTTCGAGGGAGCTTTGCCGGTCAACTCGGTGACGGCACTGGTAGGTGCGCCGGTAGTGGCTTCTGTACTTTTTAGAAAACGGAAAGGAGAATTGAATGAATAAGGAAACCATACATATAGAGAATCTTTCCATCGGTTACCCCGGTAAGGGGGATGTGAAAGTGGTGGCAGACGGCATTTGTGCCGGAATCAACAGTGGTGAGCTGACTTGCTTGTTGGGAGCTAATGGAGTGGGGAAGTCCACGCTGCTCCGTACGTTGTCCGCCTTCCAGTCAAAACTTGGAGGAAACATATTTATTGAAGGAAAAGAGATTGGGGACTATACCGACAAGCAGCTTTCGCGCGTCATTAGTGTGGTGCTGACGGAGAAGTGCGATATACGCAATATGTCCGTCGTAGAACTGATAGGTCTGGGACGCAGCCCCTACACCGGTTTCTGGGGAACTCTTTCGAAAGAGGACAAGACTGTGGTGGACAAATCCATCGCCCTGGTAGGCATTCCCCACCTGGCGCACCGCATGGTGCATACGCTGAGTGACGGTGAACGGCAGAAGGTGATGATAGCCAAGGCGCTCGCCCAGGAAACTCCCGTCATCTATCTGGATGAACCGACAGCTTTCCTTGATTTTCCCAGTAAAGTAGAGATGATGCAACTGCTTCACCAGCTCAGCCGGCAAACGGACAAGACGATTTTCCTTTCTACTCACGACCTGGAACTGGCCCTGCAGATAGCGGACAAAATATGGCTGATGGACAAGGTGAACGGCGTAACTATCGGTACTCCCGAGGACCTTTCGTTGAACGGCAGCCTGAGCAACTTCTTTGCCCGTAAGGGTATTGCCTTTGATTTGGAAACGGGACTGTTCAGGGTAGCCAATGAATATACCTCCCAGATACGCTTGGCGGGCCACGGGCAGAAGTATGCCATGGTGCGCAAGGCACTCCAGAGAAACGGGATTCTGGCAAACCGGAATGTTGAATCGGAGATCTATATCGAAACCGGAGATTTGAAGGGAGACGGCAGCTTCGTATTCCATCGACCGGGCAAGGAGCCGGTAACGGTGTACTCCATTGAGGAATTGCTGCAAATAGTCTTGTCATTCCATTCCCTATGATGCACCATTCTGCAAAGGATAATTATGTCCACTTAACGACGACTCCGGTCCCCCGGCTGATTACGTCATTGGCTGTGCCGACCATCATCAGCATGCTGGTGACGTCTTTCTACAACATGGCAGATACCTATTTTGTGGGTAAAATAAATACCCAGTCTACGGCTGCCGTAGGTATCGTGTTTTCTGTGATGTCCATTATCCAGGCTGTGGGATTCTTCTTCGGTCATGGTTCGGGGAACTACATCTCCCGTAAGTTGGGGGCGCAGGAAACGGAGAGTGCCGAGAAGATGGCATCCACCGGCTTCTTTTTTGCCTTGTTTATCGGAGCGGCTCTGGCTGTGCTGGGATTGTTGTTCCTTACACCGCTTTCCCTTGCTTTGGGGTCGACGCCTACCATTCTTCCGTATACGGAGCGCTATTTGGGAATCATTCTGCTGGGTACTCCTTTTATGACCGCCTCATTGGTGCTGAATAACCAAATACGTTTTCAAGGTAATGCGGCGTATGCCATGGTGGGGATTGTGAGCGGGGCGGTCATCAACGTAGTGCTCGATCCTATCCTGATTTTTGTATGCGATATGGGCATATCCGGTGCCGCACTGGCCACAGTAGTCAGCCAGATATGTAGTTTCATCCTTTTGCTATATATGGGGCGCAGAGGAGGAAATATACGTATACGTTACAGAAACTTTACGCCTACACTGGCTTTCATCAAGGAAATTATTGGGGGCGGAACTCCGTCACTCACCCGGCAGGGACTGGCAAGCGTGGCAACCATTTTGCTGAACGTGGCGGCCGGTGCATATGGTGACGCAGCTATTGCAGGGATGTCCATTGTGACGCGTATCTCTATGTTTATCAATGCTTTCCTGATTGGTTTCGGGCAAGGCTTCCAACCGGTATGCGGATTCAATTATGGTGCCGGGCTGTATGCCAGAGTGCGCCAAGGATTCTGGTTCTGTGTGAAGGTAGGCTTTTTCTTTTTGCTGGTTTGTGCGGTGGCAGGTATGGGATATGCCGAGGAGATTGTCTCCATCTTCCGCAAGGGAGACCCTGCTGTTGTAGCTACCGGTGCGGCAGCATTGCGCTGGCAGTTCATCACCTATCCGTTGGGTGCATGGATTGTGGTCAGCAACATGATGTTGCAGACTATCCGCAAGCCCGTACGCGCTACGATACTTTCCTCTGCCCGTCAAGGGCTGTTCTTCATCCCCCTCATCTTCATTCTTCCTTATTTCTTAGGACTGAAAGGGGTGGAGATGTGCCAGGCGGCGTCGGACATGCTGACCTTCTTCCTCGCCATTCCATTGACCTGCGGGGTGCTGGCGGAGATGAAGAGGAAGGAGGCGGAACAACTGCAACAGCGGCAATCTTGAAGCTTCTGCGTCCCTATTCAATTTTCACGGGAACTATCGGTTGCCGCTTCACTTTATCAAGGGGAGCGGCATGGTACTCGATGCGCCCGAAGTCTATCTGTCTCAAATCAATGCTTCTGATTGTACTGTTGTACATGGTGCGATAGTAGATGATACCGTTTGTCATATCTGTGGCCGATGTCCATTGGGTAGCACTTGGAATATTGGCAGGAACCTGGCCGAGGGGAAACTCGATGCCTACGGGTATATCAAAGTTATTCAGTATCTGAAAACATTGGAGAACGGTTTCCTGTGCGGTATTCTGTGGCGGTGTAGAAGTCTGGTAGAAAGCGGCACGGATAAAGCGGGAAGGGGGAGTCACATCTCCCGGAATTCCCAAAAAGCCGCTTCCCGAACCGAAAGGGGCTATAGTCACATTGCCCAGCGATTTGCTTTCGGCACTGCCCGGGTAGAGGTTCACATAATTGTTTAAGTTGGTCATCTGCCAGTCAAAGCCGGGGGAGTTTGTCAATACTCCCAGTTTGTTTTCATAGAAACGGGGCTGTCCGTCGATGAACTCCAATACCAGTTGGCGGCCGGTCTTGTCTGCAATCCGCCAATGTACGGTGGAGGCGCGCGGGTCAATGGCTATGACCGTCACATTTTCAATAGCCTCCTTTACCTCGTCCACAGTAGAAAAGCTTCCCAACAGCCATGATACCAATTGTAAATCGGCTATGCTCGACGCTTTTCGTGTGGGGTCGTACTCCTCGTATTTGCCATATCCGGGAAAGTAGAACAGCCCGGCGGAGAGCCCGGCTTCATTCAGACCTTCGGCCACGAACTCCTTTTGCTCCACTGCCAGGCCTACGTAGCCATAGCGTGAGGTGAACTCCATGCCGGACAGACTGCCTCCGGGTGTCAGTGATTGTTGCGAATAACCGCGCGGTACGATGACGTACTGGCTGTTCAGCTCACTGCCTCCCCATTCGATGGTGCGAGCTACGACGTGCGCATTGTCTTTGGCCGTCAGGGTGATACCGGTACATGCCTCTGCTGTTTGAGGGGCGAAGGTGAGGGCTGTCATTGCAGCCAGCAGGATAGGAATTCTTTTTGCCATATTATTCAGTTTATATTGTTGAGTATCTGTTTGTATACTAAACAACTCTGTATGGCAAAATGTTCCTTTACCAGAACCGGTACCCCAGCGTGAAGAATGCGGCGAAATTCTTGGGGAAATATCCTCTTTCTTCCGAATGACCTATTATCTGGTTTATCTGCTCATTGACTTTTACCAGTCCCACTTGTGTCTCTGCACCGATGATGAATCTTCTGTATTCAAAAGTAAGTCCCAGGGCAATACCTGCATCGAAACGGTTGTTACCCATTTTCCCGTCTACCATACTGCCGAAAGTGTCTATCTTGAACTGGTATCCTCCCTGCATACTACTGCTGCTATAATCGTAGGTCTCGCCGGAGGTCTTGCCTGCCACGCCTATGGCCGCATAAGGGCCGACGCTCAGCGAGGCATGATAATCCCTGCCCAGATGGAGGCGGGCCGCTATCATGAGGGGGATTTGCAGATACAGTTCATGCATTTTGGCCTTGCCGATGTGGCTTATCTCGTCTTTACCGCCGATGGACACAAACTCCAATGCGGATTGCAGCACCCAGGTCTTGTTGAGGACATATTCTGCACCGACACCAGCTTTGTAAGCTATTTGGGTGTCACTACTGGAGTGTTTTCCATGAAAATGGGAGGTACCGATTCCAGCTTTTGCATGAAAGGACAGCGGGCTTTGTGCCAGACCGGTCAGTACGGTCATTGCCATACAGACGGTAATGATTATCTTCTTCTTCATGAGTAAATTTTTCCGTTTTCGGTTATGAGTAATATTGTTAGTTCGCCATTGGGCAGTAAGGGGGCACAGTGCCGGTGACAGAGCTCAATCAGTGCCTTGCCAAACTTTTCCAGCAGCTCTTCGGGAATGATGTCCCAAAGTTCGCGCGCCAGGTTCATCTGTCCGATGGCGGCAAGCGTTTCTTCGCTGCATCCCGCTTGGCGTGCCAGGTCTTGAATGAATTCCTTGTTCATGGTCACTTTCTTGCTGTGGGTATCCAGATTGCCTTCGGCCAGTTTCACGGCCTTTCCCATCATCACGCCGAGGGTGACGTGCGGTACTTGCTCTTCGGTTGCTATTTTCAAGGTTTCGCCGATAAAGTTGCCGTAGTGCACGAAAGCCTGGGCGGGGAGGTCGGGATAATACGCCTTGATGAAGCGTTCGCTCTTTGCGCCGGAGCTGATGACGATACGAGGGCTCCGGGTCGCCTTTGCCACTTCCATGGACTTCCGGATGGAATTGACGAAGGCTTCCGAGGAGAATGGCTTCACGATGCCGGAAGTCCCGATAATGGAAATGCCTCCTTCGATGCCGAGGCGGGGGTTGAAGGTGCGCTTGGCTATCTCTTCTCCACCGGGGATGGAGATGGTAATGAGAATAGGATTGGGCTGTTTGGCAATATGGAGGCGTTCAAGACATAGCTTGACGTTCTTCTTTATCATTTCGCGCGGGGTGTCGTTGATGGCAGAGCTACCGAGCTCAAGTCCCAGACCGGGCATGGTGACGATTCCTACGCCTTCGCCGCCGCAGACGATGACGTTGTAGTCGTCCTGGGGAGTGTCTTCCGGCAGCGGGTCGTCTATGCGGAAAGGTATGGCTATATTGGCCACAACTTTCATCCCGTTGGTGATGTCCGGGTCGTCGCCGGCATCCTTGATGACGGTAGCGCTTGTCTCGAACATGCCGTCACCGTTTTCCAGAAGGTCGGAGTGGGGAATATGGTGCTGAGGCTCTACGGGAACCTGGATGGTTTCTCCGTTGGGAAGAACTACCGGAAATTCCGTAGGACGCTTTTTGAAGTAGATATTGAATACATCCCAGGTGGCGGCTACGGCGGCAGCGGCGGCACATGTTCCGGTGGTTAGTCCGCTGCGCAGGGGGAAGAAGTCGGGTAAATGTTTCTCGACTATGCGGCGCAGGCCATGCTCGCCGTTTACACAGATAAACTTGCCGGATGTCTCGGGGCGTCGGATGGCAAAGATGCGTATACCCAGTTGCCGGGCAGCTTCCACCTTCTCGCAGAATCCGCCGGATATCCCGCTTTCTTTGAGGAGGATGGCTTCGGGATGAAGCTGTTTCATCAGGACTTGCTCGTCTTCTCCGGGTGTGTAGTAGTAGAGGTTCTTCTCGGAGAAGCCCTGTTCCCGGGCGAGCTTGCGCGAGCTGTCACGGTCGAGGATGCGGAAGTAACAGCAGGCATTCTGCCACAAAGGCTTCAGCTTACCTATGGTCTGTACGCCGGTCAGTGCAAGTAAGATGAAAATCTTTTCTTTCTGTATCTTCTCGATGGCATCGTCATAATCCCTGCACCAGGTGATGTGTTCTTCATCGCGTTTCGGGAAGATACGCTCGAAACGGATGACGGGGATATTCGATTCCACGGAGACTTGTTCCAGAGTCTCATGCAGCTGTGTGGCAAAGGGGTGCGCGGCGTCTATCAGCAGCTTTATGTGATGCTGTGCACAGAATGTTTCTATTTCTATTGCATCCATCGCGCCTTGCAGGCGGATGCCATTATGCAGAAGTACGTCCTGCTCATCCCCTTTGGTAGAATAGTAGAAAGTTTTTCCGGCTTCTTCAAGGGTTTGGATGGCTATGCGTCCTTCGGTGGTTCCGCCAAATATTAATATCATGTTTGAATGTTTATGGGTGATTAATCGTTGATTTATTTCCGGTACAGATGCTTGAACTCGTGTGCATAGAGCCGTGACAGACCTTCACGGTTGCCGATGGCTTCGCCTACGACAATCATGGTTGTCAAGGTGAGGTTATTTTCCTTCACTATTCTGGCAAGGTCTTTGAGTTCCCCCCTGAATATTTGTTCGTCTTTCCATGTCAAGTGGTAGCAGACAGCTACGGGGGTAGTTTCCGGATATTCCTGCAACAGTTCTTCCTGCACCTGCTCCGCAATGCTTGCACTGAGGAAGATGCACATGGTACTTTGTGAGCGTGCCATGAGATGTAGCTTTTCGCGTTCGGGCATGGGCGTGCGTCCTTCGCCGCGTGTTAGGATGATGCTTTGCACTTTTTCCGGAATGGTGAACTGCGACTTCAAGGCAGCTGCCGCCGCCTGGAAGGAGGATATGCCGGGGGTGATGTGGTAGCTCATACCGTGCTGGTCAAAGTAGTTCATCTGTTCCTGAATGGCACCATAGATACAAGGGTCACCCGTATGCAGGCGTACGATGAATTTTCCCTTGTCATAGAACTTCTTCATTACTTCAAATTGTTCCTCCAAATCCATGGAAGCGGAGCTGAGTACGGTAGCACCGGCCTTGGCACAGAGAGTCAGCTCCTTGGGAACGAGGCTGCCGGCATACAGAATGAGGTCGGCGCGTTCCAGCATTTGGCGTCCGCGTACGGAAACCAGGTCCGGGTCGCCCGGGCCGGCACCCACTATTTCGATGTGGCCCTGGCGCACAGTTCTTATGTCAAGGGCGGCGGCCACGGTATAGTTCTCTCCTTTCTTCTTGGGTACCAGCAGCCGGGAGTTGTTTGCACTCAGCAAGGCGGCGGCTTCGCTGACGCTGGGGGTGCCCATGTGCTTCATGACGGTTTTGCTGGGATGGGGCACCTCTATCTCTGCCAGTTCCTCGGCTGTATAGAAGTAGACCGGGAACTTCTTTTGGAGCGCTTTCACTACCGGTTCGTCACTTTTGGCTTTAATCGTGGAGATGGAGGCGATGCTTTGGGGCATGATGCCGTATTCCTTCAGTGTGTTCATAATCTCTTTCTCCACTTTCCGCACGGGACCTGCCAGCCGGGCAAGGCCGATGCCGAGGTGTACGACACAGGGCACGTAGCATATCATAGGCATTTCCGGGAAGTTGGGGACTTGGGGAGATACGCACAGAATCAGTTTGAAGCGTGAAGGTTTAATGTCCTGCACCCGGTAGAATACTTCTACATGAGGCGGCAGGTGCGCCTCCATCCAGTCCGTGCCTTCATTGCGCACCGTGAGCAGCAGGGCGGTGGGCTTGCCGGAAACGAAGAGGCTGATATGCTCGTTCATGCATACTCTTTTTTTCTCTTCGGGCGTCTTGGCAAGTTCTGCCAGCAGGAGGGTGGAGGGTTCGGCGTTGATGACCGGAAACCACCCGAAACGTTGGGGCAGGGTATCGAGTCCCCATAGACCGGTGCAGTCGCTTTGCGTGGTGACTACCGGTTCGGCCCCGAGGATATTCGCTACCTGGTGGGTCAGTTCGTTGGCTCCTCCGATGTGTCCGGAAAGTACGGAGATGGCAAATTTACCGGTACTGTCCACGCAAATCACGGCAGGGTCGGTATATTTGTTCTTCACGCAAGGAGCGATGGTGCGGACACAGATTCCCATGGCGCCAATGAAGACAAAGGCATCATAGCGGTTGAAGTTTTCCGCTGTGAATTTGCCGGCGGATTCTATATGTGTGCATCCCTCTTCGTGCCTGAGGGTGAAGATTTCGGAGTCGGGAAGTTCGTTGAGCAGTGATTGGGCTATGCTCAAACCGGCTTCGGAGATTAGAATAATAGCTGTTTTCATAATGGGTATGTTTAAGAAAGCGTGGCTTTCATAATTTCAATGGGGTTATATTCGTTCAAGGCGATATGGGTGGAAGGGTGGAGCACCATTCCGTTCCGCTCGATTCCTCGGCAGAACGCCTCCTTGCTTTCTGCCGATACGGAGTTGAAGACGATGCAGCCTTCGGGGTGCAGCACTTGTTTCACTTTCTCTATCATTTCCTCCAGATGTCCGCCGTGTCCACCGATGAAGACGGCATCGGGGCGGGCAAAGGGAGTGAGGTCGGTGTGCAGGAAATCTCCGGTTATCGCCGTAATGCCCGGTGCGCCGAAGCGGCGGGAGTTGGTGTCCATCAGCTCTTTTCCTTCGGGGCGTATCTCGAAGGAGATGACGGCGAGATGAGGAAATTGCAGGCGGGCTTCGATGGAGACGGAACCGGTACAGAAACCGATGTCCCAGAAGACGCGGCGGCGGTTCAGTTCCAATGCCTGCAGGGTGAGCAGGCGGATGGGAGCCTTGGTTATCATGCGGGCGCGTCCGTCAAGATGTGCAAACTCTTCATCGGGGATGCCGAAGGGACGGACTGGAAAGTCTGGGGCTTCGCTACCGTGCAGGGAGTTTGTGCGGCATTGTCCGAGATGGCTGTCCAGCAGCAAGCAGTTGGGATGTTCGAAGTCACCGGAAACCGCTTCCCGGGGTGTCATCCGGCGTATGCGTTCCTTTTCGGGATTGCCGAGATGCTCGCCGATGTATAGTGTGTAGTGGGAGTACCCGTATTCCAGCATGCGGGCGGCAATGGTGACCGGGGTATGTTCGCGGTCGGTGAGGATGCCTATTTGGGGTACATGCTCTATGAGGGCACGGTCGAACTCCTGCCACGGGCGTCCTGTCAGGGAGACGGTGCGCATGTCGTCATACGGCATGACGAGGCGGTGTGCCAATGTCTGCAAGGAATTGAAAGCGGGATAGAGCAGAATGTCTGCCTCGGGAAGCTTACGCTTTATGGTATTGGCAAAACCGAAGAATAACGGGTCGCCGGACGCGAATACAATGATGGAGTCGTCCGTAGCCGTCTCTTCGAAGCGGGTAAATATTTCTTCATAATGGGAAAAGACGTGGTCCAGCGGTACGGTGATGGAAATCCATTCGGCCCCGGCAGGCAGCAGAGGACCGACAATCTCCTTATGCCGTATGCCGCCGGAGAAGACCTTCCCCTTCCGTATCTGTGCCAGTGCTTCCGGTGGAAAGAAGGGGGAACGGTTGTCATCCATTCCTATGATTATAAATCTGTGTTTCATTCAATGAGTAATCTTATGAAAATATCAAGTAATGTAAGGGGGCATAACAAGTAATGTTATCGGTCGTAACAAGTAATGTTATGGAATGTCTTTTTTCACTTACACATCCCTGCCCGGGCGCAACTGCTCCGCATCGTTGTAGCACAGCACGGAGTTCACCAGCGTGGCAGCTAAGTTACTGCCTCCCTTACGTCCTTCTACGATAATCTTGGGTATTTCCGTAAAGGGTTTCACCATGTGTTTGGACTCCTGCACATGCACAAAGCCTACCGGTGCGGCAACAATGCCCGCCGGATGTGCCTTGCCCTTACGTATCAGGTCGCAGAGTTCCATAAGTGCCGTAGGTGCATTGCCGAATACAAAGAAAGCATCGGGATGCTCCTCCACAGCCAGGCGGATGCCTGCCTGAGTACGGGTGATGCCTTTCTCTGCAGCCATCGTCGCCGTGCGCGGGTCGCCGAGGTAACATTTCACCTCTATGCCCAGCCGCTGCAAAGCTCCTTTGCGGATACCGCTGGCTGCCATCGTGACGTCTGTGACAATGGTCTTGATTTCGCCTTTCTCGATGGCTTGATACAAGGAAGCCACGGCACCTTCGTCCGTATGCAGCAGATGCTCCATTTCAAAATCGGCGGTGGTATGTATGGCATGGAGTAAAGCCCATTTATGGTCGAGGGGAATATGCTTGTTCTTCAGTTCCTTTTCGATGGTACGGAAACTACGAATCATGATGTCTTGCCCGATGCCCGTGGCTTCGGTATTCGTGTCCCGGTAATAGCCGCGCGGAGTGATGAAGGCTCCGTTCCATTCGTAGGACTGTGAGTTGCCTATCAATACGACTGTAAACATATCCACCTCTTCGGGATTGAAATCTCCCAGCGTGGTGATGTGTACCGCTTGTTCCGGGCGTCCTGCCTGGCGTACATATCCTACGGGTGTTTCCGGTGAGCGTCCTTCCTGCAGAAAGAGTTCTTTCAAGCGGTAAAGCTGCCAGTAGCGTCCTTCACTTTTGGGGTTGTAGACTGCCGTCACGAAGTCGGCGGCAGCGGCTGCGGTGATACGTCTTTCGATACGTTCCCAGGGAGTCATCAGGTCTGAAAGGGAGATGACACAGAAGTCATGTCCTACGGGAGCTCCCAGCAGTGAGGCTGCCTTTTGGAAAGCGCTGATGCCCGGCAGCGAGACGATTTCCACGTCGCTGTTCCTTTCCCGCTTCATCTCGTAGATAAGCGGCGTCATACCATAGATGCCCGCATCCCCGGAGCTGATGACGCAGACCGTCTTTCCCTGCTCCGCCAGCTCGAAAGCCTGCTCGGCACGGGCGCGTTCACGCTTCATGCCGGTATCTATGCATGCTGTTGAGGGGTGGAGATAAGGGATTACAAATTGGAAATAATACTTATATCCCACCACTACATCTGATTCTTGCAAAGCGGAAATTACGGCGGGAGTCATATCCGATTCATTGCCCGGTCCGATGCCGGCAACAATTATTTTGGGGTGTTTCATATCCATATGTTCTATTGGCATACAAAGATAGAACTTATATTTGATGAAACCGAAAAAACTCTGCGCTAATCGGCGTAATCTGTGGTGAAACTTTATTGTCTAAACCTGCAAGTGCCGGTATTCGCTCGGAGTATAGCCTACGTTCTTCTTGAACACGCGGTTGAAGTGCTGCGAATACTGGTATCCCAGCTCATAGGCAATCTGGCTGACTGTCTTCCCGCTTCCTATAATCATTTCTTTGGCCAGGTCGATGATTTTGTTCTGGATATATTCCTGCGCCGTCTTTCCGGTTTCCTTCTTCACCAAATCTCCGAAATAGTTGGAGGAGAGGAACACTTTGTCTGCGAAGTATTTCACGGAAGGCAGTCCTTCGGTCTGCGGTTTGTCGCTCTGGAAATAGTCGTCTATCAGTGCTTCGAATTTCATCAGGATGTCTTTGTTGGCTGCCGAGCGGGTGATGAACTGGCGTTCGTAGAAACGCATGCAGTAGTCCAGCAGCAGTTCGATGTTGCGTGCAATCAGACCCTTGCTGTGCTTGTCGATGGGGCGTTGGATTTCCATCTTAATCTTCTTCAGACAGTCGAGGAAGATTTCTTTCTCGTCTTCGGACAAATGCAGTGCCTCGGTAGAGGAATAGGAAAAGAAGGAATACTGCTTTATTCCCTGTCCCAGCGAGGTGCCTTTTATCAAGTCGGGGTGGAACAGCAGGCCGGAGGCGCTGGGCTGCATACCTTCCAGCATGTTGACCTCGGTCACCTGGCCCGGGGCGAAGCTGGTTACTGTGCCTTCCTGGTAATCGTAAAACTGTTTTCCATAGCGTATGTCTCCGCATTTGGTGTTTTTGAGGAAAAGGGCGTATACGCCATAGTTCAAGGTGAAATGCCTGGGATATCCGGTGGCTTCGGACAAATCGACTACGCTGACCAGCGGATGCAGGGTTTCGAGACCGAACATCTTGTTGTATTGGTCTACAGCATTGAGCTTGATTACTTCTTCCATAAACGTTCCTGTTAGTTTTGTACAAATGTAGAGAATAATCCGGAAAGTTCCATATCGTAGGAGGAGGAATCCGTAATATGGTTACAAATGTCCGTAATCTGTGTACATTGAAAAGAGCTACACCCTTTGTCCGGGATGGTGTAGCCATCCGGAGCAAAGGGTGTAGCCTTGGTATGTAAAAGGTGTAGCCCTTTTACGCTTGCTGGTTATCAATCTTTTAGCATGGCTTTGATGTGTTCCATATAGAGCTGGCGGATGGCTTTGTTTTCGCCCAGTCCCTGCATGCGTACATTCACTTGATAGCCTTGCTTTTCAAGTTCCGTCTTCCACACGCCGGCAATATCTTCCTTGGTATGGTTGCCGCATACCAACAGCAACGGAACCAATGTCACGCTCTTGGGGCGTGTCTCTTTCAGTTGCAGCAGGGTTGCGTCCAGGGTAGGATATCCTTCAATGGTGCTGACGTGGAAGTTCTTCAGTCCATGGGCTTTCATCATGAAGTCGAGCATGGCGTAAGTAGCCGTGCTGGGTAGCTGGTTGCCGTGCCCCACATAGACAATGTCTTCTTTCTTTTCCGGCTGTTCGGCGGTCAGTATGTCGATTACCTTCTCGCAGTCTTCGACGGAGTAGAGCAGGGGATTTCCCACTCTTATCTCCTTGAAGAAGGGACGGAGATTGTCTGCATCCCTGCGGACGGAGGTCATCTCACTGCCTTCTATCAAGGTGGTGCTCTGGACGTAGATGGTCCGGTAGCCTTCAGCGCGAAGTTTCAGCAGTGCATCCGTAGGGCTGTCTTTGTACACACCCTCCTTGGCAAGTCTTTTTCGTACAATCGGCGAGATGTATGCTTCGCGCACTGTAAACTGCGGAAAGGCTTCTTGTGCCTCACGGGTCACGACGTCGAGCGTCAAGGCACGTGTCTGAGGGTCCGAACTGCCATAATGGGTGATGAGCAGAGCCACCTTCTCCTCTTGTTGTGCGGAGGAGAAGAGGCTGATGCCGAGTAAATAGAGAGTGATGAAAAAATGTCTCATAATTGTTGTTGTTTCTAAATGCGTTATGGAGAGATTATTTTAGTCTGAGTGCCAGGCTGATTACTACCGAACGTCCCGGAGAATACAAGGCGAAGTTCTTGTTCAGCGGGCGGTTGTCTTTCTTGTTGAAGATATTGTCTATACCGATGCCCGGTTCGATGACAAAGTTGCGGAAGCCGTCGAAGGTATGGCGGGTATTGAGGTTCCAGATGCCGTAGCCCGGAGCATTGCCGTCCGCGTCGCCCGGATAATAGACTTTGCTTTGCAGACGACCGTTCAGGTTGAGGTTCAAGGTATAGTCGCTCCAGCTGTGTGTATAGTTTCCGGTGATGGTGGCTGTATGGCGTATGCTGCGTTCGATGTTTTGCCATTCGCCTCCTTCGTTCAGACCGCGTCCATAGGCGTAGGTATAGTTTCCGGCCAGGGTGAAGCCCGGGAACAGATTGCCGTTCAAGTTCACTTCAAAGCCTTTGACGGTAGCTTTCTCGAAATTGAAGTAGTTCTTGACACTTAGGTTTTTCGTGGATGAAAGGTCACTGATTTCGGGGAACTCTTCACGCAACTGGTTCTGCTCTGCTTCCGGTAGGTCATCGAATTTAGTGGATTTGGAAGTTACCATGTTCTTTACATAGTTCAGGTAACCGGTGACAGAAGCACTGAAACGGTTGGTACGGTATTCCATGTTGATGGAGTAATAGTTGCTGCGTTCGGGGTCGAGGTTCTCGTTACCCAATGAGATGGTGGCCCGTGTACCCATTGTCTTCTTGAACATGTGGTAGTAGAGCTCGTCAATTCCCGGAGCGCGGAATCCGGCAGCATAGGTGGCACGTACATTGAAGTTGCTTATGTTGTACATGGCTGCCACTTTGGGGGTGAAGCGTCCGCCCGTCTGTTCGTGATGGTCGTAGCGTACACCCACAACACCGGTCAGATGGTTCCATAGCTTCACTTCATGCTGGCCGTAGGCTGATGTCGTATAGACACTTTTGTCCAAATCGGAGTCGGGACGGCGAAGCACTTCACGGCGATAGTCCACACCGAACACCGTAGTGCTGTTGGTTGTAAAACCGAAGATACCTTTCAACTCGGCATCATGGAATTTCTGAAGCTTGGTAAGCGCATACTGTCCGGGCAGGTATCCGCTGTTTTCTATCAGGTATTTATAGCGTGATGCGTAATTGTTTCCTGAATAGTCAAACTGGATAACGTTGCGTTTACTCAGTTTGTATTTGGCGCCTGTCCCCCAGTTGTAACCTTCGTAGGTAGTGTTGTACTTGCTTCCGCCGGTGATATCTTCGCGTTCTACCGGACGTTCGAGTCCGCGGTTGTAGTATCCACCGTTGGCATAGAAGGAAAGCTGTTCCGTAGCATCATAGGTAAACTTCTGCGAAAAGTTATTCGAGCTGTAGCCCAGGGAGAGCGGGGCAATCGTTTCGATGATGTCTTCTCCGTCTTCTGTCAGACGGCTGTTTTGCCAACCGTCGGAGTGGTCGTATTTATAGGAAGTATAGGACCCTATTTTTCCTTGGGCGATGTCCAGATTCAAGCCTTGGGAGAATTGATTCTTTCTCGTATAGCTGCTATTGCTGCTGAAGGCTACCACATCTTTAGGCTCGTTGGTAATGATATTGATTACACCGCCGATGGCATCCGAACCATAAAGGGAAGAAGCGGCTCCGTTCAGCACCTCGATGCGCTTGATGCGGGTCATGTCAATCTGATTGAGGTCGATGTTACCGGTGATATCTCCCGTGACCTTGCGTCCGTTCACCAATATCAGCACGTGCTTGTTGGAGAGTCCGTTCATCATCAGATAGGACCCCATCGCGTTCGGACGGAAGGAGAGCGAGGGTACCATCATGGTCAAGGCCTGCTGGAAGTCGGTGATACCGGCACGCTTTATTTCGTTGGCAGTGATAACCGATACCGGAGACGGAGTGTTCTTCAGTCGCTGATGTGTACCCGTACCCGTTACTACGACCGGGTTCAACTCGTGAGTTTTCTTGGTCATATCGTCGCTGTCACCTTTTTCTGCTTGTGCATAGGCACCGGTGGCGATGATTCCTCCCATAAGGAGAGCTGTGAGAAGTCTTTGCTTTATCATATATTGTTTTATTTTATATAACGCTGCAAATGTACATACCATTATCGGAGGGTGAAATACTTAATAGTTGTTATACTGCGATGGCCAAATAGCTATTAATAGGTACTGTATTCCCTTATTCCGGCACATAGATAATCTCTCCATTTTCAAGCTGATAGGCAACTCCCACTTTCTTTCCTCTTTTACCGGAGGTCTTTTGGTCTTCGCTGGGAGTGTATTTCTTGATTTCCTGCCCTTCTTTGGTAATGATTTCCATATTTTCCTTTCCGGGATTCTTCACCATGGTGAAGTCTTCTTTAGAAAACATCTCCGTCATATTGAAGCGGGAGACGAGAGCCACCATCAAGGCTACGGCAAAGACCATCGCTACGTCAAAAAGATTGGCTACCGTACCCATGGGGTCGGAGTCCGAATCGCTGTGCAGTAATCTGTTTCTCTTACTCTTCATAGTTTTCGTATCGTTAGTCCGTTATTCCTTTTCGGCCGTTTGGCGGCTTATCACTTTGTACAGATATTCCAAGTCGTTCATTTCGCGGGCATACCAGCGTTGTTTCACTTGCAGGGTAATGACGCCGACAGCAGCAATGACCAGCCCTACCACTGTAGTGGCAAAAGCCACCTGCATATTGTAGGCCATGGAGGAGATGTCTCCTTGTGCCAGCCCCACCAGTGCGGGACCCATCGGGATGAGGGTACCCATCAGTCCCAACATGGGACCCAGTTTGATGAATGTACGCGAACGTCCCAACTCCTTCTCGGCTTCCATTTCATAGTTGGCAAGCAGGTGTTCGCAGTAGGCAGCGTCGTCCCAGTGTGCGGACAATTTGGACAAGTTGCGGAGGAGAGGGGAGTTGCCTGCCGATGGGAGTTGCTGCAGCAGTCCGTCTATATTCTCTGGGGTGATGTTCTCCAGTGTTTCAGTGAATTGCTTCTGTAATTTCATCCGCTGGTAGAACTCGCCGAAGAAACCTCCCGCAAGGATAATGGCACGTAGAAAGAATAGCAGCAGCAGGACTACGACGGGAACCAGCAGCCCGTTTGAAATCCAGAACAGTGTGTTTGAGATTGTTTCCATATATCTTTTTAGTTTTTAATTCTTTAATTTATTTCAATAGCCCGTAGCAATGATGCTCAATATAACAATGAAAATATTAACAATGAACAGTACTTCCAAGCGCAGTGGTTTATCACCGATAGCATGCCGCAGCAGAAGGCTCCCAGCACAAACTGCAAAGAAAGTAACACCGGCTGCTATCCATGAGAGACTGCCGAAATCTATTCCGGGAAAAGTGAAAAGCAGCAGTGCCAGGACATAGCATATTACTCCGCCTATCAGTATGCCGGGGTATAACTTCAGGAAGAGGGTGACCGCTTGTTTGAAGGCCGTGTTGCGGGTACGCATTTCTGCGAAACAGTCGAAACAGAAAGTTATCATTACGGCGGCTTCCAGAGTGACACATACCGACAAGTTCAACATCTGTGGACGGGAGGCAAAGAAAGCTGCCACCACGGTCTTGGACTGTTCCGTCATCCATGGAGTCACCAGCCACGCAAAAAAGGCACAGCCTGCGGCAACCGTCCACATTCCCCAGCGTGGATAGAACCCCACCTTTAATAGAAAATTGAG
>OGXI01000568.1_pt1 | contig 32758 bp, 42 predicted proteins | sample 1576221 | NCBI WGS metagenome assembly OGXI01 (sample SAMEA3541523, study PRJEB24748) | human gut metagenome | biome: human gut; feature: human-associated habitat; material: faeces | place: China | collected 2012
GGTACACCCGTTGTTTCCCTCACGGCAGCCGACAAGGCGCTGCGTAAATCGGCAGGGTGTAAAGGTGAATACTTTTATAATAGCGTAGCCAACAAGGTTAAGTATTACCAGCACGCACCTATCGAACTACCTATTGAGATTTGCTTGCAAAGCTTGTGGGGTAAGATGGTTGCAAAGGGTATCAACCTTGATGATAATTTCTCCGAAACCGAATTGGCTGGCTTCATTCAGTCCGAGGTATTGAAGGTATTGGAAGCTGACTTGCTTCGCTTGGCTTGGTTGGACGGTAACGTATCGGAAGGAGCAACTGGTTACGGTATCTTCACTAATGGCGGTATTATCAGGCAGTACAAGGACAGCGCAATGACTGAAAAAGCATTGGTTCTTGATACTAATGGTGTTCTCGCTGCATTGCGTGGTGCTATCGACGCGCAACGCCCCGATACGCTTGACAACTCTGAGTTCTTCGTTACGTCTAACGTTATGCGCTTGTACAAGAACTTGTTGCAAACCCGTGATAACAGCGTAGCACAGTCCGATATCGTAGACGGTCGCCCGGTGTATTACTTCGAGGGTTACAAGATTAACGAGTTGAGACACGTTTCTAACGCAGCTACCGCTGACGGTTTAGATACCGCGTTTATCGCATTCACTCCGAAGGACAACATTCAGATTGCACTGGAAAGCGCTGGTACAGTTATCGCTCCGTTCATCCAGGATGCTAAGAGCCGTAACTACTACTCACAAACTTTGTTCGCGGCTGATGCTATGTTGGTAGCGCCCGAGAAGATGCAGTTGTGGGTGACAGCGAAAGCAGGAAAATAAATAAATCATTTACTAATTAAAGGGGTTGGGATATTAACCCAGCCCCTTTTTTATTTCAAATAATATGGGAAAAAGTTGTTTGAATAAACTTAGCGGCAATATCACGGTTGCATGTAATTTCAACCCGGTAGGGATTAAAAACATCTATCTGATGCACACGGAGGACGTTACGTTTACAGTAGGGGGCACAGATAGGATTGACATAGCGAGCGCTTCGGTGAGTCCCGGCGCGGCTGTGATTCTTGTGGAAGGGTATAAACAAAACATACAAATCACATCTTCCGTCAGAGCTATGGACGCCTCCGCGAAATTAGATATTGCAGTAGTGTTCAAAATGCCTATGATTGCGGATGCCGACTATCGGCGGATACGCTCGCTACTGGCTGGGAAATTCTATGTGGCCGTCGAACGCAATGACAGTACACGCTCATTAGTCGGTTATATATCCCCATTGGAGTGCTCCGGGATGGATGGGGACAGCAATGCGAATGCGGGGTTGGCTACCGTTACACTATCAGCCCCGGAAGGTTCGGCAGGTAATTACTTTATGGCTATTTCGAAGGAAGCGATGGATTCAATCAAAGCAAAAGTAGGAGGTTAAAGATATGGCATGTATTTCAAAATTGGCAAACGCAATTGCCTATGATTGCGACAGCGGCGCGACTGGTTTAGTTAGCGCGTTGATTATAAATAAAGCGGATATCGCGAGTTTTACCGTTGACAGCAGCAATAAGTTAGTTCCCGTCATTACCTTAGCTCCTGGGGCGAAAGCTTACAAAATCGACACAGTTAAGCGTTCTCTCGTTTTATCTTCCGCGCTAAAGGTTAACGACGGCGCGCCGAACGCACACTCACATTCCGCTACGATGGTGCTCACCGAAAAGTTTAATGATGGTGTGCGTAGCACCGTGGCGGCATTTACTAACGGGTCTTTCGTTATTATAGCTAAAAGTGCCGCGCATACATCGCCGCACGTCTACGGTCTGTATTACGGTATGTCCGCCACCGCGGCGGATAACAACTCGCACGATAACGGTAGCTGGACTACAATCACTTTGGAAACACCCGAAAACGTGATTGGAGAAGACACTTTAGACATGCCGTCATCGGTATACGCGGAATTGTACGCGGCAGCAGTAGGATAATAATTAACTAAAAAAGAAAGGAAAAAATAATATGGCATGTATTGGCAAAATAGCTTCGGGGTTGGTGATGCCTTGTGGTGCTCCGAGAACCCCCGATTTGGGGAAGATATTAGGCGCACGGGTAATTAACGCATCGGACATCGCGAGCTTTACAGTAGACCCGAATACCGCAGTGGCGAGCATTACGAGGGTAGCTACAACGGTCGGGTATGACCTTACTACTGTTAATAACTCAATGGTGATAACGGTAGGTCTCAAATCGCAGGACATTATTCCGGGAGCTTACGACGTCACAATAACGTTCAAATCATTTTCCGGGCACGGAGATTTGACGAGCTTAGGAACACCTCTTGGCGGCGTAGGTAGACTTGCTAACGCTGAACTCATATTCGCGGTAAAGCATGACGGTGGTCGCTATAAGATTTACGGCTTGGGTGCTCCACTGGTTTGTACCGAGTTGTCCGGCGATTCAAGCGCGAGCGACCAAGTAACATACACTTATGGCGTAGAGGATTGGCAAGTAGGTACGACGGTTCATTACATAGACGAGGCGACTTATGCTGCGTTGGTCACACCAGCAGAAGCCCCCGCATCTTAATTAAATCAAAAAGAAAATGGCAGAAGAAAAAACAAATACTACGGGGCGGGGCGAAAGCACTGCACCCGTTGTTGTTGAACCGAAGGTTGCAACATTACAAGAGAAGTTGGACGCGTATTACACAATGACGGGTCTAAAACTTGACCCTAATTGCCACATGGATATGGAATATTTATCTTTGTGGTATGAAACGAAGTATCTGACAAAGGTGGTTTACAGATGGGCGATGAAGCCCGGGGCGCGTATCGTGCATTACGTTGATGGTGTTGTGTATAAGAGCGCGAACATGACCGACGAAATAGCGGAACGCCTTATGACTGAAAACCCGGCATATGCGGAATGCTTCGTAGAAATCAATAAAGAGGAGAATTAAATATGATAGGTTACAGACGTTTCGCGCTTGTTGTCGAAAAGGCGCTTAAGTTGTCCGCTAACACGGGCGATAAGATTATTAACTACGGTGACGGCAACTTATATCCGCAGGAAATAGCCGAGCTTATATATGCTTCAAAGACAGCTACCGCGGCAGTTGAGAAAATGACCGAGAACATTATTTGTGAAGGCTTCAAAAACAAGGATTTCGCGGCGATAACAAACGGAAACGGCTGTAACATGGACGATGTTTTAGAGGCTACGGCAAACGATGTCGCACGTTTTAGGGGCTGGGCTTGGATAGTCCAATACGGTTTGACACCCGAAGGCTACAAGCCCCGAAACGTGTACAACGTTCCGTTTGAGTATGTCCGTGCCGAGATGAACGACAACTATTTGAAAGACCCTACCATAAAGAGGTGGCGCGTTTTCAATAATTGGGACAGACAGAACGTCAAGGCAACGAGCAGCGCGCAGAACTCCACGGTATATCCTACCTTTGACCCGGAAAATTTCGCATCAGAGGTTGAGGAGTGCGGCGGTATTGAAAACCATAAGGGGCAGCTACTATATGTGAACCTTGGAACAACGCGCCCATACCCCCTTAGCACGTTCCATTCGGTACGAAACGAGATGGGCGCGGAGGACAAGAACGGTAAATACGTTAACCGTACTTTGGGCAGGGGCTTCCACATGTGCAGTATCGTGTCGCACGGCGATTTCGAGACCGAGCAGGCACAACAAGAGTTCCGCGATACATTAGCTGATATGATGGGTAGCGAGAACGCTGGCTCAGTGCTTACAGTAAGGGACGAAAACGTAGCTACGGACAAACCATTTATCAAAGTTGACCAGTTAGGCAGCCCGATAGATAGAGAGCTTTACAAGGCTTATGTAGAACCCCTTAGAAAGGACATCGCTATATCGGCTTATAACATTCCGTTACCACTTATTGATAGCTCTCTGATGACCTATTCTAACGCCTCTGGCGAGGTTATAAAGGAGTTGCAAAAGGTCTATCGCAATAGCTTGCAAAAGATACGTCAGCGCATTTCACGCGAGTTGTACCAAGTGTTCGGGGTAGACCCGTCGGTTACAGAAATTAATAATAAATTTGAAGAAGAAGATGGAAAACCCGAAAGCATACCCGATAGCATTGTTCCGCCAGTTGTTTGAGATAGCGACGGACGTTAAGGGCAACAAGATAGAAAAGGCGTTCTTCGAGGCAGACCTACTCGACATATTGCCCCAGGTTGGCAGCATGTACGATGCTGTCCCCGGGAAATATATCTCGGACGGGTCTAACTTCGCAGGACTTGAAAAGGTTATTTGCTACTACGCGTTTGCGCGGTATTTGCAGATAGCAGACCAAAACAGTACGAGCACGGGCATGAAGATTCAGACCTATGGGGGCTCGGTAGTCGTTCCGGATACAAGCAAGGTTAAAAGGTTTGAAGCCGAACGGGGCAAGGCAGACCTTTTTATAGAGCCGTTGATTAGCCAAATGAAGGCAGACGGGTTTATAAAGGCGTGTACAGTATTGAATACCCGTATAGGGTTAATCAAGTGATAGAACAACTAGAGACCTATTTCCGCACATTTTTTGCTGTTACCGTTCTGGCAGTAGTTACGGATATACGGGACTTTATATTTTTAGTGGTTATCGTTACCGCGTTGAACTGGTTGGTAGGTTATTTGGCAGACAGGGCGAAAGGAAAGCCCTACAAGCATAAAAAGACTATGCAGGCGGTTAAGGAGCTGTTTTTAACCAATGCAATACTATTCTTTGTGGCCCTCACGTGCAGCATGCTCGAACCGGGGATAGATTATCAGCTTTTAGTTAAGGCGCTCACTGGCATATTCCTTATTATATACGCGCGTAACATGACAAGAAACCTTAGGGTAGTACAGCCGGGGAATGAATTCGTGAAGGTGCTTAACAGCATAGCGAATAGCAAGTATTTCCAACTTAAGAAAAAGATTAAGGACGGCGAATTTGAAATACCCTTAGAAAAAAAGGAGAAAGAAGATGGCGAACAGCAGTAAATTAATACCGTTCATTCTACAGTGGGAAGGCGGTTTCGTTAATGACCCCGATGACCTGGGGGGCGCAACAAACAAAGGTATCACTATAGGCACATTCACCGAATACAAGAAGCGGAAGGGGCAAAAGACCCCTACCGTTAATGACTTGAAAAACATATCCGATGCCGAATGGCACGATGTATTCAAGTCCTTGTACTGGGATAGGTGGAAAGCCGATGAGATTAAAAACCAATCAGTAGCAAATATCTTAGTTGACTGGGTGTGGGCTTCAGGGTCGCACGGTATAAAGCGCCCTCAACGTCTTTTGGGCGTCAAGGCGGACGGTATCGTAGGTAAACAGACCATTGCAGCCGTTAACGCTATGGACGCGGCTACGCTCTTTAAAATGATTAAAGACGATAGGGCAAAGTTCATCGACGAGATATGCAAGGCCCGCCCCAAAAACGAGAAATACCGTAAAGGATGGATGAACCGTATTAATGCAATTTGCTATGAGTAAACCACAAAAGACAATTATAGGCTTTGCAGTCCTTATGGTGTTGTTCGGTGCGGTAACCAAGATGGTAGACACCATAAGGAAGCAAAGAGCCGAAATAGGACGTTTAGAACGTAACGTTGAGGCGATGAACGACGTGCAGATAGAGTACAAAACCAAGCTCGGAGATGCGGCAGTGAAGCGTAAAGCCTTAGAGATGTCGCACAAGGAGCTAAAGAAAACGAACGCAGACCTATATAAAGAGGTGGATGCGCTAAATGTCCGAGTGAAAGATGCGTTATCGGCGACCCGTACCGTTACCAAGACCGTAATAAAGGAGGTGGTGCGTACTGATACCTTAGCCGGGGAGCTTATAGCGGAATACCGGGACGCATGGAACACGATACAAGCAAAGCTTAGGCAAGACAGTACGGAACTTATTTACCAAGGTAGGGACACGATAACGGGTGTTATTACAGTCCGAAAGAAAAAGTTTTTGTTTTTCAGATGGGGGGTCAAGGCTATAGAGCACGACATATCTAACAAAAACCCCAAAACAAAGATAGATATAGACCTAGCGGTAAAGCTAAAATAATTAGGAAATGGAGGGCTGTTAACAGTTCTCCATTTTTTGTTCACATTCGTTAACCACAGCTGCACAGTAAAAAATCTCTACTGTGCAGGTTTTTGTACACTCTAACTCCTTATATTATAATATATTATATGTAATTACACAGATACACAGATAAAAGGGGGTTAAAACATTATTCTGGAGAAAATAGCATTTACCACTATATAACGGACTGTAAAAACCACAATATCCGAAATTAAAGTTTACGAAAACATGTGTGTATCTGTGTATGTGTAACGCCCGTCTCTGATTATCAGCACTTTAGCCTGCATCGACTGTTCCTTTACATCTTTTCACTTTTGATTAATATTTATTAACACAAAAAGAGATACAACCTATTGATATTTGCCGTATCCTTGCAATGTCAAAAGGAAACAAGGGTTTCCCGGAAGGCATGAGGTCACCAAGACATTAAATTGGGAAATAACCGTGAACAAGTAAGAACGTAGATTTGTATTAACGTATAAAACGAAGCAAAGTATGAAAGCAATTGATTTAATTTTTAGGGAAACGCTGACCGAGGGTCAGTTCGAGATGAAGAGCCACGTATTAGTATTTATAGACGAGGCAGGCAACGAGTATAGCGATACCTTCTCGGAGGTACGCCGTAACGGCAGCTTTGAAGCATACCAATACAACGGTATGGGATACCAGCACATGCAGGACCTTATGGAAGCTATTTTCTTAAATAAGGTTAACAAGTGAACCAACGTATTTGCAAAAGCGTTATATTTGCATCAACAGTTTAAAAAGATAAAGTTATGAAAGAGCAAAAGTTTATTATCGACGAAGTGAAAAAGCATTTGCAGGCAAGTGCGAGGAAGAACAAATACCAAGTTATTGATGCAGTGCAGGAAATGCCGACGTTCGAGGGGTTTATACTCCCTTACTACGTCTCTACAATGGAAGGAACGAAATACCCCGTGAACGTTGAGGAAATGTATATCTACTGCGACGAGTGGGAAGAGTTCTATAATGAGACGATAATCAAGGTTGCACAAGCAATTTTGGAGGCCGAGCAAATCAAAGAAGCATAAATTAGTTATTCACCATATAAAAAGAAAAGAAAATGAAGATTACACCGTTAACAATTGATTTTGACGTTACAAACGAACAAGAAGTAGCATTTGTAAATGACCTTATGAACCGTCTATTTGGAAGCGTGCCGCTTAAGGCTATGGAAGTGCCTACAGAAAGCCCCGTAACCAGTACAAGCGTACCAACGTTTAGCGAGCCTACACAGACCGCCGCACCCGTTCAAGAAGAGCCGAAGCAAGAAACGATTACCGAAGCTATCGCCGAAGTTAAAAAGGAAATGGAAAAGCCCGTAAAGGCTGAAAAGCCCGTAAAGGCTGAAAAGCCCGTAAATCCAAAGCCCGTAAATCCAAAGACCGTAAAGGAAGCCCCACAAGCGACGATTGAACCCGAACCCGTACAAGCTCCCGTTGAAGAGGAGAAAGCCCCGGAGAAAGCCTCAAACAAGCCCCTGACGGCAAAGGACATGCAGGCGTTCATGATTGATTTAATGAAAACCGGGAAAATCACCCGCCCGCAATTGACGGATATCATGTTGGAGTTCGGCGGCGCGTCTCTTATGCGTATCAAGCCCGAGAAGTACGAGCTATTAAAACAACGTATTGAAACCTATAACGACTAAAAGAATGGAAGTACAAGTAGACCACACAAGTAGGGCACACGCCCTACTTTCCCCGAGCAGCTCACACCGATGGCTTAACTGCACACCATCCGCACGGCTGGAAGAACCATACGAAAGCACGAGTAGCGCGGCATCAGAAGAAGGAACAGTAGCGCATGAGTTGGCAGAATACGCCATAGAAAAGTATTTAGCCGGAGAATATTTACCGCTATTGGACGAATTGCCCGTACCCAATGAGATACGCAACAACAAATACTATAGTTCGGAAATGGAACACTACGTAACGGATTACGTGTGCTATGTGTGCGACATATACGAGCTGGAGGAAGGCGCTAAAATGAGTATAGAGCGAAAGTTCGACCTAACCACATACGTACCCGAGTGTTTCGGTAGCTGTGACTGTGATATAGTAGGCGAGACAGTTCTAAACATCATAGACCTAAAATACGGTAAGGGCGTACAAGTAGACGCTGACGGAAATAGTCAATTAATGATGTATGCTGTAGGGGCGCTTAACTCCTTGGAACCACCCCACCGCTCGAAGATTGAAAAAGTACGTATGCACATCGCACAAGTACGGTTAGGCAATTACTCGGTATTTGAAATGTCCGCACGGGACTTGACCCACTGGGCGATACACGTACTACGTCCCACCGCGGAGAAGGCATGGGCAGGACAAGGGGAAACCAAAGTAGGTAGTCATTGTAAGTTCTGCAAGTTCAAAGCGCAATGCAGGGCACAGAAAGAGGCTTTAGTTAGCGAGTTCGAGACACACGGGGACACCAAGGCGTTAACTCTTGACGAGATAGGGGACATATTAAGCAAGTCCGATATGTTCACCGACTGGCTGGCATCGGTCAAAACATTTGCAATGCAAGCCGCCCTACGAGGCGAAAAGGTTAAGGGGTGGAAGCTTGTAGAGGGCAGGTCAGCGCGTGTCATAAACGACGCGGAAACAGCCATAGAACGCCTAAAGGCTATCGGGTTATCTACCGAGGACATAACTAACCGCAAACTGAAAGGTATTGGAGACCTTGAACGCCTGGTTGGTAAAAAGCCGCTCGCCGCAACACTTGACGGGCTGATAGTCAAGCCGCAAGGACTGCCAACGTTAGCCCCGGAAAGCGATAAGAGGGAAGAATTAAGCCCTACTATTGACGACTTCGACGAATTAAATTCTTAAAAGAAGTTAACGAAAGAACCAACCTATCAGATAAAGCGTTATATTTGCATTATCAATTTAAAAACAAAACGATATGAAAAGTAGCAACGGTATTTTAACGGAGAAAGAGATTCAAGCAAGAACAAAGTTTTGGAACAAAAAGCAATTCCGCACATGGACTAAAAAAGAACTTGAAAGAACCTCTAAAGACATGCAAAATCTTTTGGTAGCTATAAAGGAGTTCAGCCTGGGCGAGATTGAGGCTATTAGAAAGTTAGAAGAGTATGGCTATAAAGCATACGTGTATAGCCTTAGGGCATACGGAAGGAAGAGTCCAGAGTATACAATATGTATGGCAGACCAAAGTGATTTAGATTATGCTATTTCGATAGCACCAAAAACTTTTAAAGTTAAACAAGGTTAACAGAATAAACGACCTATTGATTTATTTGTTATCTTTGCAACATCAAATTAAAAACGGAACGCCCGAACCGATTAGAGGGCAAAAACAATAAAAAGTTATTATGGCAAAAGCAATGATTAAGAACGTGAGATTGAGTTATGTTAGATTGTTTGAAGCGCAACAAGTCAACGGACAAGGAGAAGCAAGTTACAGTGTATGCTTATTGATTCCGAAGGATAGCCCGGAAGTTCCAAAGATTAAGGCCGCTATCGAGGCTGAGTTTTCAACTCTTAAGGCACGTTATCCGAAGTTGAACGGCAAAGACCCGAAGGTATGGACTAACCCGTTAAGAGATGGGGACACAGAGAAAGACGGTGCGGAATACCAAGGGTGCTACTTTATCAACGCAAAGCGTAAAGAGAAGCAAGGCGCGCCTATCGTAATCGACGGTAGAAAACAGTACATCACAGACCCGAACGAGGTTTATAGTGGCTCTTGGGGCAACGTAGCCGTATCTTTCTACCCTTATGAGTTTACCGGGAAATACGGTATCGGTGTAGGTTTGAACGGTGTGCAGAAGACCAGAGACGACGAAAGACTGGACGGCGGAACAAGCATTGATGATTTCGATTTTGAAGACGAGAACGACGATTTATTCAACTAACATTTCAATTGAACAGATTAATAACTGGGCGGTGTAATGCCGCCCAAAAATAAAAAGCAAAAATGGGAAAATACGATTCGTATGTAAATGCGGAAGGTGTTAGAATTTCAAAGGTAACGGGTAAACCGTTGAAGAAGTATAATAAGGTCAACAAGGCATATTGGGCAGCCCGTGAGGGCAAAGCAGTTGTAGGGGTACAGCAACCTACAGTAGAGGTAGACCCGTTGATAGAGGAGCTTAAAAGCTATTACAACGAGGAAGAACTAAAGGGTATTATCGGTTTGAAGAAGGACGCGCCACCCGTCGAACTGGTACGCATCACACCGAAGAAAAAGACATCGCTTGACGAGGGTAACACCGGGTTTCTTATCGCGTCCGACTGGCACGCGGATGAGGTCGTGAAGTCTTCTACAGTGTTGGGCAAAAACGAGTATAACAAGGATATCGCAGAAAAGCGTATAACTAATTTCTTTGCAAACGCCGCGTACATGATAAAGAAAAAGCCCGTGGACAACTTGGTAATTGGTTTGATTGGCGACATGATAGGCGGCTACATACACCCCGAACTCGAGCAAACAAACAGTATGTCTCCGATGCGCGGTGTTAACTTCGTCAAGAACCTAATTATCTCCGGGCTTAAGTATCTGCACGACCAGTTACCAGATGTTAACAAAATTACTGTCATCGGCATATGCGGAAACCATTCAAGAACTACAAAAAAGATGCAGTTTAGCAACGGTTTCGAGATGAACTACGAATATTTCCTCTACAAGGACATCGAACACACCCTAACACTTATGGGGCTTACAAAATTCAGTTTCATTATCCCCGAAAGTGAGTTTGCCTATATAGACGTGTACGGAAAGAAAATTTTATTTGCGCACGGGCATCAATTCCGCACGGCTGGGGGTATCGGGGGCATTTACCCGTCAATGATGCGCTGGTACGCCAAAATGAACCAAACAATAAAGATTGATAAAGCCTTTTTGGGGCATTACCACCAAATGGTATATACTAAAGAGGTTTGTGTTAACGGCTCTTTGAAGGGTTTCGATGCGTTCGCAATGGGTCACGGACTGGCATACGAAGAACCGCAACAAACATACGTTATTCTTAACGAGAAGCGAGGTTTTATTTTCTACTCACCTATTTTTGCCGATTAAGTTAAAAGGCTATCAATTGTTAAATGAATGCAATTGATAGCCTTTTTTCTTGTTTATTAAAAACACTGTCGTACCTTTGCCGTTGTAATAGTAATAACAATTAAAACAGTGATTTATGAGACATCTATTTATTGATTTTGAAACGTATTCGGAAACGGACATTAAAAGCGCTGGTAACTATAAATACTGCGAGGACAAGAATTTCGAAATTCTCCTCTGCGGCTACATGTGGGACACCGACACGGACGTTTCAATTATTGACCTAACAAAGCCCGGAGGGCTGGGTGAGTTCAACGAGTTGTTCACGTATGTACAGAACAACGAGGACGTTGTGATAGTAGCACACAACGCTACGTTTGAGCGTATCTGTTTGCGCGAGTACGGGTTTGACATCAGCCCTATGCGCTTTTTCTGTACTGCTAACATGTCATTATATTGCGGTATGCCTGCATCGCTTGAAGCAGTATCTAATATTCTGAACCTGGACGATAAGAAGAAGGGCACGGGAAAGAACCTCATCCGTTATTTTTCTATTCCGTGCAAACCTACCAAAACAAACGGAGGGCGCACACGCAATCTGCCCGAACACGCCCTCGATGACTGGGAGGAGTTCAAAGATTACCTACGTTACGATGTGCTTTCAGAAAAGGAAATATTCGATAAATTATCCCGGTTTGAATTCCCGGAAGAAGAACAACGCATTTATGCGGCAGACCAGCGCATAAACGATTACGGTATATTGGCTGACCTCGAATTGGCACACGCCGCGCAGGATATGGACGAAGAATATAAAGCACGCCTAACCGAAAGAGCTGAAAAGGTTTTCGGATTAAGCTCCTTAAAGTCCATGCCGCAGCTTAAGGGCTTCATTAAAGAGCGTACGGGCGTGGTTATTGATTCGCTCAATAAGAATAGCATAGAGGAGGTGATAAAGACCGTGGCGAGCCTTAAAAACGTTACTGACGAGGATAAGCAAGCAGTGTTAGACGTTATCGACCTTCGTAGGGAGATAGGCAAAACGTCTAACGCCAAGTACACCGCCATACTTGCAAGCGCTGGACGGGGCAACCGTATCAGAGGTTTGTTCCGTTACTACGGGGCGAACCGTACCGGGCGATGGGCTGGGCGCTTGGTTCAATTGCAGAACCTACCGCAGAACCACATCGAAGACCTGGACGGGGCACGAGACCTGGCGAAAATGCACGACTTGGATATGATGGAATTAATATATGACAAGCCTACGCATATACTATCGCAGCTTATACGTACCGCGTTTATCGCCCCCGAGGGGTACACGTTCTCCGTGGCTGACTTCTCGGCTATCGAAGCCCGAGTAATAGCATGGGTTGCTAATGAACAATGGCGTTTAGACTTATTTAACGACCCAAAGGCTGATATATATTGCGCCTCGGCATCTAAAATGTTCGGTGTCCCGGTACACAAGGGAGACGATTTAAGACAGCGAGGAAAGGTCGCAGAGCTTGCACTCGGATACGGCGGCGGCGTTAATGCCCTTACTACAATGGATATTAAGAAAGCGTTAACAGATGAGGAAAAACCTCAAATATTGTCAAAATGGAGAGAAGCTAATAAAAAAATAGTATCTTTGTGGCGTTCGTTAGAAGATTGTGCAAAACGATGTATAGGAACGAGACGCGAACAAGTTTATAGGATAGACGACGTTTCAAGTATTATCTTCCGATACGAGAGCGGCACAATGACTATTGAACTACCGAGCGGTAGAAAGCTATTCTACCCGTCTGCAAGAATGGGGAAGCGTACCATAGAAGGCGTTAACGGCTCGTTTGAAGTTGAGGATATCTCCTACATGGGTCAAGACCAAACCTCCGGGAAATGGGTTAAACTAAACACCTACGGAGGCAAGTTAACCGAGAACGTTGTGCAGGCGATAGCCCGTGACTTGCTGGCAAATGCGATTTTCAAGGTTTTTGATTTAGGCTTTAATATCGTGCTGCATGTTCACGATGAAATAGCCGCCGAGATACCGAAGGACGGAAATGAAGAAAAGACGCTGCAAATAATGAGCGATGCCATGTGCAGAGCCCCGAGTTGGGCAAAGGGCATACCATTAAGAGCAGCAGGTTATATTACTGATTATTACAAAAAAGATTAAAATTATGGATTTGCGAAAAATGGTTTTTAAAATTGCTACAGCAAGCAGCGCGAAATCTACTTCGTGGAAAAACCGCTCCTACTCATGGGACGAGTTAACCGAGAAGCTGACACGGGCAGTCGTTACGGATGAGACGTACCGGGAGTTCATGAGCGCAAGCAAAGCCGAGCAGGGTAATATTAAAGACGTAGGCGCGTTCATGGGTGGCGAATTGTTCGGTAGCCGTAGAAACAAAAACAATGTCGGTGAGCGCTCTATATTGGCGCTTGACATTGACTACGGGGAAAAGAACTTCCCGGAAGCGTTCTACTCGGTTATCAATTGCGCGTGTATCATACACGGTACGCACAAGCATAACCCGAAAGCCAATACGCTTAGATACCGTGTTATCATTCCGTTGTCCGAACCAGTGGACGGGGAACAATACGAAGCCATCGCCCGAAAGGTTGCAGAGTTGACGGGTATCGACTTGTACGACCGCACCACCTTTCAACCCGAGCGCTGCATGTTTTTCCCATCGGTTTCCAAAGACGTGGAATATGAGTTTATAGATTACTCGGCATTCAATGAAAACCCTTTGGACGTGCAGAAGTATTTGGGCATGTACGACGATTGGAGCGATACAACCGAATGGGCATATCACAAGGACGAGAAGGGAGAAGCCCGGACGCTTGCTAAAGAACAACAAGACCCCACGCTAAAAGAGGGTAATGTAGGCGACTTTTGCAGGGCCTACACGATTAGCGAGGTTATCGCGGAATACCTACCAGACGTTTACGAACCTACCGAGCAGGAAGACAGATGGACGTATACGGGTGGGTCTACTTCGGGCGGTATGCTTACCTTTAACGATATGTTCGCTTATTCGTTCCACAACAACGACCCCATACAAGGCAACCACGTGTTCAACGCCTATGACCTTGTACGTGTACACAAGTTCGGTAAGTTGGATAAGGGCGCGGATAGGAAGAACTCCACCGAAGCCATGAACGAGTTGGTAAACAAGGATGCAAAGGTGGCAGCGGCGCGCGCCCGTATGCTGGCAGTTAAGGCTGGTGAAATCATGGACGATTTCGACGACGTTATAGAAGTAGAGGAAGCGACGGATGCCGATGTGGCAACTACGTACGAGGACGCAATGGCAAAGCTCGAAACCGATAAGCGCGGCGCTTACCTACCATCCGCAAAGAATTTAGGGCTGATAATGAAGTATGACCCCAATTTAAAGGGGCTTATTGCACGAGACCTATTTAAAGAACGCCGGGTTGTTACCCGTGTACCCCTTTGGCGTGCAAAGGATAGTTCTTTGGACTTCCAGGACGTGGACTATTCGGGTGTACGTAAACACATTGAAGACGTGTACGGCATATCCAACAGTGCGAAGATTGACGATGCCATAGCACTATCCGCGGAAATGAATTCTTTCCACCCAGTGCAGGAATACCTAACAAAATTAAAGTGGGATGGTATCGAAAGAGTTGATAAGGCCTTAATTCACATCATGGACGCCGAGGATAACATATACACCCGAGAAGCATTCCGAATTATGATGGTAGGGGCAGTTAAGCGTATCTTTCAAAAGGGCTGCAAGTTCGATAGCATGTTAGTGCTCCAGTCCGAGCAGGGCGCAGGAAAGAGCACATTCATCAGAAAGCTGGGTAAGCAATGGTTCTCTGATAGCCTTTCAAGTATGGATGGTAAGGGCGCGTTTGAACAATTGCAGGGTAACTGGATATTGGAGGTAGCCGAGTTGTCGGCAATGCGACGTTCAGAAGTTGAGGGCGTGAAAAACTTCATCTCTAAAACAGAGGACAGCTTCAGACCAGCATACGGACGTGTTACTAAGAACTTCCCCAGGCAATGTATATTTATAGGTACAACCAACCGGGACGAATTTCTAAAGGACGATACGGGCGGCAGACGCTTTTTGCCAGTGAAGGTCAAGGCAAACGCCAATACACATCTTATCTTTGAGAAGGAGTTCGACGAATATGTAGACCAGCTTTGGGCCGAGGCAGTCCAAATGTATTTCCGCAAAGTAAGTACGTTGTTATCCCGTGAAGCCGAAGCAATAGCCGAGAGAGGACGCGAAGAGCATTTCGAGGCAGACCCTCGTACGGCATCAGTAGAGGCATATTTGAACATGCTTGTGCCCTCGGATTGGCGGCGCATGTTTTTGAATGAGCGACGCATGTACTTTAGGGAGTACGACGCGTCAAAGATAGACCCGGAAGATTTTACACTGGAAAAAATGGACTTCGTATCTACCATGCAAATCGCTACGGATGTGTTCGAGATGGAGGTAGGGCGCGTAACTGCCAAAGAGAGCAGGGAAATAGCTGCCATCATGTCTAAGATACCAGGGTGGAAACGTTCGGCAGATGCCAAGTCAGTTATGGGTATCGGACGCGCACGAGGGTTTGAGCGTATTGTTAACGAGTGATAACAGAGGGGGTGTAAAAGCCCCCAGATGTTAACTAACTGTTAACAGAATAACTAAATGAGATTTATTTCTTAAATGGTGTTAACAAAATATACAACCTATCGTTATTTGCCGTATATTTGTAGTGTTGAAAGGAACTAAAGACCCCATCAGCTTACTAAAACGCAAAAGGCTGGTTAAAAGATTAAATTCATAAGACGAGAAAAAAAGCAAACGTATCTCGAAAGGGTTAAATGAAAGTTCGGTATCCGATTAAATGAAGCTATAAAGCTCGAATCTTTAGAAACCTTACAACAAACAAAAAACTAAGAGGCTGCTCTTCACCAAAACCAAGAGCACGATACCCGAAAGGGAAAGACTGAAAAGTGAAAGGGATTCAGACGCCGAATAGTTTTTTAAAAAGAAAAAGGGAAAGCGGCGAACCTTTTCAGAGCCGCAAACGTTTATATAGTATAACAATTTAAAAAACAAAAGATTATGAAAAAGTTAGTAGTATTAGCGGTGTTAATTTTTACAAGTGTATCAATGTTTAGCCAAATTACGTCGCAGGGTAAACCCGATGTACTGAAATCGTTCCGTATGGGCGTCTGCAAATTGGTTGATACTAACGGGGAGATAACCATCGAGGCAGTAACGCGTGAGACCGAAAGGTATATAATGAAAGTCCATTTAGGTACACCCAAGGAGGCGGCGGTAACGCTTGCAAGCCTTGCAGAATACAAACCCAGTAAGGGCGAGACGGTGAACCTAAACAACCCGAGCAACAATGAAGCGTATTTCCAAAAGCTGAATGGCACATGGGTAATCACCGAGAAGTTAACGGAGATTTTCAGTATAGCCATAAGCCGCGGAGAACTTAGGAAAATGGTTGAGGCGTTGGAAAATTAAAGAAGTGTTTTTATTATATACAATTTTAAAAAGAAAAGATTAAGAAAAGTGGAAACTTTATCGAACTGACGTTCGTAGTTAAAGGTGAATTGCAAGCAGAGTTTATTAACGTTGAACACGTATCTCGTATCATGTACGTAGATGGCAAACCGTTTATCGGTATGCTGGGGCAGACATACACGCGCCAACTTACAGAAACGAGCATGCAGGAGCTAACGGAGTGTATTAACTTAGAAAACAATTAAAATGGTTACTATCTTAAAAGTTATCGCAGTAAACGCAGGGGAACGTACCTCTTATTATCCGACCCCCGGAGATGGGGTGTTTCCAACCGTGGAGATGGCACGGGAGTTTTATAAAAACGAGTTCAAAACAAATAAAATAATATTGTGTTATGTCAACAAGTGAAAACGTACAGAGTTACAACGTAGGTAAGTCCGATTATGCAAAACATGCTATCCAGCCATGGGACATTTGGAAAGAGTATAACCTTAACCCCTGGGACGCGGATATAGTGAAGCGCATTCTCCGAACCAAAGAGGGGGAGGAACGGACACTTGACTACAAAAAGATTATCCACATTTGCAAATATCGCATTGCGGAGCTATCCAAGGAAGTTTTAAAGGAAACCAAGATAACTACACCAGTTGAGGAAGAAAAGCCCGTAGGGGACGAGGAAAGCGACGATACAACGGTATTTTGCTTGGACGAGACAATGAAGCCAGCAATGTTCTATGTTGAGGGTGAGAAGTGGAACGGTAAGTACGTAGGTTACTCGGTGTTCATGACTGGTAACTCCCCCTACATGTATTTAGGTGTCAACGCAGCAGGCAACCACTTATACACAGACCTTTCGGAGTTAAAACAATGGCTATACACCTCGGAAACGCACCTGCCACCAAAAACGTTCGAGCTAAACCGTTTCGGCAATCACAGAAGCTCGCTAAAGATAGGGCATGTAGGTACGAACTACGAGAAACACGATTATATCGTAACTGACGACGGGCGGCTATTCCGCTACTTCGGTATGAAAGGGGACAAGTTTACCTATCGCAATATGTCGGCAAAGCGCGCGGATGGTATGTACCCCGAAGTCTTAAGCAATATTAAATTAGAAAACAAAGCAATTCAATTTACATTATGATAAGCAGACAAGAATACGCGTACGGTATCGGAGACGAGATAGTACATAACGGAGTGGTTTTAAAGTATAGGGGTGAATATAACGGGCACATCTATACGATTATAGCAGACCGTGAAGACTGGGGACTTACCGGGACGGTGGTATTTAAAAGCAAATTGAGAAATGAAGGAAATAATAAGTGAAAAAGATTTAGAGCGTACATTCTCTGAAAAGCTTAACCGAACAAAAAAGGTGTGGGTAATAAAACTATTATCCACCTTTATAAAAGGTTTGCCGGATAGAATGATACTTTGCCAAGGTGGGTATGTAGGCTTCGCCGAGATAAAGACCACGGGTAAGAAACCAACCAAGATACAATTGCTGATACACAGCAAGTTGGAGGCTTTAGGCTTCAAAGTATTTGTTATCGACGATTTGGAAAGCCGGGACGCTGCAATAAGTTTCTTCTTAAGAAATGTTAAGGAAATAAACAACGTACCGGGAAAAGGGTTATCTTTGTAGTATCAAATTAAAAAACAGAAATCATGAAAAAGAGAAGTTTAAAAGAAGAAATAGAATACCGTTTAGGTATGTACTTCGGTATCAAGTCCGGCGCGCTGTATGTGCGCGACGATAAGTTCGGTAACACCGAGGAAATACTAAACCAGTTGCAACGCGATATCACCCGAGACGTTAATTTCCTTTCGCGTAAAACGCTTGGGTATATATCGGAGGAGCAGGATTTCAAAAGCATTTGTGTGTTCTATAAAACAAAATTAATGAAGTAAAAAGCCATGGTAAACTATATAGATTTAAAGTTAAAATGTATCGCGGGTCATGCCGAAATAGTAATAAACGGTCAGCGCATTAAGTGCGCTGCCGATTACGACCGCATAATGGGGCACGTAACCCCGGCAGCTCTCCATGAGTTCAACTCGCAGTTATTAATGATAAAAGCAATGTTGTGTTAGAATATAGAGAAGCATTAGAATTATTTAGGTACGATTACGAAACGGGTGTTTTGTATTGGCGCTGGCGCGTTAACAGCCGCGTACCTAAAACACTGGAAGCCGGAGCGCAAAATAAATCGAGCGGATATTTAAGTGTTCGCGTACATGGAAGGCTTTACCAGGTGCACCGCGTCGTGATGCTTATGTGCTATGGTTTCTACGGAGAAGGTCTCGAAGTAGACCACATAAATCACGTAAGAAATGATAACCGCCTGGTTAACCTACGGTTTGTAACGCATAGGGGGGAACATGAGAAACCAATCAGTAAGCGGCAAAAACACTTCGGGCGTTACGGGGGTATACTTCTCGAAAGCCGAGAAAAAGTATATAGCCCAAATCGAGGTAAACCGGGAAGCTATATACCTCGGAATATTCGATACATTGGAAGAAGCCGCCGCCGCACGGGCGGAAGCCAATTTAAAATTTAACTTTCATAATAACCACGGAAAGGGGAGGGCAGAATATGTTAAAAAGAGATAATTTACATGACTACCAAGTAAGGGGTGTAAGCCATATAATAGAAAATGATTGTGCGGCTCTGTTCCTCGACTGCGGTATGGGTAAATCGGCAACAACGTTAACAGCGATAAAAGAACTGATAGATAGCTGTATCATATCAAACGTTCTCATCATTGCCCCCAAACGGGTTGCCGAGGTTACTTGGAAAGATGAGATAGCCAACTGGGAGCACTTAAATGGTCTCACTATATCGGTGATAGCCGGGACAGTGAAAGAACGCCGAGAAGCGATGGAGAAGAAGGCCGACATATACACCATAGGGCGCGATAACATTGTTTGGTTGGTAACGGAGCTGGGAGGCGTAAAGCTTCCCTACGATATGGTAGTTATCGACGAGTTGACGAGTTTTAAAAATAGTTCTTCCAAACGTTTCCGCGCGCTTCGTAAAGTCCGCAAATTCATACCGCGCGTTGTAGGCTTGACGGGTACGCCATCGCCTAATGGGCTAATAGACCTATTCGCACAAATGTATTTGATAGACCAAGGGGTAAGGCTCGGTAAATCAATCACAGCATACAGAGATAGGTTTTTTAGACCCGATAAACGGAACGGAGATATAGTGTACAGTTATGCACTGAAAAGCCCGCAGGAGGAAACAGAGAAGCAGATAAGCGACCTCATTAGTGATATAACAATATCCATGAAAGCAGAGGACTACCTAAAAATGCCCGATAGAATGTCCATATACGATTATGTAGAATTGCCCCCTAAAGTGCTGGCGCAATATAAGGAGTTTGAGAAGGAACAAGTATTAGAACTTATCAATTCAGACGAGCCATTAACCGCCGCGAGTGCTGCCGCCCTGGGTAACAAACTACAGCAAATGGCAGGTGGCCGGGTGTACGACTCGGATAGAAAGATTATCGACGTTCACGATGAAAAGATAGAGAAGCTAAAGGAAATAGTAGAAGCTTCCAACGGCGAGCCCGTTCTTGTAGCGTACGCCTTCAAGCATGAACAAGCCCGTATAATGGAAGCCCTTAAGGAGTTCAAACCGCGTAAACTGGAAACCGCCCAGGACATAGCAGACTGGAACGAAGGTAAAGCGCCTCTTATGGTAGCGCACCCGGCAAGCATAGGGCATGGTATCAATATTCAGAAGGGCGGACATATACTCGTATGGTTCGGTATGACGTGGTCTCTTGAACTGTATCAGCAATTCAACGCCCGGTTGTACCGCCAGGGACAAATGAAGCCCGTTATGATTCATCACATCATTGCAAAGAATACAATAGACGAGAAGATAATAAAAGCCCTGGACGGCAAGAAACAGACGCAGGACGGGCTTATGCAGAGTATTAAAGAACTTATGGAATTTTACAGTAAGAAATGAAAAAGTTAATAGCAGTCCTACTCCTATTGGTAGGCTGCACCGTAGTACAGAACGCCGCGGACAGCATACAACGTAATTTCAAGCTACAGCAGTTAGAGTACGGGCTATCACTGAAGGATAGTTTAATACTTAAATGATGTTAACGAAAGAACCAACATAACGGGAAAAGCGTTATATTTGTATTAGCAATTTAAAAACAGAAGATTATGATTAGAAACAGAGATTTCGCGATGCTGTACGCAGGGCGTGCGGTATTCAACAAGAACGGTGAGTATGCTGGTGTGGTAGTCGGTTGGAACGACATACACGGGGTTATACTGGGCGTAGACCACGGGGACGGCTGACAGACCTGGGGAGCTAACGATATAGGCGTGTCTGACGATGAGTTCATGTCGTATGTATACTGCAACGCCGGGACGCTGGTAGAGCCGGAAAAGCTGGAAAAGCTGGTAGAAGAGGAAGCCCCGAAGCATAAGACGATAGGCGAGCTTATCAAGGAGCACGAAGGCGTGCGGGGTATCCAGTTCTCTACGGACGAGCACGGCAATGTACAAGCCGCCTATATCCGTGGTAAGCACGAAGGTATGAAGCTTGTTAGTATAGGAGACGGTTTGGAAAATGTATCATCAAAAATTTAAAATGTATGGAAGCATTAATGTGTTTATTTGGAATAGCAATAGGGGCGGGTTTGGTAACTGGCTTATGGCTTGTGGCTAAATTCGCAGCCCGTAATATAGATGGGGAGTACGACGAGTAATGGAGTGTTTAACTAAAACAAGAATAAGAAAATGAATAAAGAACCAAAGCTCCCCCATAAGCTTAAATGGGGCGATAGGACAGCCGCAAGGGTCGACGAAGTGGAATACCTTATCGGTATCAGAATAGTGGGCTACACCACAATTAGGGCGGTGGGACGTCCTGCAATTAGAGATGTAATTATAGCCGAAGTGCACGAAAGCGTAGCGGACGAGGTGCGCGCGTGGAGCCTGCCCGAAGACTTAAAGAGCCCTTGTGGCTGTGACGTGTTTGTGGAGAAGCCACGAGCCGGGGCATATTACAAGTATATAAAGCTTAAAAACATCGTGCATGAGGAAAGTTAGTTTTATGGATATGGCGGTATGCCTCAACTGCCACGTATTCATCATATGGGAGTTCATACGGAGATACGGTTATACCGCCGGGGTAGCAAAGGATAAGTACGGGCGCGGTTATGTGGAGGCCAATCTTTGCAACGGTTGGATTGATAGGCTGGCAAAGTATGTAGCCGCCCAGGACTTCACGTATAAACAGCCCTTTAATAAAAGGCAGTATCTTATCAGAGACGAAGCCCGGTTAGCCGAGGAGAAAAGAAACGAGCAGGACATATCAAGAACCTACGGAATAGACCCGGAAGGAAGGATAAAAAGGGTATCCACGTTCAAGGACGGAACAGTCCAGACGTGGTACTGGCATCGGGATTCGCTCGGGTGGAAATTGACATAATGTAAGCACCTTCAAAGGACGTGTCGAACCAAATGTCAGCGCCCTTGAAGGACGTGTCAAGTCAAGTGATAGCGATTAGCCCAAATCTGATTACAAAATGTCAGATTTGGGCTTTTGTTTATAAACAGAAAAAAGAGCTTCAAAAATTAACAGAATTTAACCACAGTTACACAGTAAAAAATCACTACTGTGTCGTTTTTTGTACACTCTAACTCCTTATATCATAATATATTATATGTAATTACACAGATACACAGATAAAAAGGGGTTAAAACATTATTCTGGAGAAAAGCGTATTTCGGAGGGTATAAAATATACTATTCTCTATATTAAAGTTTAGAAAAAAAAGTGTGTGTCTGTGTAAGTGCTTGTAACGTTCAGTAAGATAGGTTGTTAGCGTGCTCACGCCCAAAACCATGTAAATATAATTCATTTGTAAACTTTATTTGTAGAAAAGGCCTAACTGACCGTAGGTTGGTCCGGCGCGATTTGTTGCCTACCTTTGTGCCATGGTTGAAAACAGTTAATACGAACTACGAGGTATCGTCCGTGAAGCCCGAGCCGTCCCAATACCGGGATAGTCCGAATACTACTCGCGCGTCTCTTTAAGAGACCGCGAGCACACACGTACGATACCTTAAATACCAAATAACAAAAATATGGCAGGAAGAGCAAAGAAGGAAGCCGCCCCGGATACAAAAGCGGCAATTACCAAGGGACAAGCGACGGGCAAAGCCCCCGCCCCCAAAACAGATTTGAAGGCATGCAAAGAACTTTATGAAGTCGTGCAGACGCGCGGTTGTAAAGGCGCAACGTTGTCTACCGTAGAGGAGTGCGTAGATTACGTAGCCGAGTACATGAACTTTTGCGCGCGAAACCCGTTCATCACGTATGAAGTCCTAAAGGGTGGAAACGCAGCAGGTCAGAAAGTACCTATAGAAAAGAAGCGCGCGCCATCGCTTGGCGGCTTCTGCCTTTTCATCGGGTGGACTTTGCAAGCGTTCAAGAAGAACGGCGCACGGCTTGAAAAGCTGGCTGAGGATGGGAACGGGGACGCGGCCAACCTATTGACCGGGTACGCCCTTATCGCCGAACTCATTGCGACCGATATGGACGAAAGCGCTCTTGCTGGGGTGGTTGATGCCAATTACATGGCAAAGCTTAGAGGACTACGAGACCTTAAGGACGTTACAAGCAACGGCAAGGAGGCGGGCACGAAGGCTATGCAGGTTAACGTGCTTTCCGAGGATGCGGTTAAGAACCTACAGAAGCTAGGAGGCATTTAGAGCATGAACGTTACATTTACTTTTGAAAAGATATTGGCGGCTTTCGTAGACCCGAAGATACGCGGTGTAGCCTCTAAAGGTGGTACGCGTAGCGGTAAGACGTGGGCAACCCTACAGATGTTGCACATACTTGCATTGAACAACCCCCAACCGCTCGTTATCTCGTGCGTAGCGGCTACGTTCCCAATGGTTAAGCGTGGTATGCTCCGAGACTTTAAAGCGATGGTGGCAGCAGAGGGGTATTGGGAGGAGAACCGTTTCAACAAGACGGAAAGTACGTACGAATACCCGAACGGCACGATAATAGAGTTCTTCTCATGCGATAACGCTGGGAAGGTGCACGGCCCTGCACGTGATATACTTTTCGTCAACGAGGCACAAAGCATACCGCGTGAAATCTTTAGGCAACTTGATATCCGTACCCGTAAAAAGGTTATCATCGACTACAACCCGGTACGTAAGTTTTGGGGTGAGACCGAGTTCGTAGGTGACAGATACGTTACCATACATTCGACGTACAAGGATAACCCGTACTTGACCCCCGAGCAGGTTGCAGCCATCGAGAAGAACAAGGACGATGCCAATTGGTGGCGCGTGTATGGTGAGGGCTTGACGGGCGGCGTAGAGGGTAACGTCTACCCCGAGTACGAAGTAATCGACGATATGCCGGAAACCTACACGGGCAGATGCCTGGGGCTTGACTTTGGTTTCGTTAATGACCCCACCGCGATTGTCGACATACGCATGGAGGGCTGGGACTTATACGTAGACCTGCTTTGTTATGAACAAGGCTTGCTTAACAGCCATATAGCGGACTACTTGAACGCCAATGCACTGAACCGCGTGATAACGGTGTGTGACAGTGCGGAGCAAAAGAGTATTGTGGAGCTACAGCAAAAACGTATCAAAGCGATACCGTGTGTCAAGGGGCGAGGCTCTGTGGCGGCTGGTATTGCCCAGGTGAAGCAGTTCAAGTTGCACGTAACAAAGCGTTCCGTTAAGCTACTTGACGAGCTGGATAACTACAAATGGATTAAGGACGAAGTATCGGACACATACACCAACGAAGCCATAGACGCGTGGAACCACGCACTCGATGCGCTCCGTTACGGTGTGGACTTCTTGATACGTAAATACAGACCCAAATAATGAAGAAATTTATATTGAAATGGATATATCGCATAACAGCGATTAACAACCGAAAGGTTTTATTACGAGTTGCTAACCTACCAGCAAACGGCACGGTACGCATAACCAAGGACGAGGAGAAGTTGCTAAAGGATATGATTAAATACTGCAAGCCCTCACAAGTTGCTACGCGCAATGGGAAAGCCGTGTACAGACTTAGGGACGTTGAAGGCATAACTCTATGGTCTATGCTTGAAACGCGCCGTGCAGAGGACGCAAACGGACGTATAAAGGCATGGACTGATGACAACTACGAAGCGGAAACGATTCTCGACGCTGCGAAGCTCGATAAGTTCATCGTGTCACAGATGGAGATTGCCGACGGTCTCGAACAAATCGTGTTTCAGAATATGAAGCAAGGCGGTGAAAGCGCGTTGACGGGTGACGAGACGATTAAACAAGCAAAGAACCTTCTCGGGCTTGTGCAGATTACCGCCGAGCTATTCCACTGTAGCTTTGAGGACGCGAAGCAAATCAACTACTCGGACGCTATGCTGGCTATCGCCAAACGTAACGACGAGATAGAGAAGGAGAAGCGAGAGATGAAGAAACAACAAATGAAAAACAGATAGTTATGACTTTTGAAACAATAATTAACACAGCGAACGCCCGGGCTACAGCACTGGGCAAAACGCTGATATTCGGAGATACCGCCGTACAGAACGTAGCGGCTAACGAATTGAGTGATGACTTCTTTACGCTTGACGTAACGACTGGAAGCTACACGGACACGAACGTACCCAACAGCAGCGCCTACACGGTAGTCATTCGCTGTATGGGTACATCAGCCTATATGCGAGACGATGCCGTAGAGATTGCAACGCTGATACGTACCGACTTGCTTTTGCATGAGATGCTTAAAAGCTTCATATGCGGCTACGAGATTGGCTCGCTGCGTATCGCCAAAGTGCAGAACCAGTATGACACCATCAAATCGGGCTGGGAGGCAACGTTCGACGCTTACAAGTACGGGGCGTGAACTTAATACCGTTTGTTTTCTGATGGTTTACTTCGTACTTTTGTACACTGTTTAAAAACAAAAGAACGTGAAAATCATCAGAAACAACTTTATCCCGGTTAAGGGCTTCAAAGCTATTAACCTATTCGGCATTCTCTTCGTACGTGGTAACGCGGTTATAAGCGAGAAGACGTTAAGACACGAACACATCCACACGATGCAGATGCGCGAGATGCTGTACGTGCCATTTTACTTGTGGTATGGCGTTGAGTACGTTATCCGCTTCTTCGGTTGGAGCTTCGAGAAGAAACCTTGTGACCCGAACGACAAGCCCTATGACCGCATGAGTTTTGAGAGGGAGGCATACGGCAACGAGCACGACGTAGACTACCCGAAGACGAGGAAACATTTTAGCTGGTTTAAGTATATTTAACTATGAACAAGGAAGTTACCCAATTAGTTAGGCAGATACGCGACGAGATAGTAGCTAACTACTATCGCATGAGGCTTAACGCTTCGGGTCGCTTCGATAGAGAAACAGAGGTGGTAGAGTATGCAGGCGGCGTGAAGATAGAAAGCCCGGCGTACATCTACCAGATGGAAGACGGGAGGGCGGCTGGTAGCTTCCCACCCGTTTCTGCCATCAAGCAGTGGATTAAAGACAAGAACGCGAACGCCGGAACGGACATACCCGAAGAAGCAGCATACGCGATAGCATACGTTATCAAGCGCGATGGTATTAAAGTACCCAACGAGCACAACGAAGGCGGCGTAGCAAGTAAGATACTAACCCCCGAGATGGTGCAGCGTATCACAGTAGAGGTGTCCCGGATAATACGGGCGGAGATATTAACCATTTTAACTAAAAAGCAATGATAGTAAGAGATTTAATAGCAAACGGAACCGTAGGAGAGGGCGGTTCGCGCTTTCTGTATGGCATCGGCGCAGGTATCTACCGCCCTATACGCCTGGAGCGGGTAGGCTCGGTTACCAGTATAGCACTTATCTTTTCACGTAACGGAGCACAGAAGGCAACGGCTACCGTAACCCCATACGAGGGCGCCGTACTGGACTTGTCGGTGATGGCGGCAGCCACGCCGGGCATAACGGAGAGCATTAACACGGGGCCGGGGTTTACCGACTTCGTCGATAAAGTTCAGATATTATACACCGAGGGTACATTAAAGTCTATTGATTTGAACGTTATCCACGCCCCCGTAGCAGATGGCAGGTTTGCAACACAGCCATACGACCGTAATCTATCCGACTACGGCAACGGACTGTTTAACCAATTGGATTTTAGTTGCTCGTCGTTCCTTAACAGTCCGTTAACGGGTGTGCCTTTTACCTTTGCCTTGCGATACGGGCAGCTTACGGCGAACTCGGACGGTAGACTACGGATGAGGTTCAACGGTGTGGGGGCGTCCAGTATATGGGCTAACTCGTCTGTATCGCAGGCGGCAGACTCCCCAGCGAGAGAATTCAGAACCGCAAACGACGCGTATACCTGGGGGTGGGCACGTTTTGAACGTAAATACCCGTATTGCCCAGACCCCAACAAACGCGTAACGCTTCGATGGCTTAACAGCAAAGGGGCTTATGATACGATGTATTTCGACCAATACCGCATTGTGCCTACTTACTTGGTTAACTTCTCGGGCGGCAACCGCGTGTTGTCCTACGACGTTACAATAAGCGTAGTAGTAACCGATGATAATCAAAACGCGCTGTACTGGCTTTCACGCTCGGGCGAGGTTGCCGGGGTATTCCCTTTGGCTACCAACCAGTGGGCACGGGTCACGATACAGAACCCGAACGCTCTGAACATACAAGGCGGTGCGACGGGACGGGTAGCGGCGTTTAAATGCAAGTTTGAAATTATAGAACCTTAACAATATGGATTTAACAATACGAATTGATGGCGTAGTGATAGACGGCGTAACCGCGAACTCGGTGAAACTTACTATCAACAACCCAGACCCTTTAAAATTCACGGAGCAAACGGTCAGTTACTCCGGGACAATCAACGTACCCCGGTCAGAAGTAAATGACCGGGTGTTCCGTTCCGAGCGTTTCCCGGGGAAGTTCATAAGGACATCCCCGTACCGAGCCGAATTGTATTTCGGGGGCTTCAATATTCCGTTCGGCAGCGGTTTGTTCCGTGTACGTGTAACGGCAGACGAAGACGGCTATAGCCTTGAACTGATAGAAAACATATCAAAGCTTTCGTCATTGCGCGCCCCGGTGGTCGCAATACCTAAATTTGAATCACTGGCTTATCAGTTTTCAACGTATATAGATAGCCTTAATTACGCGTACCCGAACGACGTTACTATGCCTACACTATACGCGGCAAACGGGACAACTCCCGTGCTTATGTCATACATCGCAGACCGAGTTACAAAAAAAGCAGGCGATTACAAGGACGCCGAAAGCCAGTTGGTTTTTAAAGGTGCGCATGACGGGCTGGACGGCTCTGTATATTCGGCTAACTATATGATAGCGGAAAGCAATGAGGTAGCCACGTGTTTTACATACATGGTTGGCTCTGCATTCGATTTAAGGTTTACGGAGGATTCGTTTGTAGTCCTTCCGCCTTCCGCGCCTTCTACCGTTTATCTTAGAAGCAACGGCGGTACATTCGCTTTGCCGTTTAAGCGCGGTGCGGTAAGACCCGACGGCAATCACCCGTACTACCCGGTAGACCCGGGTTCTACATCATGCTTGGTTACTCCGAGGCCTTCACACGACTTGAATTTCGGCTTTACCACGTCCGCCGTATCGGGGGTGTATTCGGGCACACCGATTACCACCGTACCGAATGCGGAAGCCTATTTTATATCGTTCAAGATTAATTCGGCTACCGCCCCGGAGTATGCATGGGATTTAGTAGAGACAATGGGTATAGATACGCCTTTCGGTATTGTGCAGGCATTCTGCAAGGCATTTTGTTGGACGTATGAATTTAAGTCCGAACCGTTTGCGCTGACACTTAAGCCGTTTATCAACCCGTCTTCGAGTTCTACGTACCGGGTAGACTGGACGGGGAAAATAGACCAATCAAGTATAAAGGTTGCGGAAGCCGCGGGCGCGGCAAGAACATACGCGGTGCAGGTAGGTTCGCTTAAACAGACGGTAGGCGGTTACGGTGGTGCCATATCTACGCAGGAGACAGTAGGCGAGAGCGCGTTCCCGGTAAATCCCGGTGCGCAAAGACCGTACGCCTCTATGATTAGGTTGGCAGGCTCGTACGTACCCGATAACTATTTCAACCGTGCGAGCGGCTACCGTGCAACGATAGCAGGGCATTATTACCGTTTTTCCCCCGGGTGGCAAGTGACGGCTAAAATGAACCTATCATATTTCGATATACAGAACATGAAGTCTGATGCGCTTTATTTCGTAGGTGAGCTTAACTACTGGTTTTATCTCCGAACGATAAGCAATTGGGACCCGTCAACGGGAGATGCGAACGTTACGTTAATCGCAGTTAAAAATTAATAATTTGGATTATGGCAACAGAAAAAGTTACTCTACTAGACCTTTCGTTTGACACGTCATCAGCTCTTGACGGGCTGGACGCTCTTATAGCAAAGTCCGTCGAACTGGCAGAAACAAAGAGCCAGTTAATGGCAGCGCTTAAGGACGAGAAGAAACAGCTGGACGATGCAGGCAAGGCGTACAAGGCTGGGACAATCGGTCAAGACGAGTATAAAAAGGCGGTAGGCGATGCGGCAAAAGCTCAAATCGAATTGAAAAAGCAGTTGTTGGACGTTAACGCCTCTATCTCGGACAACAACCGCGAGATAAAGACGAACACGACGCTCCTAAACAGTCAAGAGGACAGCGTGGACGCGCTCCGTGCACAGTTGGCGAAGAACACCAAGGAGCTAAACGCGATGAGTGCAGCGACGCGCAACAACACGGCCGAGGGGCAAAAGCTTGTGACCGAAACAAAGGAGATAAGCGACAGACTTAAGGACATGGAAAAGGCTGTAGGCGATAACCGCAGGAACGTAGGTAACTATGCGGAGAGCATCCAGGAAGCCATGAGCAGCACAAAAGGGCTATCCGGGGCAACGGCGGCTATGGCTACGTCTCTATCGGGCGGTGTGAACATCCTAAAGGTGTTTAACGCTACGTTGAAAGCCAACCCGATATTGGCGGTTGCGTCGGTTATACTGGTTCTCATATCCACGGTTGAGAAGCTGATGAAACGTAACAGCGAGATGGCCACAAACCTAAAGGCGGCATTCGCTCCGTTTGAGGTTATCTTCTCTCGGATACTCGACGGCGTAACCGAGCTTCTCGGGGGTGTAGCAAAGGCTTTCGAGTGGATAACGGAGAAGGTTGTAAACTTGCTTTCGTCTATCGGTCTCATTACCGAGGAGACAACGAAGGCAGCGAACGCAGCCAAAGCGCTCACCAAGCAAGAACTCGCAATATATGAGGCAGAAACAAACAACCTCGTAACGTTGTCGGCGATGCGTAGAGAGTTGGAGGCGCAACGAACCATTGTAGGAGACCAGCTAAAGACCGCGGAGGAACGAAACGCAGCAGCTCAAAAGGCTATAGCGATTTCCAAGCAGATGGAGAAAGCCGAGATAGACGTACTACAGCAGAAGTACAATCAAATCAAGGCGCAAAACGAACTGAGTTACACCAGCAAAGAGGACAGACGCGCCGAGATGCAAGCACTCGCAGACCTGCAAGCACGCCAAGCGGATTACATAGCGCAGCGTAAAGAGTTGGAAAACCAAGCGAGCGGTATCGCAAAGGCGCAGATAGCAGCTAATGCAGCAGCTTACAAGGCAGCTGAGGCAGCAAAGGCGCAAGCCGCAATAAAGGCAGCGCAAGACGCGGAGAACCAAAAACGCGCATTGCAGGCCGAGACAATAAAGCAGATGGAAACAGCGCTAACAGCTCTTAACCTTTCAATGCAAGCTAAAGAACTGGAAAACGATACCATCGGAACGAAGTTAGAAAACGAAAAGGCATACGTCGAGGAGAGTCTAAAGCTTGAAAAGTACAGACTTGAGCAAGGTCTCATCACAAAGCAGGAATACGCCAACAAGGAAGCCGAATTTAATTTAGGCATACAGCAGTTGGAGATGCAGCGTAAAGAGGAGCAGGACGCTCTTATGAGGGAGCGCGAAGCGATGGACGCGGCGAACCTGCACGAACTTAAGATGGCAGAAATAACAAACGAGTACGACCTAAGGCAAGCGCAACTTGACGCGCAATATGCGCAAGAGATTGCAGCAGCTGAGAAGATAGGTGCGGACACCGCGTTGATACAAGCCAAATATGAGAAGGCAAAGGAGGAGAACACAAGGGCACGCGTTAACGCAGAACTGACAATGACCGCAGGACTTGCAGGACAAATGTCAACATTATTAGGGGAACAAAGTGCTATAGGTAAGGCATTTGGCGTTGTTCAAGCGACAATAAATACTTACTTAGGTGCAACAAAAGCTCTCGCCACTGGTGGTATTCTCGGTATTGCACAAGCCGCGGTTGTTATTGCATTCGGTATGAAACAAGTCGCCACGATTGCAAAACAGAAAGACCCCGATACGAAAATCAACACATCGGTCAAGAAGTATGCAAAGGGAGGTGTGATATACGGGCGCTCCCATGCCCAGGGTGGTGTAACGTTCCGGGGCGATAACGGGCAAGTGTTCGAGGCGGAAGGCGGTGAGAACGTTTACATCATGAAGAAGACAGCGAGCGCCGAGATTAACGCCTTATCAGCGCTCAATGAAGCGCACGGGGGCAATTCGTTCGGTACATCGGGGCTTTACAAGTTCGCTGATGGCGGTATGGTTGCCGGGCTTTCCGAAGCTAACCGGGTAGTTAAGCAAGCTGAAAGCATGAAGTTATCAAGCGAAAGCATTAACCAACTCGCCGGGGTAGTTATCGACGCAGTAATGAGTATGCCTAACCCGGTTGTATCGGTGCAGGACATCAACAGCGGACAGAACGACGTTTCGGTAGTTCAAGGGCTGGCGACATTTTAAACCATTAACTCGTACAGAGATGGCAGTTTACTATATACTGCCTATCTTTGCACGTGTTACAACAAAGACAAATTATATGAAATTTAGAAAACTTAGAATTATCCAAGCCGGGGTTACTACCAATTTCGGGGCATACGAAGGCAAGGAATACCCGTTGGTTATTACGGAGACCGCGGTTCAAAGCGTTGTAACGCTCGGCAACCTTAAGCCTATCCATTGCAGGCGTACCCATAACGGGGCAGATATGTTGGACGGGTATTTAGGAAAATTCACTAACTTCGTCTACGAGGACGGTGTAGCTTATGCCGATTTGGAATTATCCGAAGCCTTACAAGCTGCCTACCCATCGGAGGCAAAATTCATCTCCGAGATGATAAAGAACGAACCCGATATGCTGGGCGTTTCGGTGGTGGGTATCAACAATCAGACATTAAACGGTGATGTGCTGGACGTTACCGAATTTTTTGAGCTATACTCATGCGATTTGGTAGGGCTGCCAGCAGCCACCACAAGCTTATTTAATAATCAAAACGAAAAGAAGATGAACAAATTTTTTAGTTCTTTCGCTTCCCTATTCAAGAAGTCGAGTTTTGCAACCGAGACGGTTGAGACCGTAGACGGTGCAAGTATCACGATTGAAGCAGCAGGCGAAACAATGGCTATCGGCGACAAAGTGTTTGATAGCGAGGGCAACGTTCACCCAGACGGCAAAGTAGAAGTTGCAGTAGAGGACGGTGTGTTGGTTATCACCATTGCAAACGGTGTTATTGAAAACGTAGAAGCTAAGGTAGAAGACAGCGAAGTTGAAATCGAAACCCCGGTTACCGCCGATGTACCTGAAGAGTTTGCAAACCGTATGGCAGCTTTGGAAACATCGGTTACCGAACTTACCGCAACACTGGAGGCTATGACGGCTCAATTTAACAGAGCGACCGCGAAACCCGGTGCGCCAGCGGTTAACATGCCGAAGAAGAAAGAAACGAAATTATCAAAAGAGGCTGTAGCAGAAGCAGCTAAAAGATTTTACAACAAATAACTAAAAACAAAAGATTATGGCTTTTACATTTACAGACCTTAACAAATTAAACCTCAACTCACTTAATGAGGTTATCTCCTTGATCGTCGGGCTGGCTGGCGAAATCTCCCGAGGTATTACAGTAATGAACGGTATCCCTAACGGTACACCCGTTGTTTCCCTCACGGCAGCCGACAAGGCGCTGCGTAAATCGGCAG